>ERZ824600.3732-NODE-3732-length-14173-cov-2.772772_pt1 | contig 14173 bp, 10 predicted proteins | sample MGYA00519933_ERZ824600 | MGnify/ENA primary metagenome ERZ824600 (study PRJEB31778, sample SAMEA3449178) | human gut metagenome | biome: human gut; feature: human-associated habitat; material: faeces | place: United Kingdom | collected 2010/2012 ... | reverse complement strand
CAGGAACGGGATTCGACATTGACAGGGCTGAATAAAGCCGAGAGCGGATTTTTGAGAATGTACTTGAAAAATCAGCAGATGGAGAAGATAATTATTTGGCCTCAACCGCAGGGAAGCATGACGCCGTTGGACTTGATAAAGCCCGAGCAGCTATATTTACCGGCCTATAAATGGTATAGTGATTTGAGGCCGGTAAGCCCCGAAGACATATTTCGAAAACCAGAAGTGAAAATAGAAGTTGTTGAAGAGAAAAAACATCGCTTCAATCATTAAGATTTGGTCGAATTATGAGTGATATCATACATTTATTGCCCGATTCCGTGGCCAATCAAATTGCAGCTGGAGAAGTGATACAACGTCCGGCCTCGGTAATTAAAGAATTGGTGGAGAATGCTGTCGATGCGGGAGCTACGTCTATTCAGATTATTTTGAAAGATGCAGGACGTACTCTTATTCAGGTGATAGACGATGGCAAAGGAATGTCTCCGACCGATGCCCGGTTAGCCTTCGAACGTCATTCGACTTCTAAAATTCGTTCGGCCGACGATTTGTTCTCGCTACGTACGATGGGGTTTCGAGGAGAAGCGTTGGCTTCTATCGCCGCTATTTCGCAGGTAGAGCTTCGTACGCGCAGAGTCGACGATGAGGTAGGCACTTGTATACGTATGTCGGCTTCCCAATGTGAAGGGCAGGAGGCGATTTCTACTCCTGTGGGGAGTAATTTTGCGGTAAAAAATATCTTTTTTAATGTGCCAGCACGACGTAAATTTCTTAAATCCAATCAGGTGGAATTGAGCAATATACTCAATGAGTTTGAGCGTATGGCATTGATTAATACTCAAATTAGTTTTATTCTCGTCCATAATGACTCGGAATTGTATAATTTGCCGGCTACCAATTTGAGGCAGCGTATTGTTGCACTTTTTGGTAAGAGTCTTAATCAGCAGTTACTTTCTTTGGGAACGGAAACGTCTTTGGTGAAGATTTCGGGTTATGTGGGGCGTCCCGAAGCTGCTCGCAAAAGAGGAGCACTACAATATTTTTTTGTAAATGGCCGGTATATGCGCCACCCATATTTTCATAAAGCGGTGACGATTTGTTACGAACATTTGATACCGGTAGGTGAAATGCCCAATTATTTTATCAATCTTACGGTCGATCCCGAGACGATTGATGTGAATATCCACCCGACTAAGACCGAAATAAAATTTGAGAACGAGCAGCCCATCTGGCAAATTCTTTCTGCGTCTGTAAAGGAAGCATTGGGAAAATTCAGTACGGCTCCCTCTATCGATTTCGATATGGAAGATGCACCGGAAATTCCAACATCGAAGCCGGGTACACATGTTCTTCCCCCTACGGTTCATGTGGATACGACGTATAATCCTTTTCGAGCAGGAGGTGGCGGTTCTTCTGTGAAGAGACCGAACTATGATTGGCAGCAGCTTTATAGCAGCTTTAACAATACAAAAGAAGGTTCGACCGTTCAGCCCGATTCAGACAACGATTTTCCGTCTAAATTGGATTTCTCTGATGGATATGTTTCCAATTTTTCTAGTGAAGGGGAACAATCGGTTTTTCCTGAGTTTGAGTCGAAACTGAATCAAAGCGGTAGGACTGTGTTGCAGTTGAAAGGGAAATACATTATGACTCCTTCGGCTGAGGGGTTAATGGTGATAGATCAACATCGGGCTCATGGCATAATTTTGTTTGAGCGTTTTGTGGCGGGAATATCCTCTCGCGAAATGGCTTCGCAACGTGTTTTGTTCCCCGAAATCATGCAATTGACAGTCTCTCAATCAGAAATTTTACATGGAATCTGGGAAGAATTGATAGCACTTGGATTCGATTTAGCCGATATGGGGCAGAATAGTTATTCTATCAATGCGATACCGGCCGGTATAGAAGGGATAGATGTACGAGACCTTATTGGGCAAATGCTTGTAACTGCTTCGGAGAAAGAACATGATGCAAAGGCCCAGCACAAATGGTCTGAAGAGTGGGAACACGTCTATCTCTTCCGCCCTTGAAAGGGACTGCCACACCCGGTAAGCGTATGGCTTGGACTTTGGCCGAGACTGCTGCTGTACCGGTGGGACAGTCTCTTTCTCAGGAAGAAATGTCGTCTATGGTCGATGATTTGTTATCTTTGAAAACACCGGCTTATACGCCCGAAGGCAAATCAGTTTTTATTATCATCTCGTATGACGAGTTGCAGAAACGGTTTAATTGATTGAGTTATGTTGATTTTGTTGTCTCCGGCAAAAACGATGGTAGGGAGTAGTAGAACTACTGTCCCTTTTGTTACCGTTCCGTTATATAAAAGTGAGGCCGAGCATATAGCGATGGAAATGGCTGGTTATTCGGTCGAAGAACTGTCGGGTATGCTGGGGATAAATCGTAATTTGGCCTTGCAGACGAAAGAGAGATATAATGTATTTCATTCGCCCGATGTGCATGGATTACCGGCTCTTTTGGCCTATACCGGTATTGTCTTTCGTTACATTTCGCCAGCCGATTTTACCGAGGCCGATTTTGAATATGCTCAGAATCATCTGCGTATGGCATCGGCTTGTTACGGATTGACTCGGCCGCTCGATGTAATAAAACCCTACCGCATGGAATATGCTGTTGAATTGCCTTCGATGGGTATTCCTGTTTCGGAATATTGGAAGCCGCTTTTAACCGATAAATTGATTGACGATACAAAAGAGGCTGGTGGAATATTGGTCAATTTGGCAAGCCGTGAAATCCAGCAATCGTTCGATTGGTCTCGAATAAATAAAAGGGTACGAGTAATCACTCCCGAATTTAAAGTATATAAAGGCGACGGGTTTAAGACAATCGTGATATACGCGAAAATGATGAGAGGGGCGATGACTCGTTATATCCTAAAAAACAAAATATCTCACCCCGACGATATTTGTTCTTTCTCGGCAGAGGGCTTCCACTTCTCGCCCGAACATTCGAGCGAAAATAATCCTGTATTTGTCGTTTAATCAGCGTTGTTGTCTTGTTATATAAATAGTTCCGGTTCTTTTCTTGTTTCGCATTTTTCCTTGAAAGCCCGAATAGATAGAAATAATTTCAGTGGATTTATTTTTCTCGCATTTTGAGGACAGAAGGCGATACATCTCATGCAAGAGATACATTTGCTTTCGTCCGTCATTCGGGGATTCTCTTGGGGAATAGCGTTGGTGGGGCATAATGCCGCGCATTTCCCGCACTGTGTGCATTTTTTACCGGCACGAGGTTTCAGGGGTACTCCGTTATATATTTTATAATCAGCATTTCCTTTCACTTGTATTTCTGTGAAACTCTCTCCATTTTTCAGTTGCACCAATTTAGTTTTGATTTGTTCTGAAAAATTCTTTAAGATCGTTTCATCGTCAGAATCCGGACGACCTTTGGCATAAACCCTCATGATAGAATGCTCGGCAATACAGGCGATACAAGCAACGGTTTGAAATCCGTTCGATTCTATCGTTGTCTTTAATTCAAGTAAAGCATCGTCGTAATCCCGATTCCCGTAGACGACCACGAGTATAGCCGGGGTGTTATGCCCGGTTATACGTTTCAGTCGATCTATGGCTACGGAAGGAACTCTCCCTCCATACACAGGAACAGCCACTAATAGGGTGTCTTCCCCATTTAGATCGTAAGAGTTCTGTTGCCGTGTATGGTCGGTAATATCTATTTCCGTAGCCTGAGGGTCTATCTCTTTGCCGATGATATAGGCAGCCTTTCGGGTTCCACCCGTTGGGCTGAAATAAACGATGTGCATTTTTTTATTGTTTGTTTCTACGCTCCTGAACAATGGCATCGAGAACTGCGACAGTCGTTAGGTTGACAATATCTCTCGTCGAACTGGCAATATCGGTGAAGTGAATAGGTTTGTTCAATCCCATTTGTATCGGGCCGATAGACTCTGCCACACCCATTTCCAGCATCATTTTATAAGCCGAGTTCGCCGAACTTAAATTCGGGAAAACAATCGTATTTACTTCTCGCCCTTTCAGCTTGTTGAACGGATACGATTTGTCTCGGAGTTTATTATTGAGGGCAAAGTTCATTTGCATTTCTCCGTCGATGATGATTTCGGGATATTGTTCGTGTAAAATTTTAATGGCTTCGTGTACTCTTAGGGGACTTCCTTGATTATCCGACCCGAAGTTAGAATAGGATACCATAGCGATAACAGGATCTTTGGCAAAAAACCTTACAGAGTCATAGGACAATTTTGCAATGTCGATTAATGTTTCGGTAGTCGGTTTCCGATTGATGAGTGTATCGGCAAGGAAATAAGTCCCGCACTTGGTGTTCATGATGTGCATGGCTCCGAAATGTTTGTATCCTTCGCGTATACCGATAACCTCTTTCGCAATCTGTATAGTCTCTGCATACTTGGAGTATGTGCCTGTGATGAAGGCATCGGCTTCTCCGGCTTCGACCATCATCATACCGAAGTAATTGCGGTCGAACATCTTTTCATGAGCTTCGGCGTAGGTCATGCCCTCGCGTTGTCTCTTTTCTGTAAGAAGCTGTGCGTAGCGGATACGGCGGTCTTCTTCGTTCGGATGCCTCAAATTGATAATTTGCATGCCCGATAAATCTACACCTATGGATTCTGCCAGCTTCCCTATTAACTCATCGTTCCCTAATAAAATAGGTTTGCAAATACCCTCTTTCATTGCCGTAGAAGCCGCTTGTAACATATTGGCATGATTGGCTTCGGCAAACACGACACGTTTGGGCTCTTTGCGGGCCATTTCGGTAAATTCCCGTAACATCTTGTTGTCATATCCCATCAGCTTTTTCAGCCGGTCATTGTAGGCATCCCAGTCGGTGATGTGATGCTGGGCGACACCAGAGTCCATCGCTGCTTTGGCGACTGCGGGGGCTACTGCGGTCAATAGTCTGGGGTCGAGAGCTTTGGGGATAATATATTCGGGACCGAACGAAAGTCTCTTTATTCCATAGGCCGAGTTGACAACATCGGGTACAGGTTCTTTGGTTAGTTTGGCAATGGCATACGTAGCGGCCAGTTTCATCTCTTCGTTAATGGCGGTAGCGCGAACATCGAGAGCTCCTCTGAAAATGTAAGGGAATCCCAATACATTATTTATTTGGTTGGGATAGTCCGACCGACCGGTAGCGAATATCAAATCTTTGCGAGAAGCCATTGCTTTATCGTAAGATATTTCGGGATTGGGGTTGGCCAATGCGAATACAATGGGCTTTTCATTCATGGATTGTACCATTTCTGTTGTCAAGACATCGGCCACGGAAAGTCCCAGAAAAATATCCGCTCCGCGCATGGCATCGGCTAAGGTCTTTATATCGGTTCGTTCGGTGGCGAATTGCTTTTTTGCCGGTGACAAATCGGTGCGGCTGGTGCTGATGACCCCTTTGCTGTCCACCATGACGATGTTCTCTTTTTTAATGCCCAATCCCATGTATAATTTCGTACAAGAACTGGCTGCGGCTCCGGCGCCGTTAACGACGAGTTTCGCCTCTTCTATTTTTTTTCCTTGTATATCGAGGGCATTTAAAAGTCCGGCCCCGGAAATAATCGCTGTCCCGTGCTGATCGTCGTGCATAACGGGGATATTTAGTTCCTCTTTTAATCGGGTTTCTATTTCGAAACACTCGGGAGCTTTTATATCTTCCAAATTTATACCTCCGAAAGTGGGGGATATGGCTTTTACTGCGGCAATAAATTTGTCAGGGTCTTTTTCATTGACCTCAATATCGAATACGTCGATACCTGCGAATATCTTGAATAGCAAGCCTTTCCCTTCCATGACGGGCTTTCCGGCCAAAGCACCGATGTCGCCTAAACCCAATACAGCCGTCCCATTGGAAATGACTGCTACCAAATTACCTTTGGCTGTGTATTCATACGCCTTTTCTGCATCTTGTTCTATTTCAAGACACGGTTCTGCTACTCCCGGAGTATAGGCTAGGGATAGGTCTCGTTGTGTACTATAAGGTTTGGTAGGAATTACTTCTATTTTTCCAGCTTTACCTTCACTGTGATATTTTAAGGCATCTTCTTTTGAAACTTTTGACATAAGTATACTATTTAGTGGTTTATCTGTTTAATTTGTATTCCCAAAAGTTAAATAACTTTTAATTTGTAAGCGTATCGAGTACAAATGTAGCAAATTTATCTCATCTCTTATGTTAAGAAAAACATTTCTTTAAAAATAAAAGTTTTACAAGGGGAATCAGCTCTTTCGATATTCTTTGGGTGATAATCCGATTTGATGTTTAAAATATTTACTGAAAAAAGTTTGTGAGGGAAAGTTCAGTTCATTGCTGATTTGCTGAATCGTCATACTTGAATTTTTGAGTAATCTTTGAGCCTCCAAAATGACATCCCTCTTTATCCATTCGCTAGCCGATATGCCGCTATTATTTTTTACGGTTGTAGATAAATATTTGGCTGTAATACATAGCTTGTCGGCATAGAAATTCAACTGTCTATATTTTTTGAAATTTTTTTCTACCAAATCTAAGAATTCGTAGGTAATATAGTCGGCTCTTGTCTTTTCGTTTTTTTTTGTAAGAACTTATTTGTTTCCAAACTGTCGAATAGAAAAGTGCTACGGTAAGGTGTTGTATCGATTTTATTCGGAAAGGATTATCAGTATCGGCTATTATCTTTTTTATGTAAGCACAATAGTCCAATAATGCAGTTAAAGTTTCCTGAGATAAATGATGAGATATATTGTCTTGCCGGGGGAACCTTAATAATAAAATTTCATTTTTGGAATACGATGCGATATTGCTGGCGAAGTTTTTGGTAAAAGCAATGCAAATGATATAAAAATCTTCGCTGTTACTATCGTGTTGTAAAATTTGATTGGGATAAATGCTGATTACGCAAGGAGCGATTGCATTGTACTCTATGGAATTTATTTTCCCTTTAACCCAACCTTTCAGGACAATACATAATGTGAATGCTTCTGCTTTGTAAGGATAGTTGAATTTTGATAAATCCGAAATATTATCTTTATTAATCTCTATCAAAGCGAACTCGTTATCGACATGTAAAACATGTTTGTAATGATTGAAGCTCTCGTTGGGAATATCGGTTATGTGAATGGTCATAAATATTTTTATTTTTCGGAGCAAAAATAGTCTAATTGTCTTGTAAATAATCTTGAATGAGAAAAATAGACCTGAATAGGGGGATAAAAGGACTCATTTGTATGTAAAGATGGATTTATATTTGCAGCCGAAATAAAATCTCTGAAAGAGAATTTGTAATAGAATGAAGGATATAATTTTTATTTATTTTATTTTTTCATTCTTTCCAGCTATTATACAGAGTTTATGCCTAAATTTGTAGCATTCGAAATGTGTTTGAAAAATCCCTGTTTATAGGGGTTATAAAGGTTTTATGTAGGTATTGATTAAATTTATCAATAAGTTGTGTTTAATAATTTTTAATATAAAATTTTAACTCGACTTGGAATATCAACGTTGAAAATAATTTTTGTTGCTTATGAAATTGACTAAAAATTTTATTCAGCCTATCGCAGGTGCGATGCTTTGTATTTTTTTATTTTCCTGTGGAGGAAAAAATGCCCAGAATGGAGGCGGAATGGTTCGCGAATATGCCGTAATGACATTACAGCCCGATTCGATGGAGTGGTATAGCAATTACCCTGCTGCAATTAAGGGTAAGCGGGATATTGAGATACGTCCGAATGTTAGTGGCTTTATTACAGATTTGAGAGTCGATGAGGGGTCTGTCGTAAGAAAAGGTCAAGTTCTTTTCGTTATCGATACAGTCCCGTACAAAGCTGCATTGAAAGTCGCCGAGACTAATGTAGAGGTAGCGAAAGCCAGTACCGAAACCGCTCGCCTTACGGCAGAAAACAAACGGGAGTTGCAGAGACGAGATATCATCAGCGAATATGATTTGCAAATGGCCGAAAACTCTTATGCTTCGGCTAAGGCCCAGTTGGCTCAGGCGGAAGCCCAATTGGTAAATGCCCGTAATAACGATTCCTATACGCGAGTTATCAGTCCGCTCGATGGAGTAGTGGGGGAGATTCCTTTCCGTGTGGGGAGTTTGGTGTCGCCGTCTTCGGCCACTCCGCTTACCACTGTTTCGGATAATTCCGAGATGTATGTTTACTTTTCGATGACCGAGCGGCAAATTTTGGAATTAGTGGCACAATACGGTGCTGAGAATTTTTTGCAAAAACTTCCGACTGTATCGTTGAAACTTTCCGATGGTAGTATATACCCGTTGAAGGGGCGGATCGAAACGGTCAGTGGAATTATAGATACACAGACAGGCTCCTCGAATATGCGTGCTACTTTTGAAAATCCGAATAGGTTGTTGCGTAGCGGAGGTTCGGGAGTTATCATGATTCCTATGAAAAACGACCATGCTATTTTGGTTCCGCAAAAAGCTACTTACGAAATTCAAGATAAGAAATTTGTTTATGTTTTAAATGACGACTCTACGGTGACTTCTACCGAAATAACCATTGCATCGATCGACAACGGAAAAGAGTATATGGTAACTTCGGGATTGAAAGCCGGGGATCGTATCGTGACAGAAGGTGTCAATACTTTGAAGGACGGCATGACTATTAAAGCAGCCGGTTCGCAAAATAATCAATAACAAGAACTTCAAATAGATAAAAGATTATGAAGTTAGATAGATTTATCAACCGCCCGGTATTATCGACCGTTATTTCCATTTTTATGGTCATACTGGGTGTTATAGGACTTGTATTTTTACCGATTACGCAATATCCAGATATTGCTCCTCCTACTATACAAGTTTCGACAACTTATACAGGAGCTAACGCTCAAACCATATTGAATAGTGTTATAGCTCCATTGGAAGAGTCCATAAATGGTGTGGAAAACATGCTATACATGACTTCTACGGCAACCAATACAGGATCGGCGTCGATCAACGTATATTTTAAGCAAGGAACCGATCCCGATATGGCTGCCGTGAATGTGCAGAACAGGGTCGCTAAGGCTCAAAATCTGTTGCCGGCAGAAGTAACGCGGGTGGGTGTGATTACCGAAAAACGTCAGACGAGTATGTTGATGGTATTCTCTCTGTTCAGTCCAGATGACCGGTACAGTTTGGAGTTCCTTGAAAATTATGCAAAAATTAATGTCCTCCCCTTAATTCAGCGTGTATCTGGTGTCGGTGCTGCCGATGTTATGGCGACAGACTATTCTATGCGTATTTGGTTGAAACCCGATGTTATGGCGCAATATGGTTTGATGCCGGCGGATATTGCAGGTATTTTGGCTGAGCAGAATATCGAAGCCGCTCCCGGTCAGTTCGGAGATCAGGGAAATCAATCGTTCCAATACGTTTTGACCTATAAAGGCCGTTTGCAAACCCCTGAGGAGTTTGGTAATATGGTGATACGAGCAAACGACGATGGGCAAATTTTGTACTTGAAAGATGTTGCCGATATTGAATTAGGTCGGTTGACCTATGGGTTTAAAAACTTCCAGAACGGGCATAATGCGGTAAGTGCGATGGTCTATCAGGCTGCCGGATCCAATGCCACTGCAATTATCGGCGATATTACAAATTTGTTGGAAGATATAAAGAAAGACCTTCCCCCCGGAATGGAAATCGAAACGACTTTGAATGCTAACGACTTCCTGTTTGCTTCGATTCACGAGGTAATCAAGACCCTTATCGAAGCCTTTATTTTGGTGTTCTTTGTAGTGTATGTCTTCTTGCAAGATTTCCGTTCAACGTTGATTCCCGCTATCGCTATTCCGGTGTCGTTGATCGGTACGTTCTTTGCCTTGTATTTGATGGGATTTAGTTTGAACTTGTTGACTCTTTGTGCATTGGTTCTTGCCATTGCGATTGTGGTCGATGATGCCATAGTGGTCGTCGAGGGAGTCCATGCTAAGTTGGATCAAGGATATAAGTCACCCCGTAAAGCATCTATCGATGCCATGCGCGAGCTTTCTGGCGCTATCATTTCGATTACGTTGGTGATGATGTCGGTGTTTATTCCGGTAAGTTTCATGCCGGGAACTTCGGGAACATTCTATCGGCAGTTCGGTCTCACGATGGCATTTGCCATTGGTTTCTCGGCGATCAACGCATTGACGCTGAGTCCGGCTTTGTGTGCTATTTTATTGAACCCTCACAATAAAGACGGACATGAAAATAAAAAAACATCGTTTATCGATCGTTTTCATATAGCGTTTAATGCAGCATACAACACGATGCTCTCCAAATATAAAAATGGGGTTACCCATTTTGTCCATCATAAAAAACTTTCGTTTGCGGGAGTTATCGTAGGAGTTATTGTCTTGGTTATTTTAATGAACATCACTCCTACGGGACTTGTCCCGAATGAAGATACAGGTACGATAATGATTACAGCCGATTTGCAGCCGGGAACTTCTCAGGAACGTACGGAGAAAATTCTTATGGAGGTAGATAGTATTATCGCTACTCATCCGGCAGTAAAAAGTCGTACACAAATTTTAGGATTCAGTTTTATCGGTGGACAAGGGAATACCTATGGCTCTTTTATCGTGAAATTGAAAGATTGGGACGAACGTACCGGAAAAGGTATGGATGCCAATTCTGTAATCGGGACTCTTTATATGAAGTTCGCTACGGAAATAAAGGATGCCCGTGTATTGTGTTTTGCTCCGCCTATGATTCCGGGGTACAGTATCAGTAATGGTTTCGAGTTGAACTTGCAGGACAAGACCGGTGGTTCGCTGGATCATTTTTATGAAGTCGCTCAAAATTTCTTAGCTGAGCTGATGAAGCGACCGGAGATAGCGATGGCCTCGACGACATTTAATCCTGCGTTCCCGCAGTATATGGTCGATGTCGATGTCGCCAAATGTAAACAGGCCGGTATTAGCCCGAGCGATGTGCTGGCGGCTCTACAAGGTTATTTGGGAGGTATGTACTCTTCTAACTTTAACCGTTTCGGTAAATTGTACCGTGTCATGATACAAGCAGAACCGAGTGCTCGGGCCAATCCCGAAAGTCTGAACAACATAAAAATTCGTAATGGTTCCGAGATGGCTCCGATTACCAATTTCATTACCTTGAAAAAGGTATATGGTCCCGATAATATCAAGCGTTTCAATATGTTTACGGCTATGACTATTAACGGTAATCCGGCCGACGGATATAGTTCTGGTGAAGCTATTAAAGCTATCGAGGAAGTCGCCGCCGAAACATTGCCGGTAGGTTATGGATATGAGTTCTCGGGTATGACCCGTGAAGAGCAGGGTTCGAGCAGCGGTACGACTGCTATTATCTTTATGTTGTGCTTGGTATTTGTTTACCTGTTGTTAAGTGCTCAATACGAAAGTTACATTTTGCCGCTTTCGGTAATCCTCTCGATACCGTTTGGATTGGCCGGTAGCTTTATATTTGCATTGATGATGGGAGTCGAGAATAATATCTATTTGCAAATCGCTTTGATTATGCTTATCGGTTTGTTGGCGAAGAATGCGATTCTTATCGTAGAGTTTGCGTTGGATCGTCGTCGTACGGGTATGCCTATTATCAATGCGGCCATCGATGGAGCGGCAGCCCGTCTGCGTCCTATCTTGATGACGTCATTGGCGATGGTTATCGGTTTGTTGCCTATGATGTTTGCCAGTGGAGTAGGTGCTAACGGTAACGGCACTCTGGGAGCCGGAGCCGTGGGAGGTATGCTCATCGGTATGATATGTCAGATATTTATTGTTCCGGCTTTGTTCGTTGTCTTCCAGATTATTCAAGAAAAGATTAAACCTCTTAAATGGAACGATCTTGATAATTCGGAGGTTATTTCGGAGATTGAACAATATTCCAAATAAATTTGAGGTAACTCTATAAAACAGAGAATATATGAAACGAATTCTTTTATATACCGTGTGTGGTTTAGCTATGCTCACTATGTTTAATAGCTGCCACATATATAATAAATATCATCGACCCGATGTTGATGTAGAAGGCTTGTTCCGAGATACTGTCGCGGCAGGCGATACCCTTGCGGCAGATTCCTTGAATATGGGGAATTTGCCGTGGGAAGAAGTCTTTACCGACACGATATTGCAGAATCTCATACGCATTGGATTAGAAAAAAATAGCGATCTGCAAAGTGCCATGTTGCAAGTAGAAGCGGCTCAGGCTAGTTTCAATGCCGCTCGCTTGGCGTTTTTGCCAACGTTGAATTTGACTCCGCAAGGCGGTGTAAGTAGTTTCGATGGTAGCAAAGCCTCATGGACTTACAATGCGCCGGTTACGGCAAGTTGGGAGATCGATATATTTGGAAGAGTGCTGAATTCAAAACGCAATGCAAAAGCTGTATTAATGCAAAGCGAAGCGTATGAACAAGCGGTTCGTACACAGATTATCGCTACCATAGCTAATGGTTATTACACCTTGTTGATGCTCGATAAGCAACTCGCTGTTACGGAAGAGACCGCTTTGTTGTGGGAAAAGAGCGTGGAGACGATAAAAGCGATGAAGATTGGAGGCATGACAAATGAAGCTGCGGTAGCGCAAAGTGAAGCGAATAGCTATATGATTGCGGCTTCGATACCGGCTTTGCGGCAACAGATAAGAGAAGCGGAAAACAGTTTGTCCACATTGCTTTATCAAGCGCCCCAATCGATCGAGAGAGGAACGTTTGAAGACCAGAAACTCCCCGAAATGTTACAAGTGGGAGTCCCGGTTCAATTACTTTCCAATCGTCCCGATGTACGGTCGGCAGAGCTCTCGTTGGCTGCGGCATATTATACTACGAATATAGCGCGGTCTGCCTTTTATCCCAACTTGGTAATTTCGGGATCTGCCGGATGGACCAACTCTGCCGGGAGCATGATCGTTAATCCCGGAAAAGTGTTGCTGTCTGCGGCTGCATCGTTGGTACAACCGATATTCAATCATGGCAGTAATGTCGCGAATCTGAAAGCTGCCAAAGCTCAGCAGAAGATGGCTGCTATTAATTTCCAACAGACAATCCTTAATGCAGGAAAAGAGGTAAGCAATGCTCTTTATCAAATTCAAACGACAAAGGAAACTCTTGTAAATAGAAATCGGCAGGTTGCTTCTTTGGAAAGAGCTGTTGAAGCTACCGAGTCGTTGATGAAGCTGGGTACTTCGACCTATCTCGAAGTCCTTACGGCTCAACAGTCGTTGTTGAATGCCCAGTTGTCCCAGATTTCCGATTCGTATCAATGCATGGTCGCTGTCGTCAGTTTGTATCATGCCTTAGGCGGAGGACGGGAAATAGAGGAAAATACGAAGTGAAAATTAAAAATAATATACTATGATTAGTCCGTTAGCGTACGTCGATTCCAAAGCGGTGATTGGGAACAATGTGACGATTCACCCCTTTGCTTATATCGATAAAGATGTTGTCATTGGAGACAATTGTGTGATATATCCATACGCCAGTGTTTTGGCGGGAACTGTCATGGGAAAAAACAATCGGGTTTTTCAAGGTGCTATTTTGGGCGCCGAGCCGCAGGATTTCCATTATAAAGGCGATGCTACCCGGTTGTCTATCGGGGACGATAATATGATTCGAGAATATGTTATCATCAATAGAGCTACGACTCCCGAAGGAGAAACTGTCATTGGAAATAGAATTTGTCTGTTGAAAGGAACACGTATCGGACACGACTGCCGTGTGGACGACGATTGCATTTTAGGTATCGATTGCGACCTCTCGGGAGAGTGTCATATTCATAGTAAAGCAATTCTCGCCGGACGTGTAATCGTGAAAGAGCGCTGTCGGGTAGGTAGCTGGACTTTGGTGAAAAGCGGTTGCCGTACGGGTAAAGATATACCTCCGTATATTTTAGCTGCACATAATCCCATTACATACAAGGGAATAAATGCATTTATTCTTAGACGGCGAGGATTCGGTGAGGCTACTATCGAGAATATCGCTTTGGCTTATCGACAAATATATCAGTCGGGTACTAGTCTTGAAAATGCAGTGCTTCGTATTAAAGAAGTGGTGGAGCCAAGTCCCGAAATTGATTATATTCTATCTTTTATAGAAGATTCGAAAATGGGTATAATTGCTACCTATGGAGAAGAAAAATAAAGTAGAAAAGTAGACTGAAAGAAGGGGGTGTGTCAAAACTAAAATGTCCCCTCCGAAAAGTTATAGATTGTAACTAT
>ERZ824600.3728-NODE-3728-length-14188-cov-3.049105_pt1 | contig 14188 bp, 14 predicted proteins | sample MGYA00519933_ERZ824600 | MGnify/ENA primary metagenome ERZ824600 (study PRJEB31778, sample SAMEA3449178) | human gut metagenome | biome: human gut; feature: human-associated habitat; material: faeces | place: United Kingdom | collected 2010/2012 ... | reverse complement strand
TTAAGAATAACGGATTTTCGGAAAGTGTGGAAGGAGTCCTGGAGTCTTACGGACTTCCGCATAAAGGAGAGATCGATCCGACCGCGATCATGTCATTCTTCTATGTATTTTTCTTTGGAATGATGTTATCAGATGCAGCATATGGTGCGATCATCGCAATCGTGTGTCTGATCGTCCTTAAGAAATTCCCGCGCATGAGTGCCGGTATGAGGAAATCTATGAAAATGTTCATGTACTGTGGAATTTCTACCATGGTATGGGGAATCTTATTCGGTGGATATTTCGGAGATGTCGTAGATGTTGTATCGAGCACATTCTTTGGAAAAGAGCTGACGATCAAACCGCTCTGGTTTGCACCGTTAAATGATCCGATGCGACTTCTGATCTATTCGATGGCATTCGGACTGGTCCATCTGTTCGTGGGTCTTGGAATCAAAGGATATATGTTGTTAAAAGACGGAAAGGTACTGGATTTCTTCTGTGATATCGTACTGTGGTACATTTTCCTGATCGGACTGATCCTGATGCTGCTTCCGACGGAACTGTTTGGTTCCATCGCGCAGATGAATATCGTATTCCCGCCGGTGCTTAATTCGCTGGCAAAGGGAATGGCGATCGTGGGCGCGCTGGGAATTCTGGTGATGTCGGCACGCGACAAGAAGAATCCGATCCTGCGGCTGGCGCTTGGCGCATATGATTTGTACAATATTACCGGATGGGTGTCGGATGTGCTTTCCTACTCGCGCCTTCTGGCGCTCGGACTGGCAACCGGCGTTATCGCATCGGTTATCAATCAGATGGGAAGTATGGTTGGAAATAATGTATTTGGCGTGATTGTATTTATACTAGTATTCTGCTTCGGACACCTGTTTAATCTGGCGATCAACCTGCTCGGCGCGTATGTGCATACCTGCCGTCTGCAGTACGTCGAGTTTTTCGGAAAGTTCTATGAGGGTGGCGGAAAGGCCTTCCGTCCGTTTAAGCAGATAACAAAATACGTGGAAATCAAGGAGGATTAAATATGAGCGGAATTGTATTTGCATTGTTGGGAGTTGCAGTGGCGGTTATTCTTGCAGGTATGGGTTCAGCTTACGGCGTAGGCGTGGCAGGTCAGGCAGCAGCCGGAGTCGTAACCGAGGATCCGGATAAATTCGCGAAGGTGCTTCTGCTCCAGCTGCTTCCGGGTACCCAGGGTATCTACGGTCTGCTGGTTGGTTTCATCGCCGGTCTGATTTCTTTCATTCCCTATGTCGGCAGCATCGTCGGTTTCCTTCTCAGTATCGGCATTGCCTTTGCTCAGTTCGATTCGCTGATGCCAATCCTGCAGGTGGTTTTGGTTTTTGTGACCGGCCAGTTTCTGGAAGGCAACTTCCTTACCCCGAAGCTGGTTGGCGAAAACGTCGGCCTGCACCCGGTCTGGGTTATGTTTGCCTTGCTGGCCGGCGGTGTTCTGCTGGGTTTTCTGGGCTTAATGATTGCCGTGCCGCTGGCTGCCGTCATCGGCGTTTTGCTGCGTCATGCGATTGAAAACTACAAAAAAAGCACTCTTTATCTGGACAGTTAAAACCATGCGCCGCCTGATCTCTTTTATCCTTCTTATCGCCGTCTTCTGGGGCGGCTGGCAGCTGTTTCTGTATCAGGCCCGGCCGCAGAAAGAGGCCGTCGTTACTATCGGCGCAACGCTGCCGCTCAGCGGCACAAACGCCGAAACCGGATTGGCTGCGCAGGACGCGCTTAATCTGGCGCTGAAAGAATGGAACAGCAGGCAAAACCGCTACAGATACCGAATATTCTATTTGGACGATTCGGGCAAAGCGGAACAGGCGCAAAAAAATCTTCTTACTCTGTTGGAAAAACAAAACGCCGCAGCCGTAATCACATTGTGGACGCCGGCTGCCGAAAAAGCGATTCCTTTGGCAGGCAAATTCCGGCGGCTTCACTTTACCTGCGCTTTCGGAAACGGACTGAGCGACGGCCTGTACAATTTCAACCATTATCTTTCCTACCACACCGATAAGTTCACCGACGACTTCCGTCAGGCGGCGGGAAAGCTGCCCGCATCCTGCTCTTCCAACCTGTACGACGCGCTCGGGCTGCTGATTTTCGCCCATGAAAACACGCCGCCGGACTGGGGACGCAGCCTTCCCTCTGCCGAACGGGTTTCACGCAGCCTGCACAAAATATTCAACCATGCTTCCGCTTCGGGACAAATCCGCATTGCACCGAACGGTACCGTCCTTCCGGCTGAGGAACAGCCATGAAAAAACTGGCTTTGCTGCTTACAGTTCTGACTCTTGCCTTTCCGGCTCAGGCCGTCGAAATCGGCGACATCTACTACAGCAACAAAAGTTTCAGCTCAACCCCCGTTGACGGACTGCTGCCAATCGGCATCGTCTGGCAGGTTAACGACGCCGGAAACGGCGGCCTGATTGTGGCGCTGGAACAACCGGGATCCAAAAACTGGGAACGAGCCAAAACCTACTGCCGTCTGTACCTGACTCGCGGCACCAAAGCCGGCGACTGGTTTATGCCCGATTTTTTACAGATGTTCCCGATTGACAAAATGCAGAATCGCCGCATCAACGCCCGCACCTTTCTGCACATTAACGACCGTCTGGCACTCGTCAAAGAAGCCCGGGCGCTGAAAGAAGACGTTTACATGACTTCTTCCGATTATGCCGACGACAAAAAAGCTGCCATCGGCATCAATCTGACCACCGGCGAACTCGTCAAACTCAAAAAAAAGGGGCGGCACGCCTTTCGCTGCATGATGTCTTTTTAAACCGCGGTTTTTATACAAAAACGCGGTTTTTTTAAGGAATATTTTAGATATTAAACTTATGATGGGTTTCATGATTACCAGCAAAAGGAACCCGCTATGCTTATGCAATTGACTGACTTTTTCAATTCACTGCCGCTCAGAAGCGTTCTTGCTTTCTTTACCGCTCTGTTTCTGAGCCTTGCCTGCGGCGAAAAGCTGATTGGCTTTCTGCACCGTCATCAGGCTAAAGGACAACCTATCCGCGAAGACGGACCACAGAGCCACTTGCTGACCAAAAAAGGCACACCGACCATGGGAGGCCTGCTCATACTGGGATCCGCCATTGCCGGCATGCTGCTTTTTGCCGATTTGCACAATTCCTTCGTTTGGATAAGCATTCTGGTTCTGCTGGTTTATGGTTTGACCGGTTTTGCCGACGACTATGTCAAAGTTACCAAACAGACCGCCAACGCCATGACTGCCAAAATGAAACTTTTTCTCCAATTTACCACCGCGCTGGCCGCCGTCTGGGTCATTACGCAGTCCGCCCCCGAAACCGGGCGCTTTGAGCTGACCTTTCCCTGGTTTCGCGGCCTGGCACTGAATCTCAGCTGGTTTTACGTTCCTTTTGCCATGGTCGTCATTGCCGGCGCCTCCAATGCCGTTAACCTGAGCGACGGCCTTGACGGCCTGGCTTCCGGCCTGCTGATTGTCTCTTTTCTGGTTTTTGCAGTCATCGCTTATGCCTGCGGTACGGAAATGTCCGCCGCCGTCGGCCTGACGCCGGTTGCACATTCGGCCGAAATCGTTGTTGTCTGCGCCGCGGTTGTCGGCGGCTGCGTCGGTTTTCTGTGGTTTAACGCGCCGCCGGCCAGGGTCTTCATGGGCGACACCGGTTCTCTGGCGCTGGGCGCGCTGCTCGGCACCGTTTCGGTCATGACCCGGCATGAAATTCTGCTGGCCGTCGTCGGCGGCGTTTTCGTCGTCGAAGCCCTGTCGGTCATGATTCAGGTGGCCTACTTCAGAAAAACCGGCCGGCGTTTTTTCAAAATGGCGCCTGTTCATCATCACTTCGAACAGCTCGGCTGGAAAGAAACCACCGTTGTTACCCGTTTCTGGATTGCCGCATTTATTCTCGGCGTTCTTGGCCTTACGTCGCTCATCGTTCTGTAGGAGGGCCGGCGCGTGATTTCCTTTTCGAGAAACAGCCGGAGCATAATCGCCAACTGGTGGTGGACCGTTGACAAGGTTCTACTCACTCTGGTTACCGTCATCATCCTCATCGGTATTTTCTTGAACTTCTCGGCCAGTCCGGCCGTAGCCAACCGCATTGGCGTCGGCAGCTTTCATTTCATCAAAAGACAGTTGCTTTTCCTGCCTGTCGCCTATATGCTGATGGTTTTCCTTTCGATGCAAAATCTCAAAACCATCAGGCGCGTTGCTATCCTCGGCTATACCGTTACCATTCTGCTGATGATTGCCACGCTTTTCTGGGGCGAGGAAACCAAAGGCGCCTCACGCTGGATCCACATCCTCGGCTTCTCGCTGCAGCCGTCCGAATTCATCAAGCCCTGTTTTGCCGTTGTCGCTGCCTGGCTGTTCGACGGCCAGCAGAAATATCGCGATTTTCCGGGCAACATTCTCTCCACCTGCCTGTTTGCCTTCACGCTGATACTGTTACTGCTTCAGCCCGATGTCGGCATGTCGATTGTCGTTTCGGTCATCTGGCTGTTTCAGTTTTTTCTGGCCGGGCTGTCATTGCTTTTGGTAACCGTTTTGGGCATCGTCGGTATCGGCCTGCTCGTTACCGCCTATTTTACCTTTGACCACGTTCACACCCGCGTCCAGCAGTTTCTGGATTCGGAAAACAATCTGAGCTATCAGGTTCGCAAATCGCTGGAAGCTTTCCAGAGCGGCAGCATTTTCGGCCGCGGTCCGGGCGAAGGCATTGTCAAACTGAATATTCCCGACGCGCATACCGACTTTATTTTTGCCGTCGCCGCCGAAGAATTTGGCTTGCTTTTATGCCTGATTATAGTAGGCTTGTATGCAGCGGTTGTAATTCGTTCGATGCTGATCTCCATGAAGGACAACAACCTGTTCATCATTCTCTCGGCATCGGCGCTGTCGGCCTCTTTCGGCCTGCAGGGAATTATCAACATGGCGTCTACCCTGCACCTGATGCCGACCAAAGGCATGACCCTGCCTTTCATATCTTACGGCGGATCGTCATTGCTGGCTACGGCTCTGGGGATGGGCATGCTCCTAGCCATTACTCGTAAAAACGTTCATGCGGAGGACAAAGATGTCGGCGACTAAAAAAGGCAAAAAAACTCGGAAACCCCTGATTATTCTCACGGCCGGCGGCACCGGCGGCCATGTTTATCCGGCCGAAGCGCTGGCTGACGAACTGTTGCGCCGCGGCTACCGCGTTGAGCTGATAACCGACAGCCGCGGCAAAGACAATTATAAGGGCCGCCTCGGCGAAATTCCCAATCATGCGGTTCTGGCCGGCGCTCTGGTCGGCAAATCCCGCCTGTTCAAAATCAAAAGCCTGATTAAAACCGCCGTCGGCATTCTGCAGGCCGGACGCCTGATTTTCAAAAAGAAACCCGCCTGTGTCATCGGCTTCGGCGGCTACGCTTCTTTCCCGAGCTGCATGGCGGCCATTCTGCTCGGCACCGACCTAGTCATTCATGAACAAAATTCGGTCATGAGCCGAACCAATCGCTTTCTCAGCAAATACGCCGCCCTCATCGCCCAAAGTTTCAAAAAGGTAAAATATGCGCCGGCCGGCATTAAAACCATTCTGACCGGAATGCCCATCCGCAAAACCATTGCCGAAGTCCGCGAAATTCCGTTCCCCGCGCTCGGCAAAGAGGATAAATTTCAGATTATGGTTCTCGGCGGTTCGCAGGGCGCCAAAATCTTCGGCGACGTTGTTCCCGAAGTCATAAAAAAGCTGTCGCCCGCGCGCCGGAAAAAAATCCGCATTTTCCAACAATGCCGCGAAGCCGACGTCGAAAACGTCAAAGCCGCCTATGACGGTTGCGGCGCAGAAGTAACCGTATCGCACTTTTTCAACAACATGCCGGAACTTTACGCCGGTACCCACCTCATTATCTCCCGTGCCGGCGCATCTTCCGTCTCCGAAATTGCTGCGGTCGGCATTCCTTCGATTCTGGTACCCCTGCCGATTGCAGCCGACGATCATCAGACCGCCAACGCCCGGGAAATCGGCGACGCCAAAGCCGGTATTGTTCTCAAACAGAAAGACTTTACGCCGGCCAGACTGGGAGAACTTATCAAAGAACTAATGTCTTCCCCCAAAAAACTGTCGCAAATGTCCGAAAACGCCAAATCTGTCGGCATTACCGACGCCGCCGTCCGGCTTGCCGACGCCGTCGAAAAAGAAATCCTTTCCCGTCCGTAGGAGAAAAACAATGTTCGGCCTGAAACTGTTTAAGAAAAATCTGCTCAACCTTCTCCCCAAAGTCCGTGGAAAATATACCCCTAACGTCAGGCTTGCCAAATACACCTGGTTCGGCGTCGGCGGCCCGGCCGAAGTCCTTTACACCCCGGCCGATGCCGAAGACCTCAGCCACTTTCTCAAAAACAAGCCCTACAACCTTCCCGTCTGCGTCATCGGCGGCGGTTCAAATCTGCTGGTCAGGGACGGCGGCGTTCCCGGTGTTGTCATCAGGCTCGACAGCCCCGGCTTCCGCAAAATATCCTTCGGCGAAAATACCGTTACCTGCGGCGCCGGCGTTAAAAATGCCGAACTGAAAAAAATCATGCTCGACAAACAGTTCGGCGGCCTGGAATTCCTATGCTCGATTCCGGGCGTTGTCGGCGGCTCGGTCAAAACCAATGCCGGCTGTTTTGGCTGTTCGGTCGGGGACGTTATCGTCGAAGCGCAGATTATCGACGGCGTCGGCGAAATTAAAACCGTACCCGTCGGCGATCTGCTCCTCTCCTACCGCAGCAGTTTTTTTCCCGATGACTGGATAATTCTCAGCATCACGTTCCGAACTTCTCCGGACAGCGCTGAAAATATCAGAAAAAAACTTGACGAACAAAAAGCCTACCGGATGAAAAATCAGCCTTACAACCAGAAAACGGCCGGTTCGACATTCAAAAACCCCGAAGGTCTCCGTGCTTGGGAACTCATTAAGAAATCCGGCTGCGCCGGTTTACAGGTTGGCGGCGCCAAAGTTTCCGACATCCACTGCAATTTTTTGATTAATACCGGCAAAGCCACTGCCGCAGATATTGAAACGCTCGGCGAAACCATCATCAAAAAAGTCCGTGAAGAAACCACCGTCACGCTGGAATGGGAAATTAAACGTCTGGGAATCAACAAGTGACAATGACCAACAACGCCGAAAACAGTTCTGAAGCCAGGAAACCGGTTCTGCCGCCCGATAACCGCGTTTCTCTGCCACGCGAATGGCCCTTTCGGCTGCTTGGCAATGCCCTCATACTGGCTCTGGTTTTTCTGACCGCTTTTCTTACCGTTACCGTCCGTACCAACCTGGTCGGCAGACAGATAGACAGCCTTACCGAAGAGTTCTACGTTCTGACCTCTAAACTCGGTTTTACGCTGGACGATATCCTGATTGAAGGAAGAAAGAAAACCTCGCGCCGCGCCGTCATGGAAGTGCTTGGCCTCAAACGCGGCGACAATATTCTGAGTCTGGACTTAAACGAACTTAAAAACAGAATCGAAACCCTGCCCTGGGTACGCCGCGCCGACATTCGCCGCAGCTACTTTCCGAATATTCTGCACATCAGCCTCGTTGAACGCAAAGTCGCTTCCATCTGGCAGATATCCGAAAAATTTCACCCCATAGACACCGAAGGAAACGTCATTAACGCGCCGTTCCGCCCTTCCCGGCCGATCTTGCTGATTGTCGGCGAAGAAGCTCCCGAGCATATCAACGAATTGCTTGAAATCATCAAAAAAGACAATGACATCTGGCCGCGGGTCAAAGTCGCCAACTTTATATCCAAACGCCGGTGGAACCTGATTCTGGATGACATTGAAAACGGCGTCACTGTCAAACTTCCCGAAGAAAACGTCGGGCATGCTTGGAAAAAATTGGTAAAATTAGACCGGACGCAGGGTATTCTTAAACGTAAATTAACTTTCATCGATTTAAGATTAAAAAATAAAGTCATTGTCAAACTCGGCAAAATGACCGATGACGAACGCAAAAAACTGAAAGAAAACAACGCGGACAAACCAAGGGGAGCATAACGTGACACATTCGTTCAACCGGCTGACGACTATCGCCGCTTTAGATATCGGATCATCTAAAGTCTGCTGCGTTATCGCCAAAATCAGCCGTGACAAGCGGATTAACGTTGTCGGTTACGGTTACAATGCTTCCAAAGGCATTAAAAACGGCATCGTTACCGACATCAATCAGGCTACCCTTTCCGTCTGCAACGCAGTCGAAACCGCCGAACAAATGGCCAACGAACGCATTGACCGCATCATCGTCAACACCTCCGGCGACAAAATCAAAAGCATCGTCAAGGACGCGACCATTGCCATCAACAAAAACCGTCCCGTATCCGAAGCGGACATTACCAAAGTCATCGAAAAGGGAATTAATAAAATCAATGTCGACGAACACGAACTGATTCACTGCCTGCCGACCAGCTACCGCCTCGACATGGGTGATGAAATCAAAGATCCGCGCAATATTTTCGGCGAAAGCCTTTCGGTTGACATACTGCTCGGTCTGGTTCCCGAAATCCAATACCGCAACCTCTCCACCGTAATTGAAAACGCTCATCTCGAAACTGCCGAAAAAGCCTTTTCCGCCTATGCTTCAGGACTTTCCTGTCTGGTCGAAGACGAAAAGGAAATCGGCGCCACCGTCATCGATATCGGCGGCGGCACCACCAGCATTGCCAGTTTCAAACACGGACATCCGATTTACTTCTCATCCATCGCCGTCGGCGGCAACAACGTTACCAACGACATCGCCTGGGGACTGACCACTTCCTTTACGCATGCCGAAAGGCTGAAAACCTTGCATGGCTGTGCCTTCTTAACCCAGGCCGACAAGGAAGAAACCATCAACGTCTATCCGGTCGGCGAGGAAGACGACAGCTCCATCAAGCAGGTTCCCAAATCGGAACTCATCAGCATTATCACACCGCGGATTGAAGAAATTTTCGAACTTGTCAACCAAAAACTCGGCGAACACGGCCTGCGTGACATATCCAGTCACCGCGTCGTTTTAACCGGCGGCGGCAGCCAGCTTTCCGGTATTCGCGAAGTTGCGTCCATGGTGCTTGACAAACAGGTGCGTCTCGGTCGTCCGAAAAATATTCCCAATCTTCCGGACATTCTTTACAATCCGGCCTTTTCCACCGCCGTCGGCCTGCTTTCTTTCGCGCTTAACTACACAGAGAAAAAACCTGCCCGCGTCACGCAAAAGCCGGTCAGCAGCAACGGCGCTTTCAGCCGTATTTTCGGCTGGCTGAAACAAAATTTCTAAAAATTATTTCAATTTGTTTTTTTAGTAACCAAAACTTAATTTCTTTTCCTTATTCTGAACTCAAGTTCAGTAAAATTTTGGAGTAAGAAATACGATGTCAATCAAATTAGCCGTACCGGAAAAAACTGTTATGCACCTGAAACCGCGGATTTCCGTCATCGGTGTCGGCGGCGGCGGCGGCAATGCCGTCAATAATATGATTGCGCAGAATCTGGAAGGCGTTGACTTTATCGTTGCCAATACCGACGCGCAGGCTCTCGCTCATTCCTCCGCCAGCCGCAAAATCCAGCTCGGCCTTGAAACCACGCAGGGTCTCGGCGCCGGAGCCCGTCCGGAAATCGGCAAGCTGGCCGCCGAAGAAGCCCAGGAAGAAATAGAAAAAGAACTCGAAGGCGCCAATATGGTCTTTATTACCGCCGGCATGGGCGGCGGTACCGGTTCAGGTGCCGCGCCGGTCGTTGCCAAGCTGGCCAAATCCAAAGGTATTCTGACCGTCGGCGTCGTTACCAAACCTTTCCAGTTCGAAGGCCGCAAACGTTTCGAAACTGCCGAAGCCGCCGTCGAAGAGTTTACCAAACAGGTCGACAGCATCATCATTATTCCTAACCAGAACCTGTTCCGTATTGCCGATAAAAACACCACGCTTGCCGACGCTTTCGTCATGGCCGACAATGTTTTGTACGCCGGCGTCCGTTCCATTACCGATCTGATGATGATGCCGGGCCTGATTAACCTCGATTTTGCCGACATCAAAAGCATTATGGAAGACAAAGGCAAAGCCATCATGGGCACCGGCGAAGCCGAAGGCGAAGACCGAGCCGTAAAGGCTGCCGAACAGGCCCTGTCCAACCCTCTGCTCGACGATTGTTCCATGCACGGTGCCAAAGGCGTCCTCATCAACATTACCGGCGGCCAGGACATTACCCTTTTTGAAATCGACGAAGCGGCCAGCCGCATTAAGGAAGAAGTTGACGAAGACGCCAACATCATCTTCGGCTCCAGCTTTGACGAATCTCTGGCCGGCAAAATCCGCGTTTCCATCGTTGCAACCGGCATCGGCGAAAACATCGCCCGCCAAGCTCAGAGCAAACCTTTGATCAAACCGGGCTACCTTGAAGAAAGCTATGGCGGCGAAACCGTCATAACCCCAAACGAAGAGCTCGATTCCAATCTTGAAAAATTCTCAGCCACTAAAACGGAAGTCGCTGAAGATGTTAACGAAGTTATCGAGAAAGCCGAGATAATTTCCATTGAGCAGGAAGCTTCCGCGCCGGCGGAAGAAACAATCCAGAACGCCGTTCCCGATGATAAAATCGAAGATTTCGATTCGTTGGACCGTTCTTCGGTAATGAGCGAAATGCCCAAAGCCTCTTCCTTGTTCAAAGCTATTATTAACAAAACCGAAGACATCAATGCCGAAGCGCAGCTTGAAGGCATTCTGTCCTCCAATGAAAACAGCTTTACGGCCAAAACTTCGCTCCGCACGGTCGAAGAAGAGCCGGAATTATTCCCCAATCACAATCCCGCTCCGTTCTCCGCACGCAAAAGCGAAGAGCCTGAGCAGCTGATTGTCAGCAGCGAAGAAGAAGAATATACCCCGACCCTGATTGAAAGGGTTACGGGTTTCTCCATCGCCAAAAGAAACCGAAAGAAACTAAAGGAACACGAACAGAAGTTTCAGGAGCCCGTGTCTCCGTCTTTCGCTGAGGACGATTACCGCGAGGAAGACAAACTGAATTTGGAAATTCCGTCCTTCCTGCGCCGTAAATAATCCCGAAAATTATTACGTTATAAACCTGAAAAAAGCGGAAATGAATATTTCCGCTTTTTTATGCCTGTATCCAAACGACTGTCTGCCTTTTACCGGGCATTAATCAGCGTTATCTCAACGCGCCGGTTTTGCTCGCGGCCGGCTGCCGTTGCATTGCTGGCAATCGGATTACTGGAACCGTAGCCATATACCATCAGACGCGAAGCGCTGACGTCACGCAGTTTCAGATAATTGGCCACCGCCTGAGCGCGCTGCAGTGACAGCGTATTGTTATAGGCGGCGCTGCCCGTGCTGTCCGTATAACCGGCAACCTGAACCTTCGTCTTGTCAAACTCGTTAATAACTTTGGCAACCGAAGTCAGAATATTGTTAAACACCGGTTTGAATACGGCGGAATCCGTATCAAAAGTAATGTTGCTCGGCATAATCAGGCGAACGTTGTCGCCGACTTTTTGCACCTGCACGCCGGTTCCGACCAATTCTTCACGCAGCCTGCGCGCCTGAATATCCATATAGCCGCCGACACTCGCGCCGCCGACCGCGCCGATACCGGCACCAACCAACGCACCCTTTTCGCCGCCGACCAATGCGCCGATGCCGGCGCCGGCCAGAGTGCCGATACCGGTGCCCCAGGCTGTCTTGGAAACCTTGCTCTCTCCTGTATACGGATCCGTTGCGCAGGCCGCCAAAAAGCAGACGGCAACTGCGGACAATATCAGTTTTTTCATCAGTTTTCTCCTTTGTTAACCTACTGAATACACTTTACGACATTCCCGTGCCAGCACAAAAGAAAAAAAAACATTCACACACAAAAAAACGTTCTTATTCCTCGGGAACAAGAACGCTTTTTTTCACTCTTTCCAACGGTTTTTGACGGGAGGGCTGTCGTGAACCATACGCACTCCCCAAAAGATAAAAACCAGCACAAAAATAATCAATCCTGCTAACATAGCTTAACACGTTAAAATGTCAGGCAGCAATCTTGATGCTGCTTAAAAAATCCCAAACCTCACCCCAGAAAAGGGCGCTGTTTTTGTAGTTCTCGATATCGCCGGAGCTGATTTCCTCTTTTTCCAGATTTTCCTGAAAAAGCCGGAACGAATTATCAGCTTTTCTGCCGACGTTGCCGAGCAGCAAGAGTCTCTTTTCCTCATCCAATGACAGATAATAAGCCTTGGCGGCTTCGGCGTTAAAATCCAGATTATTGCGGCGCACATGCAGTTTGCCGTCTCTGGTCATTGCCTCCAACATCCGTCTGGTTCTGATTTTTGCAACCTCCGTACCGAAAATTTCCCAAAACCGGCGTTCCCTGTCCAACCATCCGCGGCGAAACAGCTGAATCAGCCCCGTTTTCTTTTGGGAAACCGTTTCGGCATAATGAGCCTCAAAGAGTTTTGCCAGTTTGCTGAGTTTGATAAGCATGTTGAGGGCCGCCGCATTGGCAAATTCAACCGCCGCATCAACATCAAAATCAACCCTGCGATAAGCAGACTGAGCCACATTTCCGCTGAGAACCGCTTCATTTTTCAGCAGTCTCTCCAGATACTTTTTGGTCTTCATAAGCACAAAATTAAGTGGTTTTATATGATTTTTCGATTATCTCAAAAAAATTTCACACTAATTGTGAAGAATAATAAAAAAATTCGGTTTTCCTTATACACTTTTTCTGACGAAAATCAACAAAAAACGCTTAAGAACAATCTTAAGCGCTTTCTGTCAAAAAAAGTCAGCTTTGCAGTTTTTCAACAAACTTTCTTTTCAGTTTTTTAAGCCGCCGAACTTCCCAATGCCGTCTTTCGCTTTCTGCACGCAAAATCTTTTCGTCAAAGAGCAAGAGAACTTCCTCCGGCTTGTCCTCAAAAATCAAATGCAGGCACTTTTCCCAACTCTCCAGCTCGGCAATCATACGTTTCATGTCGGCAATCTGATGATTGATAATGACTTCCTGGCGCCCGACCGTCCGCCGAACCGCAATCAGTTTATCCGCCAGAACAAAAACGACAATACCGCATAGTACAAGCACAACGGCAATATATTCCCCGCTGTTCATACTGCAGAAGTTTCAGCATTCTTCCTGCGGTTTCTGTTCTCAAAAGCAACATACCGTCGGCAAAGACGGTATACGTCAAGTTCCTTCAGCATGTCGCCGTCCTGAATCTCCATATTCGAAATTCTGCGAATGTGGCGGGCCATTCTGTCCTCAATCGCCATAAGCTCTTCATCGGAAAATTCCTTCAAAAGCTCGCCGATAACCTTTTCCTGAAAATAGGCGCCGGCCTGCGATTCTTTCGTTTCAAACTCCGCTCTTGACTTCAAATCGTCGCTGTTGACAACAAGTCTTTCCAAGTACTTGATTTTCCAGCGCTGAATCAGGACAAGGCCGATTAAGAAAAAAACTGCGATAAGCAAACCCAGATTCTCAATAATAAACTTTTCCATTGTGACAATATTTAAGTTAAACAAACTAATTCTTTGACATATTAATCATTTTCCGGGTCCTATTTTAGACAAAAATATCAAAAAAGTCAATTTCAAATATGCCGCACATACAAAAAGGCTGAAGAGAAATTCTCTTCAGCCTTTTGCGGGTTGGCACAACTGCTTATTCGGCAGGTGTTTCCTCTGCCGCCGGAGCAGCATCCTCATGATTGGCATGCTGTTCAAGCTGAGCCTGAGCCGCTTCTTCTTTCAAAGCCAGAATTTCCTTGTCATTCTGGGCGGCAACCTTCTTGAGAGCCCGCAGAACGGTACCGGTACCGGCCGGAATCAAACGGCCGACAATAACGTTCTCTTTCAGTCCGACCAGCTTGTCGACCTTGCCGGCAACCGCCGCTTCGGTCAGAACGCGGGTCGTTTCCTGGAAGGATGCGGCAGAGATAAACGACTTGGTCTGCAGCGAAGCCTTGGTAATACCGAGCAGGATCGGGTCGGCCTGAGCCGGCGTCCCGTTCTCGGCAATAACCTTGGCGTTTTCCGCTTCAAACACATCACGGTCAACCTGTTCGCCGATGAGGAACGTTGTATCGCCCGGAACGGTAACTTCAACTTTTCTCAGCATCTGCGAAACGATAACCTCAATATGCTTGTCGTTAATCTTAACGCCTTGCAGACGGTAAACGTCCTGAACTTCCTTAACCAGAT
>ERZ824600.3721-NODE-3721-length-14213-cov-3.713378_pt1 | contig 14213 bp, 15 predicted proteins | sample MGYA00519933_ERZ824600 | MGnify/ENA primary metagenome ERZ824600 (study PRJEB31778, sample SAMEA3449178) | human gut metagenome | biome: human gut; feature: human-associated habitat; material: faeces | place: United Kingdom | collected 2010/2012 ... | reverse complement strand
CAAGACATTCCGCATAGAAATGCGGCACGACCGGAGCCGTGCCGCACCTCAGTGCGTATTCAGTATATGTCTTAACCTTTTTGAGGTTTTCCTCAATATTCCCTTCGAGGGGAGCGCAGACATACACCTTTTTCATTACTCGTCATCCTCGTCCTTTCGGGATTTCACACGGATAATGACCACGGCGATGATACCACCGAGTGCCACAGCGCCGAGTCCGATCCAAAAGCCGAGGTTGGAGTTGTCGCCCGTCTGCGGAACGGGAGGAGCAGGAGGCGTAAGCGTTACGGTCTGACCGCCATCCTCAATGTCGGCATGAGCTGCGATTTCCACACCGTCACGATAGAGCGTTTCAAACACTACGATGTCTGTCTGCTTGGTTACGGCGCTGCCGTCAAAGGTAAAGCGGACGGTAATCTCTCCGTCTTTTTTCTCTGCCGTAAAGGTGACCTCGGAGGTCACTTCCTTGCCGTTTACGAGGAATGGCTTGCCCGTTGCCTTGTCCATAAGGATGCCTTTAACGGTGTATTCCTTACCGACCGTAAGGTTCTTGTAGGAAACGGTGTCCTCAATGGTAATGTCGCCCTTGGCAGTAGCGGATTTTTCTCCGTTCACGGTTGCCTTTGTTCCGATTTCGGGAACGGTAACCTTGACGGTCTGATCCTCGTCCTCAATGTCTGCGTGTACGGCAAGCTCTTTGCCGTCCTTATACAGCGTTTCAAAAACCACAAGGCTTGTGTTTTCCCGAATAAGCCTTGCGTCAAAGGTAAAGGTCACGGTGACCGTGCCGTTCGGCGTTTCGGGCGTGAATACAGTTTCGGCTGTTACCGCATTTCCGTTTTCGATGAAGGCTTTTCCGGTGCTTTTGTCCATAAGCGTTCCCACGAGTACATATTCCTTGCCGGGGATGAGGTGGCTGTAGGATACGGTATCGGTCAGCGTGAACACCTCGGTTGCACAGATTTCCTTTTCACCGTCAACCGTCGCCTGCGTCCCAATTTCGGGGATGCGGTCATTGACGACCGTAATACCGATGGTCTGCCCGTTTTCACTGATGCGAACGGGATAGATTTCCTCGTTGGGGAGATAGCCGTCCGCAGGCTGCAATTCCTTCACAAGCCAGTTGCCGTAAGGAACATTTTCAAAGTAGAAAATGCCATCCTCGTCGGATTCGGCAATCAACACAGCGGTTTCCTCTGTGAATTCACTTGTGTCTGTACGGAACAGCCCGAACACGGCACCTGCGATGCTCTTTTCGGTTTCACGGTCGATTTTCAGTCCCTTGACCGAGCCGTAGAGGATATCGTTTTTAATGACTTCGCCGCCGTTTGCCTTGATCTCCACAAGGGCGGTATCCTGTCCGGCGTACTCAAATGTCACGGGGTATTTTTCGTCCGAAAGGATATAATGGCTGTCCGTCGCAATTTCCTTAACATACAGCTTTGCGCCTACGGGAATGTCGGTCTCGAATGTGATGCTGCCGTTTTCATTGCAATTGGCGATTTCAAGCAGTCCGTCCTTCGGTACAAATGAGCCGTCTGCGGCAAACAGATTCTCGGCGGCATAGAGTCCGAACTGCACCGAGAGGATTTCGCCGTTATCCCCGATACCGAAAACTTCATCCTTACCGAGAATTTTGGAGAGTGAAAGCGCCGCTTTCTGACGGTCGTTATAGAATTCCGCCGCCGTTTCGGTGATCTCCACGGTTTCACCCGCATAGGTCAGCTCCACGGTCTTTTCCGTGCCGTTCAGCACCATACCGTAGGGCGCTTTTGTTTCTCTGACTGTATATTTTCCGAGGTACAGCGCCTTGCTTTCCGCCACACTGTTTTCATCGGTGATTACAGTATCAACAACCATATCCTTGGCGTAGCGCAGAGTGCCATCAGGCGTAATAATATCCTCGGCGGCGGTGATTTCATAGGTTGCTCCTGCGAGGTTTTTATCCGCAAACACAAGGCTGTATACACCGTCCGATTCCACAGCGGAGAAGAAGACCTCGCCGCCTTTGGAAATGCGGATGATGCCTTTCTGCGGCATATTGAACTTCTCGACCGTAACAACGGTTTTCTCGCCGTCCACCTTGAATGCGATTGGTGCGGAATCGAGGACATATCCGTAAGCCGTACACTGCTCGATGATTTCATAGTTGCCATAGGGCAGCTTTTCGGGCATCATCAGCTTGCCCGTGACATCGGTGTAATAGATGTCGATGTCCGTAGGCGTTGGGTAGTTGATATGCTGCACGATATATTCGCCCGTGTCGGTGTCGCGCACCTTAAAGCCGATGCCCGCCGCAGGGATGATCTTGCCGGTTTCCGTGTCCTTCTTGACGATCTCAATAAGTGCTTCGTAAGGGGCATTGTTGATGAGAAAGCGATAAATCTTGCCGTCCTCGCTGATATAGACATTGAAGGGTTCAAGCAGCTCCTTGCCTTCCCAGCCCTTGGTCTGCTTCACGGTGTATGTGCCGTAAGGCAGATCCTTGGTTTCGGCAAAGCCGTTCTCGTCGCAAACAAGGATATCCCGTTCGGTTTCCTTGGCGTTTTCATAGCTGCCCGCCGCTTTCAGATACACCTCAAATTCCGCATCTTTTTCGGGTGTTTCGATTTTGGTACTGCCGTCGTCGCAGTGTTTGATGATAGCGACCTTGCCCTTGATGATATCCTCATAGGAGTCGAGAGGCTTGGCAATGTTGTATTCTACGGTATACAGCTTGGCCTCTGCACCGATATGCTGACTCTCTGTGTTGAGAAGGTATCCTTCGGACGGGCTGATTTCCTTCAGCGACCAGTCATCGCCGCAGATATAATACTTGGTGGTAAACTGACCGTTTGCGTCGGTGGTGTAGGTGTCGATGAGCTGATTGCCCTTATAGATGCCGTACACGGCGCCTGCGAGGGAGGCATCGCCTTGCGGCAGACCGGTTCTGCGGTCGCTCTTGGTTACGGTGACATTGAACTTCTTGAGGATATTGTCAAAGGATTTGTTCGTTACCTTGTTCCATTCAACAGCGGCGGTCTGCTTGTCGGGAACGACATAGCGAGTCGGAGTGTCGACTTCCTCAATGGTATATCCTGTGCCGATCAACACATCCTTGAATTTTGCAACGCCGTTTTTGTCGGTCACGGCATACTCGTTGACTTCGATGCCGGAGAGCGATGTTCCGTAGAGGCGGAACTTCATGCCCTCTACCAGTCCGTCCTCGGCTGTCTTTTTGACTGTAAGGTCGCCGCGGCGGAGCTTGTTACTGAAATTAACGGTTGAGACCTGACCGCTGACAACGGTTACACGGCGCACCTCCTGCGGAATATATTTGTCATATTCGGTTTCGGTCACGGTGTAAACACCGGGCTTGAGGTTATCCACCTGAATCACGCCGCCGTTTGCGGTTTTCACGGTCTTGTCGATGCCGTTGCCCTGGATGCGGAAAGTAATGCCGTCCACCTTGCCGTCCTCGCTGACCTTGACGATCTTGGCGCTGCCTGCCGCTGTGCGCACCTTGAGATAGGACGGCACAGGGTCGTTGTCGGCAGGAACGCCGGACACCATATCCTGATTGGCGCTTTCTTTTCCCGGCACAGACCAGATGAGAAAGCCCGTACTCATATTGGTGGAATACACACGGCGGTTGAGCTTGACGGTGACCGCGTCATTGATGGGCTTGGTCGAGGTGAGGGTCAGCGTGTTGCCGCTGACGGATGCACTGACACCGCCGCTGACCGACACATAGTAGTCACCGAGCATATTGTTGCTGTCGGTGAGGGTGACGGTGTATTTGCCGTTTTTGTATTCCAACTCAAAGGTTTTTGCGGCACCCGGCGTATAGGCAGTGAAGCTCGGACGGGTGTAATGCCTTGCCATGTCCGAGAGGATGGCGTCATAGTAGGCTTTCAGATATTTGTTGCGCGTATACTGCTCGGTCATCGTGCCGCTGTATCCGCTCATGGGATAGGTTTTGTCGTTCAGCTCGGTGGCGGAGCTGCGAAAGCCCATGGTGATCTGCCACACGATGAGCTGAGTGGCGGCGTAGCAGGCGTTGGCGTCCTTGCTCGTCTGCAAGCCCACACGGTTGGGGTAACCGTAGGTCAGTGCGAGCTTGAGCAAGTCCTTCTGATTCTCCGTCAGCCGCTTATACTTATCTCCGTGGCCTGCATCGGCGGAGCCGGCATATTCCGTATTGTCCGGCAGCGGGATGCCGCGCTCAATGCAGAAGCAGTATACATAGTCCTTGCCGTATACCCAATCGGATTTGTTTCCGGTGAGGCCGCTGCGCTTGGCGGTGTAGTCATGCATTTTGCTGAGATACGGGCTGAAGCCCTTATTGAAGTAGATGTCGTCTGCAGCCCTCAGTCCGTAGGCGGCGGAGAAGGTGTTTCCGTCCTCGTCGGTAAGGGTGTAATCCCAACTGACATGGCAGTTGTTCAGATCCATTGTCACATCGGCGGCCGAGGCGGTCAGCGGCAGAAGTGTCGTAATGAGCATAACGGCGGCAAGCAATGCCGTCACCACTCGCTTTGTTTTGGCTTTCATAGAGATTCCTCCATTCAATTTGGTGTAAAAAAAGAATGCCGTGAACTTCACGACATTCTCATGGCGATTATGATATTGTATCAGCCGTATATCACGGCATAGGCGATCCCGCCGTCGATTTCGAGCTGCACCACCTTATAGCGGACGCTGTTTGCAGTCACGCCGTTGGCAGGGTCGGTGCCGGATTTATAGATTAAATCCACATGGTGTTTTAGGGTGCTGATGACTCCGTCCACACCGTCACGGCTGATCCTTGGTGTACCCATCCAACCGACATCCCATCCGGACTCCAATTCCTCTGCCCATTCGAAGGTGAAGCCTTTGGAGGTATAGCTTTCCGCATAGGCTTTGACCTCGGACACGATGCGTGTATGGTCGGCTTCGGTGAAGCCCTTGGGCGGCTGTATTTCGGCAGGCGGTTCGGTTTCCGGCTTTGTTTCAGTCGGAGGCGTTGTTGGCGCAGTCGTTTCGGCAGGTCTGCTCTCCGGCGGTGCGGTCGGCTGCGGCTCGGTTGCTTCCGGCGGTTCGCTCTGCTTTGGTGCTTGCGTCGGCGGTACAGTTTCCGCCTTGTCAGCACTTTCCGCAGGCTTTCGGGTTTCCGCTGCGGTGCCGCTTTCGGCAGGGGCAGAACTTTCCGCTTTTTCTTTTTCTGCCGTTGCTTCGGTTTTGTTTTCGGTGTCGGCAGGGAGAGCGGTATCAACGGTGGTTTCGGGTGTGAAGTCCGTCACCGTTTCGGTTATACGGCTATCCGCTGCCGTGCCACTGTCGGGCGTTGCTTTGTTTGCATTACATCCCGCAAGGGCGAGTATCATCAGTCCTGCAAGGAGGACTGCGGGCATTTTCCGTTTCGTCATCATGATCACCTCTACTTACACAATACCGAAAAACTCGCAAAAGTCCAGCGAAATCTGCGGATTTCGAGAAAAAGTTACATTTGCTGCACCGGTTCATCCTCCGGATCGTCAAGCTCCTGTTCCTCGCTCTGTGCAAGCTCCGCTTTGTACGCCGTAAGCACGGCTTCGTTGAGGCTCTGCCGCGCCTCATCGGTGAGGGCGAAGACGATGTCGGAATATTTGGTTTCGCCGCTGCCGGTTTTGTAGGAGCGAAAGGGCATTCGGGCGAACATCCCTTTCTGACCGTCCACAACGGCGATGTCCTTGATGACAAATTCGCCGCCGATGTTCACGCTGGCATATGCCTTGACCGTTGCATTCTCACGCTCGATCATGCGGTCGATTTTAGCGGTCAGTGGAGTTTTCTGTGCCGCCGCTTTTGTGTTTGTTGGTTTCTTGGTTGCCATAATATAATTCCTCCTGTTACATTGGATAAAGCATAAAGCCGGTATCGGCTTCTACTTCTTCTTGACTGATGTTTTCGGGTTCAGCGTACTTGTTCATATATTTCTGTACTTCTTCCTCGGTCAATCCTCTGAAATCGTCCTCCGTGAGTCCGCAGACAAAGAACGGTCCGGCGATTATGGAATGACCGTCATCCAGATAACGGTTGCCCTCCATACCGATGAGCTTCGCCTCCTCATTTCAAATGTTATGTGGTGCACCACATAATGTGGGTAATGTGTAGTTATCGGTTATGCGTAGCATATACTCTATCTCCTTTCTAATCTCCTGATTCTACTTGATTATTGGCAGTTCACAAATTTGTGCTACTCTACATAACGTAGAGGCTGACTCTCTGCCAATAATCACAGGAGGTTTTAAAATGTCAGAAATTATTTCAATTTCCATCATCGAACTGATGGAAAAAACCGAACGGTGGTTGTTAGACCACAATTACAAAAAAAGCACAATTGGTGTCTACAAAGCGACATGGAACAAGTTCCGAGTCTTTTCCGCATCGCCTTTTTATGATCGCGATACTGCGAAAAAGTTTTTGTTTCGCTATTTTGGCATCGACGAAAATGCTGTTGTTCAAAAATGTGACAAGCGAATGCAACAAGCAAGACGTCATATGGATGTGCTTGATGAATTTTTAAGAACTGGTCAAATCTGTCGTAGAAAAATCCGCAGCATGACAGCAATAGATGACGATGACTTTGATTTGTTCTTTGCAGATTTTTTGGTTTTTTGCAAAAAGCAGAACTACTCAAAATCTTGGGTAGACAATACTGTATCAGGGCTAAAAATCTTTTTATTAGCAGCTCGAGCAACCAATACTGCTACGCCAGAAAGCATTGACAAGGAAACCATTAACTGCTTTTCAGAAACCATGAGGAACGCTGAGAGGTTTTGCATGAATGTTCGTCGAATGCGATGCCGACAGGTTGGTGCATATCTTCACTGGCTTTCTCTACATGGAATCACAGCACAAGATTTTTCAGTTCTGCTCCCTGACTTCAAAAGAACTCCAGCCAAACTTCCACAAACATGGACAGAGGAAGAAATAGATCGGATTTTGAAAGTTATTGATACGGAAAGCCCCACAGGAAAGCGTAACTATGCTATGTTCCTGCTTATGGCGAGAACTGGTCTTCGGGTAAGCGATATTGTGAGTTTAAAATTCTCAAATATTGATTGGAAGAACAACAGCATCTCACTTGTACAACAGAAAACCGGTAACAATCTCGGATTGCCCCTAAGCAAGGAGTTGGGCATGGCCATAATTTCATATCTTAGAAATGGACGCCCACAGTCAACTTCGGACTTCATCTTCATCCGGCATATCGCCCCATACGGCGCTTTGGATTGCCACAATAACTTTAATCCGGAACTCCGGAAGTATATGCGCAGAGCCGGAATTACTCTGTTTAGTGAAAGACATGCCGGCGTTCATACGTTTCGACATTCGTTTGCTACAAATATGCTCAAGGCAGAGACGTCGCTTCAGGATATTTCTCAGATATTGGGGCACAGCGACATCAATGTGACAGAAACATATCTGCGCGTTGATGTTGAGCAACTGCGCCTGTGTGCATTGAATTTGGAGGTGCTGTCATGAAACAATTTTGCTTTTCAAGCAACCTTTCGGCGATGATGGAACTATTCCTGACGACACGAAATCAAGACGGCTATCTCCCGAATCACTACGGATATTATTTGCAGGAATTGGATGCCTTGTCTAAGCCAATGCAAAATGAATCGTTTGTTACAAAGGAACTGATTGAAGCATGGGATAGCGCAAAACCATATCTCGCAAACCGCACAAAGATCCAACGACACAACTCTATTCGAAGTTTCGCGGCCTTTGCATATGCCCATGATGGTTTGTCGTATGTCCCAGATGCAAGCAAATTGAAAAGCAACTCCGCTTTTGTTCCGCATATTTTTACTGCTGACGAAATCTCTCGTATTTTTGTTGCCGCCGATAGTCTGCCATACAGGAAAAATGCACCTACAAGGCATCTGGTTATTCCTGCTGTCATTAGGCTGCTTTATGCCTGTGGACTACGTGTTAATGAGGCATTAAGGTTACGAACAGTAGATGTTAATCTGGATGCTGGCATAATTTCAATTTTTAACGGCAAAGGCGGTAAGAACCGATATATTCCAATCCACAGTAGTCTTACTGGGTATTTAAAAGAATACACAGAAAAGCTTCCCTCGGATAGAGAATGGTTCTTTCCATCCGCCAATGGTCACTATGCTCACGGTACAATTTACCAGAATTTCCGCGAACTTCTCTTTTTGAGCCATATTCACCACACCGGGAATGGGCCTCGTGTTCACGATTTTCGACACACATTTGCGGTTCACACATTAGAGAAACAACTTGCCGAAGGATATGATCCAATGATTATTGTTCCAAGGCTTGCTGCATATTTGGGGCACAAAAGCTACAGAGAGACATGTTGGTATATTCATCTGACAATTGCTTCATTTCCGGAATTGGCAGAAAAGCTCGACTCGGCATTTGCGGGAATTATCCCAGTCGTTGGAGGTGAGATAATTGAAGAAGACTGATTTCACAAAAGCACTGACTGCTTATTTTTCAACCTATCTACCCTTGACTTGTGGCGTCAGCCCCAACACGTGCAATTCCTACCGGGACGCATTTAAACTTCTTCTTTTATATTTTCAAGAAGAAAAAGGAGTACCCGCGAACAGCATTGAACTGCGGATGTTGAACCGAAATCTCGTTTCCGATTTCCTGGATTGGTTGGAAGCGCAAAGGAAAGTGTCTGTTACAACCCGAAACCAAAGACTGGCAGCAATGAAGGCGTTTGCTCATTACGTTCAGTACAGAAATCCGGAATATCTTGAAAACTGTACAGACATTATTACTATGCGTCCCAAAAAACACGAAAAACCAGTCATACCATTTCTGACAGAAGACGAACTTAAAGCCTTGCTTGCGCAACCAGATCCATCCACACGGCACGGTCTGAGGGATCTAACACTTCTTTCATTGCTATATGATTCCGGTGCGCGAGTCCAAGAGATTACGGATCTTCAGCTCAAGGATATCCGATTGACCAATCCTGCTATGGTTACATTGACCGGGAAAGGCAGAAAGGCTCGTCAAGTGCCGTTAATGAAAGAAACATGCACACTCTTAGATACGTATATTCGGAACCTTGATTTGAATTCCGAGCCGTTGACAGCGCCCCTGTTCTTTAACAAAAAGGGAGAGGCGCTTTCACGGTATGGGATTACGTATATTCTTAAAAAATACGTTTCTAAAGCTGAATTGGATGGAAGTGCGCGGAAAATCTCTCCTCATGGTTTACGCCACACTAAGGCAATGCATCTGCTAAGAGCTGGTGTGAACATGATTTATATCCGTGACTTCTTAGGTCACGTCGATATTTCTACTACTGAGGTTTACGCCCGAATTGATGCCGAAATGAAACGAAAAGTTTTTGAGGAAAAAGTGCCTAATTTTACACCAAACACTACTATGCCTTGGGAGGAGGACAAAGATTTATTACAATGGCTAACACAATTAGGAAAGAAGTCTTTCTGATTATGTGTAGTAGTTCAAAGGAAAACGCCCGGAATACCGAGCGTTTTCCTCTTACTCTACGCATAACCGATAACTACACATTACCCACAAGGCAGGTTTCGTCATCGTTGTATATGGGTTCGATTAACCCTCCGACCGCTTTCTGTTCAGCTTCAAGCGTATGGGCAATTTCGGTTACATACGGTGCTTTATTGGGTTCAACATAGACCACCGTCATAAGGTTATCCGGCTTTTGGGTTTTTGCCTCGTCGAAGTCCACCTTAAGAAAGCCCACGCTGTCGCAGTAGTAAGCGCCGTCTTTTGTAACGACAATATCCGAAACGGAGAGCGAATGTCCGCGGTGCAGAGGATGTCCTTCCGTATTGAACATACGGTATACATCCTCCAAATCCTCACAATCCGCATCTCCGCGGAAAACCTCGTCGTAAATGGAGGCGTTGATATCCTTGGTTTCCTGAAAATTGTCGAGATGCTTATAGTGCAGAAACTTGACGAAGTTTTTATCTCTGTCCCGGTTTATCTGATAGATCTTTATTTCCATTCTACATTCCTCCCAAGGTCATGCCGCCGTCCTCCACAGGTTCGTCGGCAGGCTCATCGGGTTCGAGATATTTTTGAGTATTTTCCTTTGCCCATTCGGGAACAAATTCTTCTTTTAGTGCGCCTATAAAGTCGGTGCGGCGGTAATAGCCTTTTTCTCCGTCCGACACATGAAAGCCAAACACCTTTGTGCCGATGGAATTCGGTCGACATCCGTTGCCGCTTTCTGCATAGAAGAGCTGGTCATGCGGCGTCTTGCACTCGTCCTTTAGAATTGACGGATCTAAAACCACTATCCGGTCGGTATAGTCAATCTGACTGCCGCTTTCGCAGTGGCGGTCGTCAAACAATCCGAGCTTATCCCACAGCCGCCTTGCATCGGCAACGAATAGATTGATGAGCCCCGGATGGCTGCGGACATGGTATTGCCATGTGTTTTCCTTGTCCATAACAGAGAAACGCCTTGCCCAATTTTTGTTGTCCTCGGAGTATCTGCCGTCATGGATTCCTTGGCGCACGGTGGCGGCGAGAACGAAATTGACACGGTCAAAGCCGTATCGGCCGATGATCTCCTGGGCGCAGGATTTAAGGCACTGACCGTCATAGTGTTCGTCAATGGCTCTCTCGATAGCACGGGCGCAGTCGCAGTTTTCAAGTTAGCTTTCACGCCATTCGTCCTTTTCATTCCATTCCGCAGCTTCCTTGAGGGAATAGAGATACAACGGCTTATGCTCCGGCATTGTGTCCACCAGCTTTCTGTTCTGCCCACTTGACGGACAGATGCACAAGGGCTACACGCTGCTGTTCGGCGGAGAGACTGTCGAGGAAATCCTCAAGCGTCATCTCGGTTTCCTTGTCGGCTGTCTTGGTGCCGGAGCAGTTATCGCAAATCTTTTCACGCTTGACGGTGACAGTTCTGCCGTCCGGTGATTCGGTGAAGGACAGCACATCATTATAGGTGAAGCCCACACGCTGCCGGATCTCAAACGGGATAGTGATTCGCCCTCTTTTGCCAAGGACACGGTATAGCTTTGTCATATCAGTTCGCCTCGCTTTCGTCACAATTATCGCTGCAAGGACAGTCCTCGCAGTCGCCGTCACAGTCTATATCGGCAATGGGACAGTTTTCGCAATCGCCGTCACAGACGATGTCCTTCGGATCGTCGATGTTTTCAATGACGATCTTATGTCCGTCTGCGTACATCTGCATGGGATCACCCTCGAACATTCCGGCTTCGAGGAATAATTCGGCAGGCACGGGAAGCATAATGATTTCGGTTTTCATCTTTTTATTCTGCATACGATGTTCTCCTTTAATATTTTTTCATAGTCGAGTGGCTTATCGCCCACATCGAATAAGGTGAGTTGGTGCGGCTGCTGCCGTTCACGCTCAAAGAGGTCATAATTGGCTATGAGCAGTTCGGGAAATTCTTTGCCGGCCTCGTATTTCTGAGCCATGCTGTGTACCCGCTTGAAGTCGAAAAAGTTGTATTCTTTATATAACTCTCGAATTTCCGGACAGTCATTGTAGGACAGCAGGAATTTGCCTTTCATACCCGCAAGAGCGTGGTAGAGTCTCAGATGATCCTCCCATGTGAAGCCGCAATCATACACATATTCGCTTGTGAAGTACGGCGGATCGCAGTAGGTGAAGGTGGTCGGTCGGTCATAGTGTTTTATGAGGGTTTCGAAGTCCTGGTTTTCGATGACCACATTCTCGCACCGCTTGGCAAAGTCCTGCACGAGTGCGAACAGCGTTCTGAGGGAAAACGGCTGACAGGCAAAGGACTTGCATCCGCTTGAATAACTGTAGCGAATGAGCTTTAGGAACATGGCAGCCCTGCGCAGGTCATGGTCGTTTCTCGCTGCCGAATACAGCGTCCGCACTTCCTTGGCGGTCACTTCGGGCAGCATTATTTCGGTCAGATCAAGCTGTGCCTTTAGGTAGTCCTCGGTGAATTCCTCTTTTTCGAAGAACTTTTTTAAGATCGCGAAATCGTCACGGGAATTCAGGCTCAAAAAGCCGAGTTCACGGATGAACTCCATCGGACGGTCACGCATACAGCGGAACAGATTGACGAGGTTGTGGTTGTAATCGTTGAACACCTCGAATTTGTCCGGCACGGGCTTTCCGAGCAATACCGCACCGGAGCCGCCGAACGGCTCAACATAGCGGTCACAGCCTATGGGAAACAAGGCATACAGGATATGGAGGATAGAGGTTTTGTTGCCTATCCAGGTTACAGGGGATTTTATTTTGATCACCTCACTTTGAGGCGGTCAACCGTTCCGAAAACAAAAAAGTGGTATCTTTCGTTCTCAAAACGATTGATACCGCCGTGGATTTATTGCTTATTCTGTTTTGGCTCTCTCTTTGGCTCGGAGCCTGCGTATCTCGTCCTCATAGTCGTTGATGCGGTTGATCTGCATACATCCGAGGATACAGAAGCTGACGCACCCGCCGAGGAGCAGGCCGATTATGAGCATGGCGATTTCCATTCTACATTCCTCCCATCGTTATGCTTTCGTCCTCATCGGGAAACAGCTCGGCGGTCCGGACAGCGTCCTCGCCGAGTCCTTGGAGCAGGCTGTTGAAGTCCTCAATGTCACAGCAGGAGCGGATACCGTAATCGGCACACAAATCTCTATAATAACCGAGCTCCATATCATCTCTGTCCATGAGGAGATTTTCATTCAGTTCGAGCCATGCCTTTTGCTTTTCCCAACATACGCAAAGCGAGGTCGGAAAACCGCCTGTTTGGTCGCACTGAAAATCCGGCGAGGTATATACATCGCCGGATGCGTAAAGCTCTGCGGTTTTCTTTTGCAGTTCGTCATAGGTCATAGGCGCATACCCATCCCTTCGTCCTCGTCCTCGGATTCCTCGCCGCCGGTGATATTGACATATTCGCCGATAATGCAGAGAGCCTCGTCATAGCTGCCGCACTCATGAATGCGGCCGGTCATTTCCGTTGCCTGTTCCGCAAGTCCGTTGTGTTGGAGAGTTCGGGCGGCAAGCCCCATAAGGTTGAAGATGTTTCCATCCTCGCCGATGAGCCTGCAATCGGGCTTTATCTTGTCCGGCTCATGCTCGGAAATAAAGCCACCAAGCCGATTCGGGACATAATCCGAAAGCCAGGTGCCGCCGAACTGCTCATGGTAACGCAAGCGCCACATGGCGAGCTTGCCCATGTCGATCTCCACACCGTCCTCAAAGGGAAAGAGGATATTTGTGAGGCTGCCGTTTTGGAATACGGAGATATTCTCGAATTTGCTGCCGTTTTTCAAGATGCTCTCATCGGTGAGCAGACCGTTGATGCCGTCGAGCCACTCCTGCGGATTGCCGCCACAGCCCTGCAAAACAAGTCCTTCCTTGCCGTTCATACGGCGAAGGTCATCGGTGGTTACGGTGCTGATGCTCATATTACATACCTCCCATCTGCATGGCTTCGTCCTGGGCTTCTTCCTCGGCAAACTCCGATACTGTCATCGTTTCGCCCAGGAAGTTCGGCTCGGTGTCCTCGTCAAGCGGAATATATCCGTTCTCGCCGAAGTCGAGGATATCCCGCATCAGCACAGTGCCGCCGTGGTTGACTCCGACCTTCGGCTCAATGGAGCAGAAGCGGTCGCCGTCATCGCTGTGGCGGAGGTCATAGGCATACAAGCCTTCGGGGATCTGTTCGGGCATGAGCCGTCCGTTGCTGAACAGCGCTCTGCGGTCAAGCACCTCAATGACATCCAGCTTTTCCTCGGTCATCGCCTGCGTTTTCAGTTCCTTTGCCTCCGGCTTGTCATACGGAACGGGCTTGAACAGATGGCCGTTTCGGGCGGAAATAACGCCGTAATCCGTAACGGCTGCGCCGATGCGGCCGAGCAATTTATCCGCTTCATTTCTCGGAAGCAGGTTTTCAAGCCACCTGCTGTCGAACTCCGTGCTTGTGTTTTCAAGAATATACTTCTTGAAGAAGGCATCCGCAGTGTCGGGTTCGGCAGTAAATTCATAACGCCACAGATTTTGGGCAATGTCCAGTGCGCCTTTTAGCGTTGCGGTATCCTCTGCGTTCAGCACTGCCTTGAATTTTGTCTGCTCGGATTCGCTCATTGCCGCAATGCGCTGTGCAAGCGACGGGGTGTAATGTTCATACCGCTCTATGACCTCCTGTGGCGACATCGTAAACGCGTACACGACGTGGGAGGACGGTTCTGCGTGCTTAAAAAAG
>ERZ824600.3716-NODE-3716-length-14220-cov-4.409107_pt1 | contig 14220 bp, 15 predicted proteins | sample MGYA00519933_ERZ824600 | MGnify/ENA primary metagenome ERZ824600 (study PRJEB31778, sample SAMEA3449178) | human gut metagenome | biome: human gut; feature: human-associated habitat; material: faeces | place: United Kingdom | collected 2010/2012 ... | reverse complement strand
TGGATTTTATCTATTAATTCTTTCACTTCATTACTTGTATTTTTTAAATATATATTAAACACACTCCTTCATTTCTAATTTAAGTCATTTTAAGAAACTTTATTTTTAGTACATATAATTAATTAAAAGTAATATTAAAATCGCACATAGGCTAAATTAGATACTAATAAATTAACTTTTTGTTTTACTATTTATCACTTAAAAAGAAGAAGCTTGCAAGTATTTTTTTATAAAAAAATTCAATTTATGTTTTTTCATCTTTATCTATTTATTTTTAATTTATTAATATATTAGTTATTAATAGGATAGTGTTATCCATTCATGGTTAATCGGTGTCTGTTTTAATACCATCTGGATTTTCATAGATATAATATTCATAAATAAATCTTCCATTATCATCATAAGTTTTTTCAATTTTTACATAATGATTTTCTTTTAATTCTTTAATTGCATTATTAACTGCATCTTTGCTTTCTTTACAAAGCAAACATAAACCATTAATATTAAATTTCCAATCATCAGGTAAAGATAACATTAAAGTTAATAATCCTTTAGCTTTTAGAGATATATTTTTATCTTCTAAATATTTATTATCTATCTTTGTATAATTTGTAATTTTATTAGTTCTAAATATCATAATTATTCTTCCTTTCTTAAATTATGAGTAGCCACTTTTACTATTTTCATTGTATTTTTTATAGTTAAAACACTATATATTTTTAATGGGCATAAGGAGAGTGCCACCATAATCTTATATTTACCTTATAAAATAAAGTAAATATGGTGGTGTCATTACTATTTTTTAAGTAGTAAGTGACTACTCATATATAAATACTCCATTAATACCAACAAAAAAAGTGGCTACTCTTTTAAATAAAAGTGACCACACATAGCTAATTCATTAAAAATATGTGCTTCCTCTAGTTTTTAATTTTTATATCATCTTCTTTCAAAATAAAAAGAGAAGAACGTAGTTCCTCTCCACATAATTTTTTCATATTTTATCATATTATAATTCTTTAAATTCATAAGTCAAGCTCATTTTATGATCAATTCATGTCATACTTTGCTCAATTTATGACATAAAAAATATGCAAGATTTCTTCACAATCCTTGCATATTTTATTATATTATACTACTTGACAAGATAGAGTCAAGTCATTTTCAGTCCGTTTTTGGTACGAATATGTACTTTTTTGATACGTTTTGAAAATTAATCACTAACTCTGACATTAACGCCATCTATATTTTTATATACTCTTTTGCCATTTTTATCTACTTTTTTCAGAATTTCAGTTTCTAAATCAAAACCAAGCATTTCAGATAACCCCATTAGGTATATTGCTATATCGGCAAGTTCTTCGTTTAAATCATCTTTCTTTTTTCTATATGCATCATATGCTTCAGCAACTTCCCCATATAATAAGCAAAATTCTTTATTAACATCTGTGGTATTGAATCCTTTATTAAGTTTATTTTGCCATATTTCCTTTTGAATTTCTTTCATATTCATTATTTTTTTCCTCCTTGAATTCTTTATAATATTTTAATATTTCACTAACATTATACATTAAAAATTCAGACAGTTCAATTGATGATAACATTTTATTATTATTAATCGTATATACAGGATAATTTACTCCTGACAAATTTATAACACCTTTACTATCTCCAATATGCTCATATTGGAAAATATCATCCTTATAGACATTATCCATAGTATCTTCAGAAACGAAATGACCACCTTGTTCAAATCTAGTTTTATTTCTTTCTTTTCGTATTTTTAAATCTGAAACCAAATTTATTATAATAGTACTTGTTTTATTATCTAGTTCTTGAAGAACAATTTCTAGACTTCTTTTATAAACGTCATTTCTATATTTTTTTTCATATTCTTCATCTCGTCCTCGAGAAAATTGAATTATGTTATTTTCATTTTTTAATACTCCTACTGATCTTTTTAAAATTATATCCCAAAGATCAGGATTTATAATATCATGTCCTTCCCCATTTTTGGCAATGACAGAATAGTGCTCTATATTAAAAAAATTATTTAGATAATGATTATAAATATCTTTCATGAATATTAACTTATTTTTAAGATTAATAAAATCATTAAGATTTTTGCCATTAGAAACGTCATCTATCGTAAACATTTCTAACAATGGAGCCAAATCATCAATATCTGTATATATATTATAAAATGATTTAAAAAAATCAATAAAAGTTGTTTTGCCTGCACACGAATTACCTACAACTATTATATTTTTAGGTAAAATACCATTTTTAAATATATCATTATTTCTATATGAAATATCAATAGGACCAAATTTAGTTATGGAATGACTTGCATTAGCAATAGCTGTATTTATTGCACTATTAAGATTTTGTTTTTTTGAATACTCTGCTAAGAAGCCTCCTATAAAGGAATCTCCCGCTCCTGTTGAAGATACTGTAGAAATATTTTGTGAAACATTAAAATATATATTTTTTTCCTTATTTACAGCTATAACTGGTTTGTCTTGATTTGTAATAATAGTAAGTGGCAAATTATTAAAATGTTTTTTTAACACTTGATACTCTTCATTATTACAAAAAATCATATCAATTTTATCAATATATTTTTCTATCATTTCTATAAAACTATCTATACTATGTATCATAACATCTATAGATAAATGATTATATCTTATTTTTGGATTGTTTAAAACATTATCTATATTTACACCTTTTCTAAATGAAACATGTAAATAATTCACTTCAATATCTTCATCAATTAAAATATCATTATTACTTTGTTTTATAAAATTACAAGTTCCTAAAGATTCATCTATCTCAAACGTATTTATCTCATCAACAACCTTACCAAATAAATATATCTGTTTTGAATCTAGTAATTTTTTTAAATTATTATCAACATTACTTATTATTCCTATACTTTTATCAGAAATACTTCGACATGATAGTGAACTATATATAGCACTCCCACCAAATGTTTTCTCATTCCCGTTTTCATTTTTAATTAAATCTATTGAACTATTTCCAACAAAACATAAATCTATCATTTAACAATCAACCTCTTAGTATTATTTTGAATTTCCTCTTTATTCATAGCAAAACTATCATATTGTAAAACATTTATGTAATTACAACTATAATCCATAATTTCATCATATCTAGCATTTAGAGTTTCATAATATTTATCGATCATTTCATAATCCTTTAAATCATTAGCTCTTCTTTCTAATAAAACTTCTTTTGGGGCTGTTAAATAAATTATTGTAGCTCCTTTTTCTCTATATAATTTTAATAATTCAGTATATTGTTCAATTGTTAATTTACAATTATTACGCAATACAGGGCCATATACCATTTCACTTATAAAAGATCTATCTAAAACTAAAATATCAGTTTTTTCATCTAATACTCGCATATATTTTGTAAACAAATCCATATTTTGAGCATCATAATCAAAATGATATTTTTTCATTCCCATGTTCACAAAATAATCAACTAAAGTTGTTTTACCAACACCATCTAATCCCTCAATTATTATCATCTCAAATCCCCCTTAAATTTGTTATTTTTTACATTTACAACTAACACACACTTTATTTGCTAATGGACATTCATCAGGTTTGTGTTTATTGCAATAATGTCTTTTAAAATAAATCAATACTAAATGAGCCCACCAAGTAGCATTATTATAATTTGGTATATTTAATTTATCATATCCATATTTGATAATAATATCTTCCATTTTGTTGTCTTTAACTAATTCTTGTAATTGTTTTCTAAGTATATCATGTCCAATTGCATTTCCATATTTTTCAAAGCCAATACATGGTAATTCAACATCCTTCATACCACTATCAACTGGCATAATTCCACAATAATATCCACGCATATATAGTACACAACATTGAGCAACTTTGTACGAAGCACCACTAACGTTATTAGCAATTAACTCAATCAATTCATCATTATCTTTTTCTAATATTGTATCATTATATTTTTCAATAAAATCAATCATTGATGATAGATATGAATAACGAGTGTTAGAAAGTCCTAAACCTTTAATTATTTCAATAATTTCTTCTTTTGTCATACTTTTTATTTGTTCATAACTATATTCATTCAATTTATTTATAACTTTCCTATAACTATTAATCATATTATAAGAAATTCTTGTAGACAATCCTGCAATAAGTAATCTCTTTTTATAATCTTCAATTTCTAAAGGCCACCACATATTATTGTCATGATTTTTAAAAACATCTTCTTTTACATCTGGCATACTTGCACAAATATCGATTATATTCTTAAATTCTTCTTTTGTCATCATATCAACCTACCACTTCTTTTTTTATTTTATTAAATAAACATGAATTACTTGATATAACATTATTATTAAATAAAGATTCCAATTCATTAATTATTGATAGTGTTGGAAGATTAGTGCAAGAAATTATTATATTTTCATATTCTTCTTTATAATTATCAATAATAAATTGTTTAAGCTTATTAATACCAAAATCAAAATAATCTGCTGTATTTAATAAATTTAAATTAATGTTTTTACAAACGAAAACTCCATTTTTTTCTAATTCAACTTTAATATTTACTCCAACAACATCATCATACGGAGTAATCAATAAACACTTTTTTATATTTTTCTCTATGACCTCTTCTAGCAGTGCAGTTAAAGGATTATTATTAATAATGATTTCAGAATTTAGTACAGATGATGATGTACAGAAAAAAGTAATGTAATCAACCCCAATATATTCTAAATCATTAATTTTCTTATTACTATCATTTGCAAGATCATTTAAAAATTTTGCTTTATCTTCTTTATAGCTTGTTTTATAGTCTAATTTTGAAATATAAAACGCTATATCTTCGATATTAAAAAAGTGATTATTATATAAATATTGTAGTTCATATTCAACAGTTAAATTTGTTTTTGGAACAAGTAATCCGACTTTTTTCATATAACTTCTCCTAAAAGGGTTCTATTTCCTACATATCCAATAATTTTAACAGTATAAAATTGATCTAGTTTTAATTCTTTGTTTTTTACAACAACTCTAACGGGACAAGTTGCCATTTGCCTTAAAATAGAATTACCATCTTTATACATTTCCATTCTTAAATCTTTAATTATTAAACCAACTGGAAATACTTGCTTTAACATCGGAATAGTAAAATCGTTTTCGATTGTAGAACTCCAATTTTTAAATTCATCAAGTTTATCTTTCGCATATCTATCAAATTGCTCACCATAGGGAGATGTTAATTTTCTAACAAAAACTCTTCTAACCCAATTACCTGAATCTAATATTCTTTTAAAATTATTTAAATTATAATCTAAGGTTTTTTCAGATTGTCCATCTAAACCGTAAATAATATTTATACCAGGCAATAATTTTGGTAATCCATTATCACCACGTTCTTTACCAAATCTATTAATTATATTTATTGATTCGTGAATATCATTTAAACTACCATTAAGGTTACATAATTCTCTGATTCTTGGATCAAAAGACTCTATCCCAAATGGTGTAATATTTCCAGCAGTAGTATATTTTGCAACTATTTCAGTTATTTTTATTCCTTCAGGTGTATTAACATTGTGAGGACTAACATTATCAATATGAAGTGTCTTAATATTTGGACATTCTTCCCATATTCTTTTAAATAACTTTTCAATTTCAGAAGGATTACAATCTTTATAAGCATAAAAGTTAGGTTGTCTTCCTAATCTAAAATATAAAGCACCATTATCATATAAGCTTTTAATTTCAGAAACAATATCTTCTACTTCTCTAAATTGTAATGGTAAACCTCTCATACCTTCAATACAAAATGTACAGCCTGGTTTTCTATTACAACCCGTTGCTGTTTCTATCTCTATTACTAAAAGTCTTTCTAATTGATTAAGTACTGTTGCAGAAGATATAGCAATATTTTTTAATCTATCATAATTAGGTTTAAATTTATTACTTGTTTCACCAATAAAATAATTATATGTATTTCCAAATATTATTTCATCGAACAAACCTTGTGGAACGGTTTTTCTAACATTTTCTCTCGTCAATTCATTTCCACCTAAAGAATAAAATAATAATTTATTAGCACTATATTTTCTTAATAAATTTTCAACTTCTAAGAATGATGGAAGTTCTGCTGACACATATTCATATTTAACAAAACAGCCCATCACAACATAAATATTGCTAGCATTATTTAAAATATCAAAAACATTATCTTTATTTTTGGTTGTATTAATGATTCTTTTATTATATGAATCATTATTGTGTTTTTCTCCATTACTATATCTCAAGTCATCTATAGTTAAGTAATAATATTTTCTTTTTTGTTCTTCTAATGCACCCGCAATATATCTTGAATGGACACTTAAAAATGGAGGCACTCCCAACCCAGATGGTTCATCAGTATAACAATCTACTATAACATCATATTTCATAATTACTCCTCCTAATCAAATAATGTAATCACATGATACGGAATTACTTTATCACCTAATTCTTTTATTGCCAAAAATAATATATCATGTGTATCATCTATCATTATAACTTTATCATATTTGTTTTCCATAATTTCTTTAATTTTATTAATTTTTAACATTTTTCTATCTTCAAATGTATTCGAAACTACAAACAATTGATGTTTCTTATCTATAAATGGCATATTTTTTTCAAGCCACTTACTTTTTTCAATAGCTTGTTCATCATGTCTACATGAACTCAAAATATACATATCAAAATCAAAAGCATTATTAACTTCTTTTAAAATATTAATTGCTGTTGAAATAGGTCTTTTATTCAAATATGTACCGGGAACATTATTTTCAATATTTTTTCCTTCACCAAATCTATAATCTGCAACTACTCCATCCATATCAATAAAAACAGCAATCTTTCCTGAATTATCGTTTCTAATCTTTTGCAACTCATTTATAAAAAACATTTTACCATCTCCTAACAAAAAAGAGGTGACTAAAAATAGCCTCCTCCACCATTGATTAATCAATTATTAAAATATATTATATAGATTTTTTTGCTAATGTCAACTAAACTACATTTATTTACACTGATATAAGTATTCTGCTATGGCCATTATCATATCTGGTGCTATTTTCTATAACGATTAAAACAAATCATTTTTATTTTTTATGAAAAACTAATTAAAATTCCTAGAAAAATAAAATTTATTATATTTATGTTACTTTTCTAATTATTATTTTGGTATTTTAATTTTAAAAGTAACATTTTATATTTCTATAAAACAATTATAATTAAATTCAACATCATACTTTTTCGTATATTTACTAGTAATTCCTCTAGTTATACTAAAGGTATCATTTATTAGACAGTAAGGTGTATAGGTGTGACACTTACACCCTGACCAAATGATGTTGTAGCAAGCTCTAAATCACCAACTTTATCCAAATTAAATAATATACCATTTTCTTCTCCATTTAAATCAATACCTGTTTTAGAACCAAATCCAAATTTTTTTATATAGTTAAATAACTTTTCTTTGCCTAATTTAAAACCTAAACTAACAAATCCTGTATTGCAAGAGTTCTCAACTACTTCTAAATAAGTTTCAGCACCATGTCCTCCAGCCTTCCAACATCTAATTCTTGCACCTGATATATTCACACCACCAGTATCATAAAATGTATCTTTATTTAAATCAACCAAACCTTCTTCTAAAACAGAAGCTAAAGTAATAATTTTAAAAGTCGAACCTGGCTCATAAGTCATCCAAACAGGCAAATTGCGATTAATGGTTTCAATATCATAATCTTTATAACTACTAGGATCAAAACTAGGTCTTGAAGCCATAGCCAGTATTTCCCCAGTTTTAGGATTCATTACAATGCCTAAAGCATGTTCTGGATCATATTTACTAACAGCATTATTAAGTTCTCTCTCCAAAGATTTTTGAATATCTAAATTAATAGTTAAAGTCATATTAATACCATCGGTAGGTTTCACATAAACCTCTGAAAGTTCAAGTTTTTTACCCTTGGCGTCAGAATAATATTTAATCGCACCATATGCTCCCGTTAAATATTTATCATACATTAACTCAAGACCACTTAATCCCTGATTATCAACACCAACAAAACCAATTGTTTGGCTAAGCATTGACCCATATAAATAATTCCTTTTTGCTTCTTTCAAAAGATAAACACCAGAAAGTTTTAAATTATCAATTTTATCAGCAATATCAAATGATAATTTTCTTCCCTCTGGATGTACTCTCTCAATCGAAGAATGCTTATTAACATGTTTATACATTTCATCATAATCAACTTTTAAAATATCCGCTAATTTTTTAGCCGTATCTTCCTTATTCTCAATTTGATTAGGAATTAACACTAAAGAAACAGTAGTCGTATTATTAACCAAAACATTACCATTTGCATCATAAATAACACCCCTATTACCCTCAATAGGTAAATTACGACTCCATAAGCTATTAGCGCTCTTACTTAATTTTTTATAACTAAACACCTGTACATAAAATATTTTACCTATAATCAAAAATGTAATAAGTATAAATATCAAACCAACTATCTTAATTCTTATATGTATATTTTTAAAAAACATATTATTCACCATTTAAAATATATGCAAAAAAGAATAGAATAACCTATTCCTTTACTATAAAATTTATATCAATATCTATTTTGAATTATTATAGTTCTTCTCAAACTCATTTTTATATTCAAGTAAATTATCATTATCAATTGCAACTCTAATATCTTCACATAATTTAACCAAAAAACGAATATTATGTATTGAGAGTAACCTACCACCCAAAGCTTCATTTGAAGTAATCAAATGTCTAATATAAGCTTTAGTATAGTGAGTGCAAGTATAACAATCACAAGTTTCATCAACAGGACTAAAATCTTCCTTGAATTTTAAATTTTTTAAATTAATTCTACCATGCCTAGTAAAAGCATTACCATGTCTTGCAAGTCTTGTAGGCAAAACACAGTCAAACATATCAACGCCCCTAACAACACCATCAAGAATATCAAGTGGTTCACCAACACCCATCAAATATCTAGGCTTATCTAAAGGCAAATAAGGAATTGAATAATCAATCATCCTGTGCATTGTTTCTTTATCTTCACCAACTGAAGTTCCACCAATAGAATAACCATCAAAATTCATCTTTACTGTTTCTACAGCTGATAACTTGCGCAAATCTTCATATTCTCCACCTTGAACTATACCAAACAATGATTGATTATCATTATTGAAGACATCTTTTCCCCTTTTAGCCCATCTTAAAGTTCTTTCAACCGAATTTTTCATATACTCGTAAGATGCTGGATATGGTGGACATTCATCAAAAGACATTGCAATATCGCTATCAAGTAAATTTTGAACTCTAATAGATTCTTCTGGCGTTAAAAATAAACTACTACCATCAATATGACTCTTAAATTTAACACCTTCTTCAGAAATATCTTTCTTTTTTGCTAAAGAAAAGACTTGAAATCCACCAGAATCTGTTAAAATTGGACCATCATAATTCATAAATTTATGTAACCCACCAGCCTTATTTACAATTTCAGCACCAGGTCTTAACCACAAATGATAAGTATTTGATAAAATAACTGCACACTTTTCTTTTTTTAATTCTTCTGGTGTAAGTAATTTTACATTAGCAAGTGTTCCAACAGGCATAAACATTGGTGTTTCAAAAGTACCATAATTTGTTTTTAAAAAGCCATGTCTTGCTTTACCACTTTGTTTTATTAATTCATATTTAACCTTCATAATATTCCTCCAAAAAAACTGATAATATTATATCATTTATCAGTTTTAAATTCTATCTTTTCTTAATTAATTTATTTATTTTTTTTCTTTCTTCATTTATTTTAATACCATATACAAATTCACGATAATGTTCAGGACAAAGTGATATATATGTTACATTATCTTTTTCATCAATCGCAACTTGATCGCCATCATTTACATATCTACCATTAACAAGTCTAGCATTTTGTAAAGCTTTTTTACCACAAATACAAACAGTTGTTAATTCTTCTAAACTATTAGCATATCTAAACAATGCTTCACTTCCTGGAAATAAATTACCTTTAAAATCAGTTCTAAGTCCAAAACATATAACAGGAATATCCAAAATTACAGTTATATCTGATAACTCTTTTACTTGTTTTTCAGTTAAAAACTGTGCTTCATCTATTAAAATAGCAGAAAGAATTTTATCAAATTTATTATCATAATTTTTTTCAATCAAATACTCATTAATAGTATTATAAATCAAATTAATTTTCTCTGGATCCTTTTCAATTTTTTTTATTTTTCTTAATAATTCTCCAGTATCAATATATTCCCCATTATTTTTCTTTAAATAATCAACAACTAAATCATATATATTCATATTTGGTGCAAGCAAATAATCGACTTTTCTCGAATCTTTCATACCACGTGCAACTATCCTATCATCACCTTTTGTATCAAGTGATGGTTTCATAAGTAACACATTCATTCCTCTTTCATTATAATTATGAGCAACCTGTAAAAGGTTTGAACTCTTACCTGCATTCATAGGTGAATACCTAAATCTAAGTGATGCCATATTTTACCCTCCTAAAATAAAGTCTAACATACATTTTATAATAATTCAAGACCTTGGATGTGTTTTTAAATAAACTTCTCTTAAACGTTCATTTGATATATGTGTATAAATTTGTGTTGTACCTAAATCAGCATGTCCTAAAAGTTCTTGTACAGCTTTTAAATCAGCACCATTATCAAGTAAATGAGTAGCAAATGTATGTCTTAATGTATGAGGACTAACATGCTTTTGAATACTTGTTTTATTCATATATTTATTTATTATATTTCTTACACTTCGATCAGTTAATTTTTTACCATTTAAATTTAATATTAAATATTCTGATAAATTAGAATCTTTAATTAAATTCCTTGAATTATTTAAATATTTATTTAAGATATCTTCACATACATGACCATATATAACAATTCTTTCTTTTTTTCCTTTTCCTAATATACGAATTATTCTATTATTAAAATCAATATCCTTAATTTTAATATTAACAAGTTCACTTACTCTTATACCTGTAGAATAAAGTAACTCTATAACAATATGATCACGAATACCTTGAATAGTATCATCTATTTTACTTAACAATTCTTCTACTTCATTTACATATAAAAATTTAGGTAATAATTTTTCTTTTTTGGGGTTACTAATCAAAACCATTGGATTAGATTTAATTCTTTTTTTCTTATATAAAAATTTGTAAAAACTTCTAATAGCACTTATTCTCCTAGAAATAGTAGTTGTTTTATAATTTAATTTATTTAAATACTCTACATATTCTCTAATTATTTTATAATCAACATCGTAATTAATAATTCCTTTATGATCTAAAAAAAACTTATATTCATCTAAATCTATTTCATAATTTTTAATTGTATTATCAGAATAATTTCTTACTGTTTTTAAATATTCTATAAATTCTCTCATAAATTAATTATAATCAAAAAAAACAAACAAGTAAATACTTATTTGTTTATAATTTTTCTAACCTTTCCACGAATTCTCTGTAATGCATTATCAACAGATTTATCATCGCGGTCCAAAACATCTGCTATTTCCTTATTTTTTAAGCCACCAATTTTCAAAAGCAGTACTTGATCTTCAAAATCAGTTAAACCATTTCTAATTTTATTTAACATTTCCGTTTCGTTTTCTATATCAATTATCATTTCTTCTGGGCCATCTATTTTAAAAATACTATTATCTGTATCTTCAATAAAAATAGATTCATTCATAGCACGATGCTTCATTCTTTTAGAAGCAACGATAGCTGAAATAATTTTTTTCTCAATACATATTTTAGCATAAGTATAAAATTTATTATCCATATTTTCATCATAATTTTTAATAGCATTCGTAAGACCAAGCATTCCTTCTTGATATAAATCATTTTCTTCAAGGCCTGTATTTTTACAATACTTAACCATTTTAGAAACAACAGATTTTATAAATGGACTATATTTATCATAAAGTGATTTTCTATCTTCTTTGCCTTCTTTAATAAGATATATTAATTTACTATCATTATCTTTATATTCCATTTTTTCCTCTTTGGTAAACTGCTTCATAAATTATTATTCCTGCAGCAACACTAGCATTTAGACTGTTAACTTTACCATTCATTTTAATAGATGCTTTAAAGTCACATTCTTCGCCTATTATTCTTGACATGCCAAATCCTTCACTACCAATGATAATACACATTTTACCATTATAATTTATTTCTTTATAATCTGTTCCTTCCATATCAGTTCCTACAAACCAAAATCCCTGTTTTTTTAATTTTTGAATTGTTTGTCTTAAATTAACAACTTGCGCAATGGAGATATTAAATATACTTCCAGCAGATGTATGAACAACAGTTGAATTAACGCCAACACTTCTGTTTTCTGGAATAATTATTCCATCAACTCCTGCTGCTTCACATGTTCTTATAATCGCACCTAAATTATGTGGATCTTCTAAATGATCAAGTATAACAATTAATGGATTTTCTTTATTAATAATTTCTGATAAATCAGAATATTCATAATCAATATCTAAAACAATACCCTGGGTATTAGCTTTTACTAATTTATCCATTTCATTTTTATTGATTATTTCAATATTAGGAAAATTCATTTTTCCATTATAACTATCTAATATATAAGTTTTTTTAATTTTTTTGCCTGTTTTTAAATATTCTTCTGCAACATTTTTTCCATATATTAACATTTTTCACCTATTATAAAAGATATTATTTCTTTTACCCTTTCCTCATTTTTATTTAAATAATGATATCCTATTATTGCTTCTAAACTTGTTGCATTTTTATATGTAACAATATCTGTACTTTTATTATTATGACTCTTATGATTCCTTGCTCTTTTTATTATATCAATTTCTTCGTCAATAAAGAAATTATTATCTAATAGTTGTTTTATAAATTCAGCTTGTGCTTTAGCACTTACATATTTGATAGATTCTTTATAAAGTTCATTTACTTTAGCAAATGATTTATTTATAAGATATGTTCTTATATATGTTTCATATACAGCATCTCCTATATAGGCAAGCACTAAAACATTCCTATTTTTCGTATCTATCAAATGTTACTCCTTTAACATAACCTTGTTTAAAATCATTCATAATTATAGTCATAACTTTATCATAATCAGTTTCTGCCCCTCTACCTAAAGCACCTCTCTTTTTTCCGATAATATCAAATGCTTCTATAGGATCATCTATTTTTTCTAAATTATATCTTTCTTTCAATATTTCTGGGTAATATTTTAATAATGTAGTTAAAATATAAATTGTAACATCATATATTGGTAATATTTCTTCTCTAATTGCTGTAAAGCTTGCCAAATTATATGCAACATTTCCTTCATCAATTTTTGGCCATAACAAACCTGGACTATCTAATAATTCTATATTAGGATTAACTCTTATCCAATTTAGATTAGTTGTAACACCAGGTTTATTACCAACACCCACTACTTTAGAGCCAGCAATTCTATTAATTAAAGTAGATTTTCCAACATTTGGTACACCTATTACTAAACATCTTGGTTTCTTAATTCTCATTCCTTTTTCTAATCTTTTGTCATTCTTTTCTTGCATTATTTCATTAATTATATTAAATATTTGTTTAGAATTAAATTCATGTTCAATATCCATACAAAGAACTTTATAACCAAAACTTTCATAATATTTAATCCATTTGTTTGTTTCTTTCATATCACATAGATCTTTTTTAGTCATTATCATTAATTTTGGTTTATTTTTTATAATATCATCTAAATCTTTAATTCTTGATGAAAAAGGTATCCTAGAATCAACAAGTTCTATTACTATATCTATTAAATTTAAATTTTCTTTTATTAATCTTCTGGTTTTGGCCATATGACCAGGGTACCAGTTGATACTCGTTGATGGTAAACTTTTTTTATCTTCGTTCATTTTTTTATTCTTTCTCATTTCTCTTTTTTGATACATATCCATTATTTATCACTTCCATTTTCTATCATTCTTGCTTCATTTAAAAAATTATCAAAGTCTGATTTATATAATTTATCTTGTTTAACTTTA
>ERZ824600.3714-NODE-3714-length-14231-cov-3.428612_pt1 | contig 14231 bp, 6 predicted proteins | sample MGYA00519933_ERZ824600 | MGnify/ENA primary metagenome ERZ824600 (study PRJEB31778, sample SAMEA3449178) | human gut metagenome | biome: human gut; feature: human-associated habitat; material: faeces | place: United Kingdom | collected 2010/2012 ... | reverse complement strand
GTATTAGTTAATTCAAGTTCATTATCAGAAACTACATGATAAAAATCTGGTTGTGAAGTCATATCACCAATTTTCTTTTCTCTATTGATTAAATATTCTATACCACTTTGATTTTCAATATATCCAACGATTGCTACATCACCACAATTTTTACAAATTGCTATTTCGAAAACGCAGTCTCTTTCTCCATCCTGTCTTTGAATAGTTTCTTTTCTTTCAAGATAAACTTCCTCTTCGCCTGTAAAACAGTGATACAATCCTTCAAGCGCACGGATAAAAAAATGAAATCTCATATCAAGAAGCGAGGAACCTTTTTTGTAGCCTAATGTACATACATGAAGAAAATTTACCGTCTCATCTTCTTCTAAGTGTAGCCATTTACTAATTTTAGAAATCGTTACTGGAAAAATATAATTATCTCTTAACTTTTTATACAGCGTAGAACTGGAACATAAATCATAGATATTTGCTTTTTCATCTTGAGATTTATCATAAAAGATTCCATATTTATTGAATATTTCTTCGCAAATATCAAGTTCGTTTGAGGCAATATCATTAAAAACTCCAAGTGGATAATTTTTATATCCATTTTCATCTAATGAAGTATCACGTTCACCAAATACTATATTTTCAACGCCAAATTTTTCACCTGTAAGATTCTCAGCAAACTTATTAATATCATATTCAGAATAGTCACGTTTACCTAGCGTAGCGCTTGTTAAAATATATTGAGGCTTATTCCCATTATTACATATTCTGGCAATTAGTCTTCTAATTAAAAGCGATGTTTCCATACCTGTTGCCCCAGAATAAGTATGCGCTTCATCTAAAATAATAAATTTAACTTTTGAATTAGCAAAGACCGCTCCTCTATTCGGAGTTAAAAGCATGTATTCTAGCATTGCATAGTTTGTACAAAGAATATGTGGTGGATTAAGCGCCATTTGTTCACGAGTTAATAATTCATTTTTAAGGCCATCTCTAAGTTCTTGATAATTTTCATTTGAATGTAATTCTCTATACCAATCCGACTGATCGCCATCATATGGTGTATCGCCATTAAAAACACCAAATTTAATCCTTGGATACTTCATAAGAATATTTCTAAGACGCTTCATTTGGTCATTAGCTAATGCATTCATTGGGTAGATAAGAATAGCCCTAACTCCTGGCTCATCCAATCCTTCTCCTTCTTTTAGAAGTTCATTAATTATTGGAATCATAAAACATTCCGTTTTTCCTGAGCCTGTACCCGTCGTGATAACGGCATTATTTTTCGAATTTAATAAACGAATCGCTTTTTCTTGGTGTAAATAAAGAGGTCTATCTAAAGGAAGTTCTCTTTTATACTCAATCGGTTTATCCTTTTCTAAATTTCTAAATTCGGGGCTTAAAACACCTTCATCTATTAATTGATTAATACTCTTACCTTTTAAAAATGCGCAATTTATATCAACATATGGCCCTTTAGCAATTATTTTTTCAAGTTCTTCTCTAAACTTTGCATATAAAGAACTAGGCCCTTCGTTCTCATCGTTAAAATGAAGCGTAGTCGTAATATAGTCAATAAAATCTTCTTTAATAATTTTTGCGCCTTTAGCTGGATTAAACATCAGTCATTTCCTCCTAATTTTTTTACATAAATTGAGCTCATAAAAACAATTTTTCCTTCAGACAAATCGCTACATACGATATCATTATTTTGAACGTCATAGTGAGCTTCTTTTTTTTGAAAAAAATCATTATTAAATACAAAATATATCTTTCTGATTGTTGTAATGTTCGAAACATAAAAAATGATTTTCGCCTTCTTAGTTCTCGGGCGATTTAAAATTCCTTCAAAAACACGGTATTCTCCATCTGTATATAGAAATTTTTGATCGGTAATAAATGTATCTTTAAATTTTCTTGTAGTTTCATCTGAAATTTTACATTTCTGAAGTGTGATTTCATGCGCAGAATAAATTTTTGCCTTGACATCATCACCAAGCATAATAAAGTCATCAACAAGAGGAATTATCCTTTCTTCCCCCTTCATACCTGAATAAGTTGTGTAATAGTAAATTCTAATTGTGTACTCACCATCTTTCAGATCTTCAATTTCAATTTTTTCTTCTTTATCTACAGAGAGATCTTCTAACTCAATAGGATCTTCATCTTCTTCAGTACCTATTCTTAGTTTCATATAATAATCTTTCTTATCATGTATAAATGCCTGACTAAAGTCGTATGTTAAAATACCATTTTCATAATCTAAAACTAAATTTTCTTCCTTAAAATAAGGATTTTTGACAACTTTAAATAATAATAATTTTCCAAATTTTTGTGTTAAAGCAAAAAATTCTCCTTTTTCTTCATTGTGCGAAACCAAAAATTGAGATACAAGAAAACGATTCTTCTCTGAATTTGCTCTATCTACTACGTAACATTTTTTGTTATTACCCATAAATATTACGTCTTTAATTTCTATACTTGCATCAATGTCAAGTATACTTCCTGAAGGAAAATCACTTATAAAAAATGGAACTTGGCAAGGTTTATATTTATATTCATCATCATCTAAGAATTTCCATCTCAAATAAGGCGGAATCACCTTATATAGTCCATGCTTTGTCTCAATCAAAACAGATGTCTCTAAATAATTAATCGATTTTTCATATGTTTCTCCCATAATGCATACCGTAAGAGGAACATTATTTTTTAAATAAGCTATTTTATCACAAATCACCTTCGCAGATTCATCTAAAAAATATTCATATTCGGAAGCATTTAACAAAGACTTAGTACCATTAGCAGTACACTTTACTATTTCAATTGAATGCCATCCTTGAAAATCCAAATGATTATCTTCTTTTGAGTAATAATATCTTCCATCAAGAATGCTTAATTCATTAAGCACTTTTACACTTTTATTTATAATTCCTTCTTTTGAATCTTTTGTCTTATGCGTAATTCTAATCGATGAAGGCATTATTGATTTTTCATTGATAATATAAACGTCCGAGAATTTTCTTACTACCGGCACATCATAATCTTGGTTACTCATATCTGGAATAAAGAAAATTTCTTCCACTTTTTCAATTTCTTCTTCTTTAAAAAGAACACTTGTTGACATTTTATTAGATCCAAAAAGCGTTTTAGTGTTTCCGAAATTAATAAAATCAAGTTCTCTTGCTCTGAAGAAATAGATTCCATTTGAAACCATTCTACATTCGTTTTCAAACAAACACATGTTTTCTGATGGATTAAATTTTTTGGGCGCAATTAAGCAAAAAATACCTGGTCGAGAATTTTTCTTTATTTCTTGAGTTTCATTGAAAATGATATAGTCTCTAAATAGAGATTTACCACTTGAGCGCTCTTCATATTCAAATTCATTTTTGATTTTCAACACAACTTCTAAATTTAAATCGGATTCGCAAGAAACTAATAGATCCGTAATATCGATTTCAAATGCGCGTAATGTCTGGCAAGTTTCATTTCTCTTAATCCATTGAGAAGGATGTGTATAAATTCTTTCTTTTGATTTTCCATTAGAATAATATTTAACAATTTCAACTTCAACATATTGTAAATTAGAATTTGAATTAAGGATAATCACTTTAGGAAAACAAAGAAGAACGCGCGGATTTTCATTCTGATTTCGTTCTAAATAGAATGTTGGTTTAACTTCATCAAACGAGTGGACATACTTACTCACATTCTTTCTTTTTCCAGAAGAATTTGATCTAATAATAATTTGTTTTGCTTTATTAATTACATCTGTTACAATAATACCTAAATGATTTTCAGTGATTTCTTCGCTATAGTGATCAACTCTATGAATATATTCAAAAATTCTGTTCAAAAGTTCAGCAGTCTTTTCCGCATTTTGTTCGCACCCATATTTTAGTCCTGCCTTTATGCCATAGGATGCACCAGAAAATTGAATATCTTCTTCTCCACTTGTTTTTGAAAATTTCATACTAAGTGTTTCAACTACTTTTTTACAAAGTTCTAAATCCGGTTCTGTGTAGGAAGAATCTAAAATATCCTCATCTAAATATAAACTCCAAGCTAGTTTTATAAAACTTTGTATCGAATCCACTGGTGCAAGGGCCTGGTACAAAAAAGTTTGTTCAAATGCTCGTTTTCCTGTTTTGGTTTTAAACAAGACTCTTCCACATTCAGAAAAAATATTATCAATTTTATTATATAAGTTTGTAATTTTTGACTGTGCATCAAATAACGAGATGTTATCAAAAAAAGAAGAAAGTAATTCAGAAAATTCCTTCCATGGTTTTTCATAATCTCTAAGCCGATTAATCATTACAATTAAAAATGCTTTGACTTCCTGCTTTGTAAGATTAGTCACAGATTCTCCATTTTTAAAATAAGCTTTCTTAAAGATGTCTTTAAGGTAATCGAGATCGTCAGTATTAAATTCAAAATCCCCAATTAGTTGTCTTCCATCACCAGATAAGGCACTTTCAATTGTGAGAAATAGTTGATGTTTTATTTCTTCTTTTTGTCGTTCTTCACTCTCTTGTTTTTTCTTTATTTCATGGTGCTTTTGTTCTTGTGCCATTTTCTCTATTTCAAGCCACTTGATTAATTCATCTTGATCAATTTTTTCAACAAATGATAAGGCTTTATTTTTAAAAGCTATCATATAGTTGAACGACTTTGTTACGTCTGCAAACTCTACAGTGAAGACCGTCTCATCAACATTTATGATAGTTCCATCTCCGTATTTTTCGCTGTGCACTTTTTTGTGCAAAAAATCCATCTTTTTAATAGTTAAATCCCCCATTCTAAATAAAGTATCAATTTGATTAAAAACTCGTTTTTGATTTGTTTTAGCATTGTCAATAAAAAAGTTATATTGTCAATATAATTAAGTAAAGTTATATGATATTAAACCTTATAATATTTTGGAAACATTTATTGAAAAATGAATATTAATAAAAACTTATTGCCACTACTTATATTTTGATTATATCATACTTTTTACAATTTGTTTAATGCAATTATTTGTTTCGTTTGAAATGAAAGTTTTGCTTTTCATTAATTAAATAATTAAGCCTCAATTAAATAATTAAGTTCCGTTATTAGGCAAATTGAGACGTGTTAAATCGTGTAAAAGCAAAATAAAAAGCTGCCAATAGTACCTTCATATGGAGTCTATTAACAGCTTGTAAAACTAATAAAACTCGATTTTAAAAGCAAAATTCCACATTTTAAACATAAATTCTGCTATTTATGTAACAAAAAAGCCTGATAACATTGTATCATACCCATTCTACTATTATGGCGATAATGATAAATATTGATGCAAATGCACATAGCACTTTTTAATTGCACACGGCATGATTTTTATGCACACACCTTGTTTACACTGCACACGGCATGATTATTTCTGAACACAGCAAAAAAGGAGTCTACTTAGATATTATCTAGGTTAAAAGAAAACACATACCAAAGATGAGAGATGGTTATTTTCACAAAATCAAAACTTTATGTGTTCTCTTATAGTAAAGCTTATTCCGTTTGTATATGAATCTAAGATTTCATTATTCATCAAATCATCCGTTTTATTAATTTTTAGATATTCAGAATAATCTTTGCCAATAGAAATCATGCAAATATCAAACTCTTTATCAGAACGATATTTAAAATATTCTCTAGCATAAGCAATATTTTGCACACTTTCATATTGATTGTGTGGTCTCGCAATTAGCATAAGTGCAGAACCTTTTTCGCCTTCTTTTTCAAAATAGAAAAATCTAGGCAACCTATTTTTCCCTTTATTTCCATCAAGATAGCTTTTTTCGATTTTGATCCAATCATCCTTAGATTGAGACAAAAGGAATTCCAACGCAAAAAACACATTGTCATCTAATTCTTCGTAGTTCTTAAAAGCTACGATTTTCTTAATAAAATTTGGCATTTCAATATTAGCCTTTTTGCCAGACAATAAGTCGATTTCAACATCCATTCCAAAATCATCGTTGCAAAAATAAATGTCATCAATATTTGCGTCCACAGGGATATCCCTCATAATTGCATTAGAATCGTTTAACTTAGCACTGAAATGAAAATAATGGCAAAACATACTTATATAAGTAAGCTCATCATTGAATATCATCCTTTTATCTTTCAATGCTTGAGAACGCTCTGAAAAATATTGAATAAGAAGCAATGGATTTTCTATTGAATGTAAAACAAGGTATAAATCATAAAAGGAAATGAAGATTGTTTCGGCCTGATCTATTCTTGTTCCGCTAAGATAAGTACCAATATCTTCAAAAAAGACGCACAAACTTATCAAATTCTTTTTGTTGGAATCGGCAACAGTATCAATGGTGTTCCCCTTGAAATCTAAAATATTAAAATCATTCTGTTTTGACAAAGCCTTTCTTATTCTTGCAGATTGGTCGTTTACTTTATTGACAACATTGTCATAAGACTCTCTTACTTCATTTTCATTCAAAGCAATGGGATCTGGATTAAATTTATTACCCTTAACTTCAATGGTAAACAAAAAATCGTGATACTCGAAAATTCCGTCACATTCGCAAAGATTCCCAAAATCATCTTTATAGTACAAATTTTTATGGTATTTTCCACCCGGAAAAAATTTTTCTAATACTGCTTGTGGCAATTCTTCCGTCCTTTCTTTATAACTCTCAACCCATTTTGTCTTCTCTTCTTTTTTAGTAAAAAGCGATTCAATGCATCTTGCCAGTCTATTGCAAACAAAATCGCTATGAAAGTTATAAATAGTACCGTTTTTTCTTAAAAAGAGCTTTCTCTTCAAATTTAAAATACTAAGAGGGCTTGCCTCGCTAAATGAATCAATTTCAAATTCGCCAACATTTGAAGATAAATCTTTAATTATCTCGAAGCACTTATCATCTTTTTCTATTTCAAAAAATTTCCTATCGAAATAAGAATCTATGTTATCAATAAAATTTTCAAGGCTCACTTGTTCATTAATAATTGGAGCGTAAAAGCCTTTTGCAAATCTAGTACAGCACGATTCGAAAATGTCTAAGCAATTAACACCATACTTTTCCTTTATAAGTGAATCCTCACAAGACAGCAGCCACACCACTGGTATATCCTTAAATGGCTCAAGGGTGTCAGTTAAATTATCTTGAAGATAATTAATAGTGGATGAATCATGTCCGGATGGAAGATGAACTAGATACTGGTACACTTTATTTTCGTGAATTTTTTTGCATATTCTCAACACTGCGCTTGAATCAGCTTTTTTATCGCCATTAAACTTGTGGCACATTGCCAAAGGAAAGAGAAAGGATAACGCATAATCAAATATTTCTCTAAGAGTTCCTCTATCGTTTTCATTAGATTCAATCAGCGAAACAGTAACATAAAAGCGAGATAAAGAAATCTTCTCTATTAAATCCACTATATCAAAGCAGGATAATTCATTCGTGACATCATCTAAAAACTTTTCATGGTTCAAAGACTTTAAGATATCAAATAGTTCAGAAGATAATTCTGATGGATTTGTCATTCTTCATCTCCATTTTTTTCGAAATTTTCAACTTGCTCCATTACTTTTCCAAACACATCGGAGCTATATTGAGGAGGATAGCCATTTTTAACAAGGCATATTTTTATTTCAAGTTTCAAATTCGCACGTACATTTTGGTTATTAAGCCAATCAGCAAACGAAGATTTAGTGTCGATTAACTCCTTGATTTTCTTGGCGAGCGATTTACATCTATCGTTAATTATGACACCATCGACATTTTTGTCTTCGCCATAGACGAAATTATGAGCGTCTCTTTGAGAAATCAAAATATCATAAAAAGCCTTTTCCTCGAATGTTAGTCCAAGTTTTCTGAAACTTTCCCTGCTCTCATTCATTTGATTAAGGATGTTAATAGCCTGTTCAGTCGCATTTTTAATAATATCATCAGACGTTACATCTTGAGCAATGCCTGCCTCTTCTTGCGTTAAATGTTTCCTTCTTTCGTGGTACTGCTCAATGGTTTTTTCGAGCATATCCTTGAACTTCATCGCTTCAACTTGATTTATTCTGGCATATTCCTTGATCTTCTTTCTCAACATCTTGATCAAAATTTCAAGTTTAGTTGCAGGCATCTTTATTTCGGAAAGTTTCTCAAAATACTCTGGGCTGAAAATATCTTCCTGCTCTCCGTCTCCCAGCACGCTTTCAACTTTGTTGTATTTAAGTGCCTCTTCTACCATCGAAATAACATGGCGATTCATTACTTCAGCGTCAACATCAACGACTGTCCCGCTCATTTTCCTGACAAATCCAGCAATAGCCATAAAGCATTGGGCTAATGCAGATTCGCTTTCGTTCAGCTCGCCGGAAGGCTGGCACACTTCATACGCAGTCCTCATTCTTTTGACCACGATTAAAAAATATGTTTTGAACGATACCTTTTTGGCTTCTTTGTTATTGCCGTTAAAATTAAGTTCTTCAGTGGAAACGAAGACTTTTTCTGCGGCTTTTGAAAGTAATGAATATCTCGCCACCGGATTGCATTTTGGATCAAGGAAAGGGTTCAAGTCAAAATCCTTAAAGAGCTTTTTCAATATTTCTAGTTCATCCCTAAAAATGGTGGTTGCCTGTTCGACATCGTCTTTGGTCGGGGCTATCGAAGAGCCGCCTCCATAAACTTTTAAAGCTTCCCTCATATTTTCTCTAATTCCTATGTAGTCGATGATCATCCCATATTCCTTACCAGGGTATTTTCTGTTTACACGGCTAATAGTTTGAATGAGTTGATGCTTTTGTAGTGGCTTATCATTATAAAGATAAGTTAAGGACTCCACGTCAAAGCCCGTAATCCACATATCCACTACTATGGCTATCCTAAAGTTTGATTTATCGTTTTTGAACAAAGAATCAAGCATATCGGAGCGTTCATTGTTTTTCGTTCCGCCAAGGTAATCGTACATGTCTTTTGGATCGTTTTTCCCAACGCTAGCAACCATCGACATAAATGGGGTTTCCTTAAGTTCTGATAATTCTTTGCCTGTTACGTCAATATCGCCAGTGACCTTTCTCTCAACAAACCATTCGGGATACTTTTCCTTGAATATCAAAAGCAATGAATATGCAATTTGCCTGCTAGCGCAGACAATCATGGCTTTTTGAACCCTAGTTGGATCCTGCTCACAAGCGTTGGTGTAATGGTCGTATATATCAACAGCCAGTCTCTCTAGTCTATCATGGTCCCCAAGGATTATTTCCATTGAGCTCATGGCTTTCTTACTCGCTTCTATATCTTCCTTGGAAGCACCTTCTTCTGCGCAATGCCTATAGTAGTTTTCTATTTGCTTGACCTTTTCGTTATCCATCAAGACTTTAGCAATACGAGGATGATATTTGATTGATACAGTTAATCCATCAGCAACAGCCTGATCCATAGTGTATCTGTCAATCTCGTCTCCGAATGTTTGATAGGTTTCGGCAATCGGAGTTCCAGTGAACCCAACGAAAGTCGCACCTGGGAATGCCTCTTTTAGCACTTTTGCATACGGCTTAGATACCAAAGCCATCATATTTTTGTCACCATCATCACTGCTAAACTGAATTCTTTTCGCACGTTCAATCTGGGTACGATGTGCTTCATCGGAGAAGCATATGATGTTTCTTCTATCGTTTATAAGACCGATTTTATCATCTTTTCTATCACAAAATTTTTGGATGGTACAAATGTAAAAACCTCCGCTTTGCCTTGCACCCAATTCCTCTCTCAATTGTTTTCTGCTGTTTACAACCGATACCTCTCCAAGATTCAAGAATTCCTTGCTCTTGGTAAACAATTTAGCGCCTTGCTTTTGCAAATCGTCCCTATCGACTATCATTACAATGGTCGGAGAACCGATTTCAGGAATATCGGTGCATCTCAAAGCCAGTTGTCGAGCCAAAAAAGCCATCGTGTATGTTTTGCCACAACCCGTAGCGCCAAAATAGGTTCCACCTTTCCCTGTCTTTTCTACTATAGATTTCACTATGCTCTGTTTAAGCAATCTAGACGCAAAGAATTGCGGGTACCTGCAAACAATCTCAACTTCTTTTTTGTCATAAATTGTATCTTGGAAGTAGATATAATCCCTGAAAATCTCAAGAAACCTTGCCGGCGAATAAACGCCTTTGACCATTGCCTCCGTTTCTTCAAAGGGAAGGGTGGACAACTTGTCGTTATCGTTGACCCTTCTCCACGCATAAAAATGCTCATATGGCGTTCTTACTGTCCCGAGTCTTGTTTTTACCCCATCAGAAATACAGGCTAAAGGGCAATAGTGAAGCAAATGAGGTATGTCTCTCCAATAACGGACGTTTATTTGTTCCCAAGCATCGTAAATCGTTGCCTTATCATCCGAGGGATTCTTTAATTCGAAAATGCAAAGAGGGATACCGTTTATAAACAATAGTACATCCGGTATTCTAACTTTTTGGTTTCCATTATCCGTATATTCAACTTCGAATTGGTTAACAACCTTAAAATCATTGTTTTCTGGGTTGTTGAAATCTATTAGATTGATTAATCTAGGTGTGCCGGATGAAGGGATAAACTTAACACCATTTACACACCATCCATAAAATTTGTGGAGCGTTGCAAAATCGCTGCTCTCACCGTTGAGCCTGACCATATCCACAATCGATACAATTTCATCATTGTTTAAATCAGAATTAGTCTTTGACAAAAAATCAATCAAGTCTTCTTGAATTATCACATCCTTTTTCAATTTCCTTTTCACACTATTTCCAAAGGCATATGACCATCCTTCTTCATGAAGCAAATCAATCATCGCATACTCAAAATCGGACTCGTAGTAACGTCCATTGATTTCTTTCAGTTTTCCCATATTTTACTCACCCCTTGCTTCTTCTATTGACCCCTTAATTAGAATAGGGCAAATATTCTTTATTTGTTCTTTTAATCTTTCATTGATTTGCTTTCTAAGATTTAAGGCGTTGAAAATTTCAACTATTGATTTTTGAACATCTAGACTAGGAATAGGGATTGAAATTGTACATAAATCATCAAAGACAAAATTTTCTCTTGCACTACCCCACGAATTATAAAAAGCATATTTTATTATTCCCTCATTACATAACCACAAGAACAAGTAATCAGGTAATATTTTATCCTTGTCTTTCACTGAAAAAACCTCATAAATAGGTGACACGACAAAAGGTTCTTTAATAGTTGAAATAGCAACTGCCCAAATTTTCATATGAGTTGTTGGAACGTATGCAATGTCTTCAAAGTTAACAACTTTATAATCAGATAAATTGCTTGTATCAACCGAAGAACTAGCGGTTATAAACTTCAAAGAATTGGAAACACCATAAACGTTTTTAATTCTATTATCAACATTTTTATCTCTTCTAATTTTTAAGTATTTTCCTATCTTCTCGCACGGCATTTTCTTTCTAAGGTCTTCAATAAAGCCATCACAAACAAGTTTTAAATCATCCAAACCACGCTCATAGGCTTTCTGATTTTCCACCATGGACAAATAGACTTTTACAAACTTTTCTTGAGTTGCAATATCAGGCAAATCAAGTTCGATATCGCTCATGTCATTAAAGTTAAATTCAGGTCTTTGACTACCAAAGTTCCGAAATGTAACTTCTCTTTGAAACTCTCTTCTTCTCAAATAAATATATAAATAAATTGGATTTATTGCTTTTAATCCATTTTCGTTTAAATAAAAAATGATATAAAGATGAGAAACAATGCTTAATTCTTCTTTGTCATAGTATGCTAAGGATCCGATATCTAATCTTGAGGGATTATACACAAAAGCCCCCTTAGTAACTATTTTATATGGTCTTAAATCCACTCCTTGAATATTACCTTTAGGTTTTGAAAAAAGGCCATTATTTGTGACTCCTATTATTAATTTTTCGTCATAATGCAAATCTTTATTATTTCTTGTTGATTTTTTTATATAATCACCAAGCCTAATTTTTTTTAATGCCATATCCGATACCTTCGAAAGCTTCTTCAAGCATTAGCTGAGATTTCTTTTCTTCTTTGATTATGTCTATCATTTCTGACTGAATTCTATTCATTTCTTTGTTGAAATCTATTCCAAGGTCATGATCCTTGAATTCGATATACTTGCTCGGAGTCAAGGTCCACCCTTTTTCTTCTATTTCTTTGATGTTTACGCTTCTATATAGCTCAGGAACTTCATAGTTTCTTCCATCAGTTTCTTTAGATTGCCAATCGTGATAGATTTTTGCAGCTCTTTCAATTTGCGCTGGCAACAGTCTAACTTTTTTCTTGTTTTCATTCTTGACAGGATTCTCAGTCCATGTACGTAAATCCATGAAAAGAATTTCATTTTTCCTGTTACGCAACATTCTTCCATGATATTTCCCACCTTTTTTGTTTTGATTCAAAATCCAAAGTGTTACGGAAATATCGGTAGTGATGAACAATTCTCTTGGCAAGACAATGATTGCTTCCACTTTGTCATTTTTAATTAATTTCTTTCTGATTTCCAAAGTGTCACTATCATTTAAGGCGCCATTAGCAAGTAAAAATCCAGCGACGCCACTAGCAGGCTTCAAGTGCGATAGTATATGAAGAATCCAGGCGTAATTTGCATTACTCTCAGGTGGAACTTCATAGTCAGCCCATCGATCATCGTTTTTCAAATTCTCATCATACCAATGCTTAAGGTTGAAAGGAGGATTAGCCATAATGTAATCAAAATACACTCCTTTATGGAGGTCATTAGTGAATGATGAATCAGCCGTTTCGCCTAAGTCATGAGAGATCCCCCTTAAGGCAAGATTCATTTTCGCAAGTCTATAGGTGGCCGGTTCTTTCTCTTGACCATAAACATTTATACTATCTACATTTCCTTGTTTTGACATGACTAATTCAGCGGATTGTATGAACATTCCGCCAGACCCACAAGCAGGGTCATATAATGTACCATCAAAAGGCTCTACTAAACTGGCAATTAGCTGAACAACGTCATGGGGAGTATAGAATTCCCCTTCTTCCTTTGTTGCATTAACAGCAAATTCCTTTAAAAAATATTCGTAGACATGTCCAATTAAATCTTTTTCTTCGCCGAACGTCTTATGACTTATTTTATTTACTTCATCAACTATTTTTTTGATATCGTTAGGTTGTAGATTTCTAGTTGTAAACGTTCCTTCAACAAAGCAGCCTTTTAATTGCTTTGAACTCGTAGCAATACTATGCAAAGCGGTATCTAATGCAACATTTAGTTGCGGCGCAGGTGTATTTATTATCGTTGACCATCTAGCTTCTACAGGAAGATTATAGGTTCCTCCAGTGAGTGTGGCGTCATCAAAAAAAGCTGCTCTAATGTTTTCATCATTAGGATCAAGACCTTCTTCAATTAATTTTTTCTTTAAGTTTTCGACACCGTCTTCGTATTTTTCACCAATAAAGCGTAAAAAGACAAGCGTGAGCATCATGTCTCTTTTTTCAAAGAAAGAGCCAGAATTTCTTGCTGCCCTTAGAATGTCCCTACACTTAAAAAGTATCGCATCGACATTTATCTTTTCTTCACTTTTTTTGCCATCTAAATTAATCCTCCACTGCGATATTATATTTTTCAAAATAAGGTTTAAGCTTTCGTCTTATTTTGATGGTAGGATCGAAATGACCGTTTTCCCATCTATTGACGGTAGCAAACGAAACACCCAAAAGCTCAGCGAATTCTGTTTGAGAAAGAATAAGCCTGTGCCTAAGAGTCTTTATTGCTTCTGAATAATTCATAGCCAGCCCCCTGTTTTTACACTTATGATATAAATATAACATTTTTCGACATTTCTTTCAATGAGCTAGGTATGATAAATTTGATAAAATTAATGAAACTAATTTGATGAAAAATATGACTATTTACAATAAAAATCAGTAAAAATTTTCTTATAACCTATAAAAGTTTTCCAATGCCCCACAAAAAGTTTTCTTATGGCAGTAAAGGTTTTCTTGTTGAGAGTAAAGGATTTCTTACTCAATCAAGAAATAGAACAAATAGGCAACAAAAAAGCACTTCTGAAGGATTCACAAAGCCATATTTCACCTTATAAGGCCTCAAAAAGTGCTCGAAATGCGCTATTTTGCCCAACAAAATAAAAAAGTTTGACACTTTTAATGCACTAGTCAAGCAAAAGTAGTCTAATAATGTATTTGAACAACTATTTTAATACAAACGACACCCTTGCCTTAAAAAGCGAC
>ERZ824600.3711-NODE-3711-length-14237-cov-4.262093_pt1 | contig 14237 bp, 19 predicted proteins | sample MGYA00519933_ERZ824600 | MGnify/ENA primary metagenome ERZ824600 (study PRJEB31778, sample SAMEA3449178) | human gut metagenome | biome: human gut; feature: human-associated habitat; material: faeces | place: United Kingdom | collected 2010/2012 ... | reverse complement strand
TTTACTCCTATTAACAGCTTGTAAAAATCTTTTACCACTAAATTACGTTTCAAGTAACTTACATAAATAGATTTTTTATCAGCAAAATAATCATTAAATCCGCTTTCATAATCTAATGATAATAATAACTTTAAATTAAAATTTATTATCTTTTCGGTAATTGGAAGGTTATCAAAATAATTAGAAAAAAAACTAATGTTAGAAGAGTTTGATAAATTCCAATAATCTTTATCATATTTTTCAAATATAGTCATTAAAATATTAACTATATCTTCTGAATATTGTTTATTTCCTTTAAATATTGGCGATTGTTTCAATTTTAATAAGACTAATTTGAAATCAATTATTGACCTATAAAATTCTTTTTCATTATTATCCGTAATAGAATTATAATATCTACTAAAATTAAAATAACTAAATGAGGGGAAATAAGTATAAACATTGAATATTATTTGATATAAATCTTCAAAGTCTTCTTTGGTTAATTTGTTTCTGCCATACTTATTAAAGATATTGTAATACATTTTTATTTTCTTTAAATTATCAATTAAATTTATTTGCACAACCATATTTTCTATTTCACTATTCGCAATTAAATCTAGTTGTTCTTTTAATTTATCTATTAAATCTTTATTTTCATATATAAATTTATCTATAAGTATTTCGATATATGTTGTTTTGTCTGTATTTGTCAAATTATCATCTAAATTAATTGAAGTACTAAATAAATCTTTATAATCTTTCTCTACTTCGATATATCTATCATTTAATTCTTTTTCTGTTGGTTCATCTATATTTTTAGGATAGTTTGCAATGGCACAGGCGCAGTAATCAGTTATTTTTTGATTAGCAATAATAAGCATATTGTTTATAATGTTCATTTGATGATCTAAAGCTTTTAATATGTTTATTTTTCTTTTGCCTAAGACATATAACCCCATATGTTTAGCAAGATGTTTTTTATCTTTTCTTAATTCGTTTAAGGCAATATATTTATATTTTAAAGTATTATTTATTTCCGTTATTTTATGAGAATAATATATTAATTTTTTACTATCTATTATTGAATTAACAATATTACCAAAATGGTCATTATACATAATATCTAGGGCTAATTCTTGATACGTTTTTATTTCATTAAATAGTTCATTATCTAAATTAATATGATTATCTTCAGTATCATAAAAGTTTAGATATTCTTCTTTTAATTTATTAACATATTCTTGTTCTTCAGTAGTTAATTCTTCATATGTAGGCATTTTAGAATAGGCATTATTAACTATATCTGTATTATATATCTTATTTTTCTTTTTAAATAAATTATTCCAAAACATATACATTCCCCTTTTATTAGGGTTTATTCTAGCATAAAAGCAAAATTTATGCAAACATTTTTTTGACTTTTGCTTATTCATTAATTATTATTAAATATTTATCATATTAATTAATATGAATAAAAATATAAGTAGCCAACTATTTGATGTTGAAAAAGAAAATATTATTTGGTTAATATATCTTTTTATAATTGGAGCAAATTTTATTAGTAATTATTTTGAAGAAAAATATCTTTATACGGTCGATGAAAAGTATCGTAAAATTTTTAGATATATAAATATTCTTGTTTTGTTTATTGCGTTATGCATATATATTTATACTACTTATGTTACTTATAAAAACACAAAAAAAGATTCCCCAACTTATAGGAAACTTTTATTACTTGCAAGTATATGTATTTTAATAGGTGGTGCAATTTACTTATATGTTGAAGTGTATAAGAATGCAAATCCTGAAATAGATATTATTTAAACATATCCTCTAGAGATGTATCTTTACTAACACATTCGCCTTCTCCAGGTTTATCACCTTGTTTATAATCTTCTCCAATTAGAGAACAACCTGTCTTAGTCATTGCATCTTTTAGATATCCTCCAAAATATGAAACTAGTCCTACTACTAATACTGTAACTAATCCAATGATTACTACATATTCTACTAAGGCTTGACCACGATTATTTATTTTTTTCATATTTTCACCCTATCATTATTATCGCATTAATTTTGCATTTTTGTCAATTATTATATATAATGTAATTGTGATTGATTATGAAGATTGTAAAAGCAAATTCTTTTTTTATGAAATTTAAAGGATTAATGTTTAAAAAAAATGTTAATTATGGAATGTTATTTTATAAAACTAATATGATTCATACATTCTTTATGAGAATTAATATTGATATTTATGGTTTAGATGATAATTTGATTATTATAGAAAAAAGAAAAAATATTAAACCATGTAGTGTAGTTGTATTAAAAAATAGTAAAAATACTTTAGAAATACCTTCTTCATTAGATTATGAGATGAATATTGGAGATAGGATTAAATTTTAGTATTTATCTTTTTTTAAATTTTTGCTAAAATATATCGTGTTATGAAAGGGGCATAAATTTATGAAGTTACCTAATATTAAAATTTTAGATGAGTCAAATAAGATTTTACATGAAAAATCTGAAGATGTTGTTTTTCCTTTAGATAGTAAAACAAAAAAGCTTATTGATGATTCTTTAACATATTTAGAAATGAGTCAAATTGAAGAATATTCTGAAAAATATGATTTAAGACCAGGAATGGGACTTTCTTTTGTTCAAATCGGGATTAAAAAAAGAATATTTGTTATTTCAGAAGAACTAGATGATGGTAAATTTAGAAGATATGTTGTTATTAATCCGAAAATTATTAGTAAAAGTGAGGAATTAATATACGTAGGCGAAGGTGAAGGTTGTTTATCAGTAAATCGTGAAGTTGAAGGCATTGTTCCAAGATATGCTAGAATTACTGTTGCGGCTTTTGATGAAAATGGAAATCCTTTTACTATAAGAGTTCGTGAAGATATTTCGGTTGCATTTCAACATGAAATTGATCATTTAAATGGTATTTTATTTGTAGATAAAATTGATAAAAAGAATCCATATAAAAATAAAAATCTAATGAGAGAAATATAATCATTAGATTTTTTTCTTTTAAGTTAATCTTATAATATCTTGAATTGTTATATATACCATTAAAAGCATTAATAGAATGAATCCAACTGAATGGAAGACATTCTCAACTTCTGGTTTTACTTTGCTTCCTTTAATTGCTTCTATTATTACAAACAATACTCTTCCTCCATCAAATGCTGGAAATGGAATTGCATTAATAACTGCTAAATTTATACTTAAGTATGATGTTAGATATAAAAGTTGTCTAAATGTTCCAGCACTCTTAACAACAGTATACATACCAACTGGTCCAGATAACGCTGATAAAGATAATTTACCGGTAAATAAATTAATTATTATTAGTAACATTGTAGATACAATACTACCTAACTTGGTAAAGGCAAATTTTAATGAGGGTAAGAATCCTCTTATTTCTTTATCTCCAACTCCAATACCAAATACTTTAGTTTCTGTACCATCTTCATTTATTTTGCTTAATGGGGTTATTTGATAACTTTTAATAGTACCATCTTTCTTCTCAACTTCAAATTCAGTATAAGGTTTATCATTTTTATAACTCATTATTAATGTTACTTTATCCCAAGTATTTACTTTATAACCATTTATTTTGGTAATTTTATCACCGACTTCAATGCCTGCTTCAGCAATAGGATAACCTTCTGGAGCATAACCTACTATTGATTTTTGTTCTGTATGTCCCCAAATAAGTGATTGAACAAATAGTAGAACTAATGCTAGTAAAATATTCATTGTTACTCCGGCTAATAATATTATTACTCTTTCTAATTTAGAACGATTACACATGTATTCATTCTTTTTTATTTTTTTATTTTCTTCGTCTTCAATAACTTCTCCAGCCATTGCACAAAATCCACCAATTGGTAATAATCTAATGGAATATTCGGTTGGATCGTTTTTATTTTTTCTTTTAAATGAGTAAATTTTAGGTCCCATTCCAATAGCAAATTCATTAACATAAACTCCTATTTTTTTGGCTGTAATAAAGTGTCCAAATTCGTGAACAAACACTAAAACTCCTAAAATTAATATTAAATATATAATTGATAACATTGTTTCCTCCTATAAATAATCTATAAATATTATAAACAAATATGATACAAATATGATACTATCTAATCTGTCTATTATTCCACCATGTCCAGGAATTAAGTTACTAAAGTCTTTAATATTATGATTTCTTTTAATAGCACTAAAGAATAAATCACCTATTTGAGCTATTATACTTGCAAGTATTAAAATTAAAACTTTGTTTAAAGTTAGAGTATTTCCAATAAAATATATATAATATATTGAAGAAAGAATGGTTGATACTAAAAGCCCAGTAATACATCCTTCCCATGTTTTTTTTGGCGATAACTTTGTTACTTTGTGTTTTCCAATTAGCATACCACCAAAGTAAGCGAATGTATCTGTAAAAATTGGAATTAATATTAACAAAATAAAATAACTTAAAGAATAATTTCTAGTTGATAATAAAAAGTTTAAACCTAATCCGACTAGAAGTAAAAAGCTTGTTAAGCCAAAAGCATCACTTGTTGTATATTCATTGCTTGGTTGGTATTTTATTACAGGTATTAATGTTAATAGTATGGCTAACGCTAATAATTTGAAATCGAAGTTATTAATTAGAAAATTCGACTCATAATTATTAAATATTATTATCATATAGGATATAAACGATAATATTTTCACTATTTTTGGGTATTTATTTAATTTAATTATTTCATAAAACGACATTAATCCTATAACTGCGATACCTAATATGAATGCCTTGTTTCCAAGTATTATTAATGGAATCGCTATCATTAACATTATAATTGCACTTATTATTCTTTTTTTCATTAGTTTCCTCCAAATCTTCTATGACGATGATTATATTCTTCTAAGGCTAGATCAAACTCGTGTTCATCAAAATCAGGAAAATATACTTTGGTGAAGTATAATTCGGCATAACTAGCTTGCCATAACATGAAATTTGATAGTCTATATTCTCCACTTGTTCTAATGACTAAGTCTAGAGGTGGGATATCTTGATATAAATACTGACTGATATTTTCTTCGGTTATTTCTTTATTGTCTTTAGCTAATTTATTACAAGCGTCGACTATTTCTGACTTTGATCCATAATTAAAGCAAACGTTTAAAGTGCCACCGGTGTTGTCTTTAGTTAATTCGGTAACTTTATCAATGCAAGCTAAGACTTTATCAGATAAATTTTCTCTTCGTCCAGAAAAAACTACTTTAATATTATCTTTAGCTAAATTCTTTAATTTTTTATTAAATGTAACGATAAGTAAATCCATTAAATAACTTACTTCTTCTATAGAACGATTAAAATTTTCAGTAGAAAAAGCATAGATACTTAAATATTTAATTCCTTTATCAAATACATATTTAGCAAGGGAACATATACGATCTGCTCCTGCTCTATGTCCTTCAAGTGATTTCTTATTTTTTTCTTTGGCCCATCTACGATTTCCATCCATAATGATACCAACGTGAGTTATTTTATTTTCCATTTTTTCACATCCTAATAAAATTATATAATTAAATTATTATTTATGCAAAATATATTTGTACTTTTAACAAAAAAGAAAATGGATGTTACTCCATTTAAATTTTAATTTTATTTTGAAACTAATTTATATAATGCTTTATACGGAAGTGTTGCACAGGTTTTACGACTTTCTTGCTTGTACATTTCATCAAAAGCGAGTGATTCATTCATTTTATCTTTATCATAATCTTGTTCATTTATCATGTTGTTAAAATTATCTATTATGGCCAAAGCCTCTTCTTTAGTTTTACCAATAATTTCTTTTAACATTATAGATGTACTGGCTGTTGATATAGCACATGCTTCTCCGTCAAAGTATGCATCTTTAATGATATTTCCATCAAATTTAATAAATATATTTATATTATCAATGCATGATGAATTATTAGCGTTTGCTGTCTTAAAGTCTTCTCCTTTGGATTCTTTATGAAAAGGATTACTATAATTATCTAATATTATTTCTCTTCTAACTTCTGGTTCCATTAAATCATTTCCTTTATTATTTTATCTTTATTTGATAATAGTTCAACTAAACTATCTATCTCTTCTTTAGTATTGTAAAAATATAAACTTACTCTTACAGTATTTTTTACGCCGATTGAATGTTTTAATATTTTAGCACAATGATTGCCTGCTCTAACACAGATATTGTATTTATTTAAATAATAGGCAACATCTTGACTAAAGACATCTTCTACATTAAAGGCGACTATTCCACTATCGGCTTCTTCATTTACAATTTGAATATATGGTATTTTTTCTAGTTTGCTTATTAAATATGATTTTAATTTTTGCTCGTAAATACTGATGGTATCCATTCCAATTTTTTCTAAGTAATCAATGGCAGCTCCTAGTCCAATTACACCAGCAATATTAGGAGTTCCTGCTTCTAATCTTTGAGGTAAATCTTTTAAATATACTTCATTTTCGTTATCAAAAGATTCATTCATTCCACCACCTAAAAGGATTGGCTCTACTTCTTCTAATAATTCTTTTTTACCATATAAAACACCTACCCCGGTTGGCCCACACATTTTATGACCAGAAAAGGCTAGAAAATCGACATCACTATCTTTAACATCACATTTACGATGAGGAACACTTTGGGCTCCATCACAGACTACAAATATATTATTTTCATGGGCAAGTTTACATATTTCTTTCATTGGTCTTATATCACCAACAACGTTTGTTATTTCAGCAAGTGAGATTACTTTGGTTTTAGGAGTTATTGTCTCTTTTAAATTTTCTAATGTAACATGAAGGTTTCCATCTAATTTAACTCTTTTTATTACTACTCCATATTTTGTTGCTAATCTAAACCATGGCATAACGTTGCTAGCATGTTCGGCATCAGAAATTATAACTTCATCGCCGGCTTCTAAGTTATTTTCAAAGAATCCTTTTACAATTAGATTTAAACTTTCGGTTGCTCCACTTGTAAAGACTACTTCATCTGGATTTGCATTAATAAATTTAGCAACTTTAATTCTAGCATTTTCATATTCAACATCAACTTTATAGCTTAAGCTGTAATCCCCTCTATGGGCATTTGCACAATATTTAGTATAATATTCATTCATTTTGTCTAATACTACTTTAGGTTTAAAAGTTGTTGCACCATTATCTAAATAGATTACATTGTCCATAAGTTCTTTAGGAAAATCATCACGATGCATAAATATTTCACCTCCTTGAATTTAAATATTCTCTTATTTTAATTTTTAATTCTTCATTATCAATAACGCTTAATAAATATCCTTGAATTATTAGTTTTTCGGCGTTTTCTTTATTTATTCCTTTACTCATTAAATAAAACACTTCATCTTTATTAATATTTCCAATGGCATTTTCATGATTAGCTATTATTTGGCTAGTTTTGATATACATATTGGGTTTGCAAATAACTTTTCCATTATTAATATTTATTATTTTAATTTTTTCATCCAATATATTGTTATTATTATTTTTTAGTAATGTACCATCTATGTCTACTTTTGATGTGCCGGAATTATTAACTCCTCTTACATTTACTAATACATTTGATTTTTCACCAGCATAGTTAATGTTTATCTTTAAGTCATAATTGGTATTATTAATATATGAATGATTAAGGACTAGACTTGAATTAGTTCCAATATAAATATTTATTTCATTATTATCATCTATAGCATCTATAAAATAATTTATAGTTAAAGATGAATTATCTTTTATTTCTATCGTTTTATTTCCTAATGATTTATTAAAATAATTTATTTCTTTAACTATATCATTATCTACTAATATTATATTATCTTTTTTCATTTGCATCTACTTAATTAACCTAGATATTCTTATATCCTTGATTTTCTATTTCCTTTGCTAGGGATAAATCACCAGATTTAATGATATGGCCATCTTTCATTATATGAATGTGACTAGCATTTAACATAGTAAGAAGTGGTTCATGATGAGTTACTAATAAGATTGATGCTTTGGGATGAGTTTCTAAATATTCATTCAAACTATTTGTTACTGTTTTTAGGGAGTCTATATCTAAGCCACTATCTAATTCGTCTAAAATAATTAGACTAGGCTCTAGCATCCATAAGTGAAGGAGTTCATTTTTCTTTCTTTCGCCACCACTCATTCCTTCATTGATTCCACGGTGAATAAAACTTTTAGGAATATCTAATTTTTCACAAATAGATGTCATTTTTTTATTAAAATCAAATATCGATATTGGATTAGGATTATTTTCATTTAGTCTTAGTCTTAACATTTCAGCATTTGATACACCAGGTATTTCAATTGGACTTTGATTTAAAAGATAGATTCCTAATCTTGCACGCTCACTTACATTTAATTTTAATAAATCCGTGTCATTATAAAAAATACTACCACTTGTTACAATGTAATTAGGATCACCCATAATTGTTTTACATATAGTGCTTTTTCCAATTCCATTTGGTCCCATAATAGCATGAACTTCTTTTTCGTTAACGGCTAGATTAAAATCTTTTAATATTTCTTTTTCTCCAACTGATACACTTAAATTTTTAATTGTAAGCATAATAAATACCTCCTAAATCATTTTACAATAATCTAATAAAAACTACAAACATAGTTTTAATTTTTGTAGTTCTATTTGTGATGTTTTTCGCTATTTTCGAGTTTAAATTCAGAAATCAATCCTTTGTTTTGAAATTCAGCTAATAATACTGATTTAATTTCATCATCCATACCAGTAGAACTGCATAAGTATTCAAAATCATCTAGAGATATTTTACCGACGCTTTGCGAGTAATCTGAAATTAAACCTTTACTTTTATATCCTATCTCTAGAAGTCTTTTCATATATGGATCTAATTTCATTGATTCACATAAAAAATTAAAATCATCTAGAGATATTTTGCCAACACTTTGCGAGTAATCTGAAATTAGTCCTTTACTTTTATATCCTATCTCTAAAAGCCTTTTCGTATGTGAATCTAATTTCATTGTTTCACATAAAAAATTAAAATCATTTAATGTGATTGCATTATCTTCTTTTATTTGTTTTTTAATATCGTCCAACTTTGAATATTCTGAAATTATTTGAGGATCATCGCAATTTAAAATAAATGCTTCTTTATTACTTAATTCACCACCATTTTTTATTTTTTCTAACAAATCGTCAGCTTCTTTGGTAAAGTTTATACGATTATTAGCAAATAATTCGTATTCTTGTTTAATTGATGCAATCGCTAAACTTTTAAGATCATCTTCAGAATACTTATCATTGTATTTATTTTTTAAGTTTGCTAATCTTTCACTTATGTCTAAATTAGGGTTATTGTTTATTTCATCAATACTTATAGTTATTTTCTGCATATTTAATTCTCCTTTTTTATTAAATTATAACAAATAAATTTTGTGATTTCGTGTTTTTTTCAAATGTTTAACAAATCTTTACATTGTTATTTATAATAATTTTCTTTATTTTTACTTATAATTTTTATATCTTCGTCACAATAATATTCTTTGTAAATATTTTCATAATCTGATGCTAAATCGTTATTAAATGTATAACAGTAATTTAATAATTTATAAAATAAACTTTTAACTTCTTCATCATTTGCAAATGGCAGACTTAAGATGGAATCGAATAGTTTACTTATGGTTTGCTCATTAGTTATATGATATTTTATAATTTTTTCAACTTCTTCATTAAGATTATTTAATTGTTTGCTAGATATTTCAATTAATTCATTTATTAGTTCCTTTATTTCTTGAAAATCGTTTTTCATACTTACCCCACTATTTCGAATTTTGAAAATAAGTTTTATTTAATATTTTTAGATAATTATTTGGCAGATTTGATCTAGCGACAGTGATTTCTTCATCATTCATCCTGTAAAGTGCCTCGACAACTTCTCCTACATGGTTCAATAATCGAGTTTTGATATTAAATATCATTAATTTTTAGCATAAATAATCATTTCCTTTAACTAATTATAACATTAATATTTGCTGGTTTATATAATAATTTATTTTTTCATAATACAAAAAATTTGTTTTATCTAATTACAATATTTAGCAATAACGATTACTTCCTATATACATCAATTATATCACACTAATTCATATTCTCTTGCGATTATTCTATCATCAGAACAATATTTAATAACATATTCATTATCTTGTTTACAAATGATAATTCCAACTGTATCATTTTCTTCTATTGTTTTTATTTTTTTATCAATATAATTCATGTAAATCATAATTTGGCCAGTATGTTCTTTCTTTAGTTCAGTTATTTTTAATTCCACCACAACATAGCATTTGTACTTAATATTATATAATAGTAAATCTATGTAATTATATCTATCATCTAACTTAATGGGATACTCACTTTTAATAAATGTGAAACTACTTCCTAATTCATCTAAAAAGTTTTCTATGTCTTCTAAAATTAGTTTTTGCAATATCTTTTCTGAAAAAATATTATATTTATTGCTATTTTTGATTAAAATTGGATTTTTTACAAAATCAACTATATTAGATTCATCTTGTTTCATTAATTTATTTTTAGTTTTAATATGTAATCTTTCATATTCTTTATGCTTAATAATTTCTTCTAATTGCCTTTTTGATAAGTTCCTTTTTTCTATTTCATTAGCATAATAGTTTATTTCATTATTATCATTTAAACTAAATAATTGTCTAATATGACTAATTGATAATTTGGTCCCCAGTGGGGACCATTTTTGTTCTTCAAAAAATTGATATAATTGTCTCATTCTTCTTAAAGTTCTTGGGTTGTATTTCTTATCAACTTCAAGTGATAATTTTTTTGAATATTTACCAATTATATCATCGCCATATTTTTTACCAGCTTCTAGTAATAATTTACCTACCTCATAATGTGTCAAAAGAGTATGCCTTTCTTTTGAATAATCTTTTACTTTTGAATATATTTCATTATCAATTAATTTATTTTTTATTTCATTATAATAGTTCATATTACTCCTTTCTACGGACTACAAGTCTCAATTTTTAATTTATTATTTTTAATCTTAAACATAATGCTTCCGTTCTCATCTGTTCTATATATTTTTGAATGATCTAGATTATTTAATACTTCTTTATTTGGATGACCATACCTATTATTCTTTCCAACACTAATAATAGAGTATTTCGGATTTATCTTATTAATAAAATTTTTACTACTACTTGTCTTACTTCCGTGATGGCCTACTTTTAATACATCTATATTTGATATATTATGTCTTTCTAATATATCCTTTTCTTTATCTACTCCAGCATCGCCCATAAACATAAATTTATAATTATTTATTAAATGAATACTATCTTCCATATGATCAAAGTCTCCATGTGGTGACATACGTTTATACATATAAATTTGAGCAAAAAAGATTGCAAATTAAAATTCAATGTTTTTTTAAAATTTTAATGTTTTAAATTAATTGTTTTTTGACTTTTTATGATTTATTCGTTTGTTTTTCTTTGCTTAATTAAATCTTTCAACTCTTCAACATTTTTAAACATATTTTCATATCCTATACATTAAATCATATTAATTCATATTCTCTGGCAATTATTCTATCATCAGAGCAATATTTAATTACATATTCATTGTCTTGCTTACAAATAATAATTCCTACTGTATCATTTTCTTCAATGGTTTTTATATTTTTATCAATATAATTCATATAAGTCATAATTTGACCAGTATGCTCTTTCTTAAGTTCTGTTATCTTTAATTCTACGACTACATAACACCTATATTTAATATTATAAAGTAATAAATCAATATAGTTGTATCTATTACCTAATTTAATTGGATATTCACTTTTTATAAAAGTAAACCCTATTCCTAATTCTTCTAAAAAGTTTCCAATATCTTCCAAAATTAATTTTTGTAATACTTTCTCTGAAAATATATCATACTTATTGCTATTTTTAATCAAAATTGGATTCTTGATAAAATCAACTATATTAGATTCTTTTTGTTCTACTGATTTATTTTTAGTAGATTCCGGAAGTCTTTCATATTCATTAGATTTTATTCTTTCTCTTAACTGCCTAACTGATAAATTATTATTTTTAACTAATTCTATGTAATAATTAATTTTATCAGTATTCTCAAAAGATAGTAATTCACAATAATGCGACCAAGATAATTGTGCAGACAGTGTCTGCACTTTTTCATTCAACTCATAAAACTTTAACATTAACCATAGATTTCTCTTACTATAACCCTTACCTAATTCATATGTTAATCTCTTCGAATATTCTTCTATTATTCCTTCTCCATAATGATTACCTGCTTCACTTAACATTCTTCCAACATTGTAATATGCATCCAAATCACTCTTATTAATTGAATAATTTTTAACTTTCCGATTTATCTCATTATTTACTAATTCATTTTTTATCTCATTGTAGTAATTCATATCCACTCCTTTCTACGGACTACAAGTTTCAATTTTTAATTTATTATTCTTAATCTTTAACATAATACTTCCTTCTTGATCTGTTCTATATATTTTTGAGTTTTCTAAATTGTTTAATACTTCTTTATTTGGATGTCCATATCTATTATTCTTTCCAACACTAATTATGGAATATTTAGGATTTATTTCATTTATAAAATCCTTACTACTACTTGTCCTACTTCCATGATGTCCTACTTTTAATACATCTATATCTGGTAGATTATACTTATTTAATATTTCTTTTTCAGTAGTAATACTTGATGCATCTCCCATAAACATAAATTTATATCCACTAAGTTTAGTATAAATAACATTACTATTATCATTTTCATTATCGTATTCTTTAGTTTGTAAGAAATATAATTTATTATCATCTATATTTAATTCTTTAATACATGAATAATATGGTATTTTCTTTTTATCTAAATCTTTGATTAGTTCTTTTTCCAGTTCGTCGTGAGAACCACAGTTAAATATTACTTTTTCCACTTTTAAATTATTAACTAGGTTAATAGATCCACCCATGTGGTCATAGTCTCCATGTGCTGATTGTCAATTAGTAAGTCGAATGCAATGCTTTTATTTATAAAGAAAAAAGATTACTTTTTTGCAATCCTTTCATCTTTATCTTTATTCAAAACTCGATTAATATAATTGAATCCATCATTCATTTTTTCTTCAATTGATATATCTTTACTATAGATGTTTCTCAATTTATCCATAACTTTACTAGAATCATCTTCAAGTTCATAAAAGCTATCATATCCTCGTTCATTAAATTCAAACATTGTAGAAAATGGTTTATTATTCAAAATAGGATCAGTTACCATCTCACTATATTGCCATACTAAATATGGTGAGTCATATTCACATCTTGGCGTTTCTGGATGAATTTGTTTCCATTTTTCAAACCATAAAAAATGTAGGGTTTCATGAGCACAAACTTCTAATAATTTAGAATTATCAACGCCTGTACCAATTGAAAAAGAAAAATTGTCTAAAGTGTTTCTTGCTTTGACAGTTATTATAATAAAATGAAAATATGAAATCCATGTGTTGTGATTGTGAAGAAATCGTGAATAGATTTTGAACGTTTGTGAAAGAAATGGGCGAAATTCAGAAAAAACGGTGACCGAATTGGACGGATTGACTGTTTGAGAATGAAAGTGAAAGAAAAATGATGATGAGTTTGAAGTGTTATGCATAAAAAAGATAGAAAAAGAACGAAAAAGACGGAAAAAGAAAGGAGAGTGTGACGGTGAATTATAAGATATTAGTTCAATATGATGGAACACGCTACGAAGGATGGCAGAGACAGGAGCGTACCGAATCCACCATTCAGGGAAAAATCGAAGCGGTTCTGTCCAAAATGTGCGGGGAAGAAGTGCAGATCCAGGGAGCCGGACGCACGGATGCGGGGGTGCATGCAAAAGGGCAGGTGGCAAATGTACATCTGAAGGAACAGGTTGATCCACAGGAAGTGAAACAGTATCTGAACCGTTATCTGCCGGAAGATATTGCCGTATCCGAAGTGACAGAGGTTCCGGAGCGTTTTCACAGCAGACTGAATGCCACCGGGAAGATTTATGTTTACCGGATCGCCACCGGAGAAGTCAAAAAGGTATTTGAGAGGCGTTATATCTATGATTTCGGAGAAAAGCCGGATATGGAGCTTATGT
>ERZ824600.3708-NODE-3708-length-14244-cov-3.425329_pt1 | contig 14244 bp, 13 predicted proteins | sample MGYA00519933_ERZ824600 | MGnify/ENA primary metagenome ERZ824600 (study PRJEB31778, sample SAMEA3449178) | human gut metagenome | biome: human gut; feature: human-associated habitat; material: faeces | place: United Kingdom | collected 2010/2012 ... | reverse complement strand
AATGTAGAACCCTTTGATAATATATCAATAGTTCCTCCTGTCAGATTCTTAATGATCATGTTGATGACACCATCAGATACATTAAATAACTGATATGTCAGACTGGCTACAATAACCCAGGATACAAAATGAGGTACATATACAAGAGTCTGTACCACTCTCTTATAACCGTTGTGTCTGACTTCATTTAAGAATAAAGATAGAATAATAGGTGCAGGGAAATAAATTATCAACTGTAATAAGCTGATTCCCAACGTGTTGCGAAGCAGTCTCCAGAAATCCGGTGTATCGAAGAATTTCTTAAACTGACTGAAACCTACCCATGGACTTCCCCAGATTCCTCTGAAAGGACTATACTCCTTAAATGCGATTACCAGTCCCCCCATCGGAACATACTTAAATAGAATGAAATACAGTAACCCAGGCAGAAGCATAATGTAAAGCCATTTGTGATGCTTCATATATTGCCATGTACTTGTTTGTCGTAATGTAATCGTGGTTCCATCAGAAAGCGTTACTACATTACTTTTCTTTTTTTTACCCGGCATGAATGACCACCTTTCTTCAATTTTCTATTCTCAGGGTTCGTTTCGTTATTTTGCTTACTTTCGTTTCCGTTTGCCCTAAGTTATAGTGCAATATTATACTTTGAATGTGATAACGTCTATAATCATTTTCTTTTTTAGGGGTTATACGGACGTATTTTTATACATATTGCACAGTTACATGATGCTGTTTTGTGCAAAAAGAAAAGGAAATAATCATTTTTTATACTGCTTTTTCAACGCAATTAAGAAAATGATTATTCCCTTTTATGCCCCTATTAGGACAATTAGTACAACTTTCTGAACTTGCCGGGCGTTACTCCGGTACTTTTACTGAAGAATCGTATAAAATTCTGCGCATTGGTATAATTAAGCTGCTCTGCAATCTCTGCTACAGTCATATCAGATTCCAGTAACAGGCGTTTCGCTTCTTTTAGCTTATACTCTTCCACATAATCACTAAATGATCTGTCTCTTTCCATCTTCAGCACTTTCCAGATATATGTCTGGTGCACACCAAGGATATCCGCGCATTCTGTCAGTGACAGATTCCCCTTCTTCTCTTCAATCAGATCTTCAATCTCCTGAAGCATGGAGTTGGAATGGCTCTCCAGATACTCCATACGAACTCTGATGACAGGATCTATGAATTTACATTTGATATACCTGCGCTCTCTGTCCGGCTCCACAACCTCCAACAATTCACGATATGTCTTCTTCAATCCATCCGGATATATCTCATGCAGGTGAATGCCTGCATCTACCGCCGTGATCAGAATGGAATTCACATACCGAAGCAGATATAACGGCAGTTCTGCTTCATGCCCCTGCGCCTGATTCAGATAATGGCAAAAAGCATCTGTGACCTGATAACACAGCTTCTTATCTACGGCTTTTACTGCTGCCTGAATATCTTCTTCAAACTGATGATTGTATTCTTTTGCCAATACCGTAGTGCTGGCAAGATAGAAATGACACTCCTGCTTCTTGTCTTCTTTCGCTACACCCCCTTCTGTACCGATGCTGGTCTTAAAGGTCAACGCATTAATACTCTCTCTGTATGCAGCACGGATATGATGATAATTGGTATGGGTAGCACTTACTCCCATCAGGATATTATAATCACAGATGTTGGAAGCATATTCCTGCATTTCTGTGTAAAAGGTCTGAATCTTCTCCAAAAGGATATCCTCATCTTCTTCCGCAAAGATTGCAAAAATAGCACTGGCATTATAAATAGGAGGCATCCATGCCCTTTCTTTCAGGGAATCGGGCATTTCAGAAAGTAATTTCAGACATATGGCGTCTTCATTCACCATACTCTGGATTTCTTCATCTCCCAGATTCAAAATAACAACTGCCGTAGCAAAATACTTCCAGCTACGGAGTCTGAATCCCTCCAGATATTCACCCCATTCTTCTTCGTCTACTTCCCCATGAATCAGTCTTAATTCAAACAGTTCTTCCAGTTTATCCTGCTGCTGACTTAATAGCCCTTCCAATGTCTGTTTGTCTTTTTTAAGATTATGATAGCTGCCCGCCAGATACTCTAATTCATTCCCCTGATAACTGTTCTGCGCTTCTGTCTCCGAAACATCCTTGAGAAGCGTATCTATCGGATGATAGATTAAATGACTGACAAGTATCAGACTGACAATGATCAGTATGAACAACAAACCAAATATTGCTATCGGCAGACGCATTCCAGCCTGCCCGCCTTTTACATCACGAAATACATAGTAATTCCAGCCAAGAATGCTGGATTTTGCCTTACCGACCATATATACCGTATGATCCGTTCTCACCTGTCCAGCGGTCTGTTCTTTTATGTACAGCTCCTGACAAATATCCTCCAGTGATGTGTCCGTAGCATAAATGAGCGTTCCATCTTTGTCCAACACTACGACTTTTTCATAGCCTTCCAGCCATTGATCAATCCATTTCTTCCATGCATCTGTATTGATATTGGCTATGAATACTGCATATGTATTATAGGAAGTTGCAGGAAGCCGCATAATAAAGTTCAGCCCTTTTGTTTCTACAGTCAGCCGGTACTTCCTGTCAATATTACTATCCAGAACTACTCCCTGCTCATCATATTTCCAGTAATTTTTCTCCGCTATCGCTGTCTTATCCTCATATATGGACATTACCGTATCCTGGTTATATGTATCATACAATGGGAAAAGTCCTTTATTACTCAGCACCCACCCTGTTCTGAAATTAACAAAGGTGAAGCTGCCCACGTAATCACTGAAAATTCCTTCCGAGCCCATATCCTCGTAGGCTTTTTTGTAGTTACTATAATCTGAATAACGTATGTTATTTTCCAGCATCCATTTTATCGAATCATTGGAAGACATCGTAATATAATATTGCCTTAGATTCTCCAGCCGTTCATCATTCTGTGACACTATTCTTGCAGCTTTTGTCTGTGCTTCTCTCCCTGCATTACTCTGGCATTCCTTCTGATAGTCATAATAGGTATAAGCTCCGAATGCCACAAACAGAATGACAATCAGAAAAAATACATAGCGAAATACCTTTACTTTATATGAATTACGCTTATATGGAACCATGCTGAATATATTTTGAAAATCCATACTCTCTCCTTTATCCCCATGTAGCATATCGCATAGTTTATATCATATCACAGTAGTCGTTTTACGTCAATTTGAATATTATAAGTGTTTAAAACCGCTATGCATTTTTGACATTTTATGACACAAAAAAGACTGTAGAGTTCTCTTTCTACAGTCTTTTGCCCTATTCCAGATTGGAAGTACAGTGAGGGCAACGGGTTGCTTCCTTTGCAATCTCACTTCTACAATATGGACATATTTTGGTCGTAGGTTCTGGCGGTGCTTCTTCCTCTTTCCTGATCAGCTTATCTCCGATTTTATTAATGGCTTTTACCAGAACAAAAATCACAAACGCTGTGATCAGGAAATTGATAACGGCCGTTATGAAATTACCATAACACAGAACAGGAGCATTCTCTCCGCTTCCCAGTGTAACCTTTAAGTTAGAGAAATCCGTACCGCCAAAGATTCCAAGAACAGGAGTCAGAATATCCTGATTGAGTGATGTAACAATGGAAGTAAAAGCACCACCTACGATTACACCGACTGCCATATCCATGACATTGCCACGCATGATAAATTTCTTAAATTCTTCAATAAAACCTTTTCCTTTGTTCATACCTAAGACCGTACCTTTCTGTTATTTATCGTTTTATTTTCTGTGTCCCGCTCTGTCAGCATCCTCTCTGGTCTTATGCACTGTTCTCTTGGGATGATGAGGCGGTGCATAGGTAGAAGATAATTTCAGTGGTTCTCTGCCGATATTTCTGATATTATGCCAGGTGCCAGCCGGTACAAATACAACATCTCCCTCAAATATCTCAAGTTCCATGTTAGGTCTGCACTGACAATTGCCCATCATGGCAATACCTCTGCCCTGCTCCACACGTATCATCTGATCTGTCTTCTCATGTACTTCCAGCCCGATCTCTCCTCGCGGCGGGATGCTCATTAATGTCATCTGCATACATTTACCAGTCCAGACACTCTTGCGGAAATTGCAGTTTTCTTTTGCAGCCCTGTTTACATCCATAATCATCGGCGAGGACTCTCTATCCTCCATACCTGAACAACGATTACAGCACATATCATACCCTCATTTTTCTTTTATTTATAATATATGTGTCGAATCCTGTAACGTGTATCATTGTAGCATGTCATTGGTACTCTGTAAATATTTTTACCCGGTCTGGTGCAGGGTTTCCTTCTTTTACGAATTAATAGCCCATTTCAGGGGATGCAGGCATTGCCGGCTTTTTCTCCGGGATATTGCCTACAGCAGCCTCTGTTGTCAGTAACGTAGAGGCGATGCTCTCCGCATTGACCAACGCACTGTCTGTCACTTTCACAGGATCAATGATGCCATTTGCCATCATATCTACATACTCTTCGCTGACAGCATCAAATCCAATACCATCTGCGGATTCCTTGACTTTATTGACTACAATAGCTCCTTCCAGCCCCGCATTCTCAACGATAGTTCTAAGTGGTGCTTCCAATGCCCTTGCAACGATCAAAGCACCTGTCTTCTCATCGCCTTCGAGCTTGGCTGCTTCTGCAAGAACTGCTTTCTGTGCATGGATATAAGCAGAACCGCCACCTGCTATAATACCCTCTTCTACAGCTGCCTTAGTCGCATTCAAGGCATCCTCGACACGATACTTGGATTCCTTCATCTCGGTTTCTGTAGCTGCACCAATCCTGATAACGCCGACGCCGCCGCTCATCTTGGCTATTCTGTCAAGATATTTCTTCTTATCATATTCAGAGGTTGCTTTCTCTGCCTGTGCCTTAATAGAAGTAATTCTCTCCTGGATGTCCTCAGACTTGCCCTCGCCATCAACGATTGTTGTGCTGTCCTTGGTGACTTTTACAGATTTTGCCCTGCCTAACATTTCCATAGAAGTATCCTTGAGCTGCATGCCAAGTTCTTCAAAGACTGCCTGACCGCCTGTCAGGAATGCGATATCCTTTAACATTTCTTTCCTGTTATCGCCATAGCCCGGTGCTTTCACTGCAACTACCTTCAAAGTACCACGCAGACTGTTTACAATCAGCGTTGTAAGTGCTTCACCGGTTACATCCTCTGCAATGATTAACAGTTCCTTACCTGCCTTGGATATCTGCTCCAGAATCGGCAGTATGTCCTGAATATTGGATATCTTCTTATCTGTAATCAGGATATATGGCTCATCCATGTTGGCAACCATCTTATCCTTATCATTACACATGTATGCTGACAGATAGCCTTTATCAAACTGCATACCTTCTACCACATCAACAGAAGTCTGCATTGTCTTGGCTTCTTCTATGGTAATGACGCCGTTCTTGCCGACCTTCTCCATAGCATCAGCGACCATTTCACCGACTTCATCACTTTCTGCAGAAATGGCAGCGACTCTGGTAATATCCTTCTTGCCACTGACTGGCTTGCTCATTTCCTTAATAGCCTTCTGTGCTGTCTCTACTGCTTTCTTCATGCCTTTTCTCAGGACAATGGCATTTGCGCCTGCTGCGATATTCTTCATACCTTCGTTAATCATAGCCTGTGCCAGAACAGTTGCAGTCGTTGTACCATCACCTGCTGCATCATTTGTCTTGGTTGCAACTTCTTTTACCAGCTGTGCACCCATATTCTCGAATCTGTCTTCCAACTCGATCTCCTTGGCTATCGTCACACCATCATTGGTGATCAGCGGGGCGCCAAATCCCTTATCCAATACAACATTTCTGCCTTTTGGTCCTAACGTTACCTTCACTGTGTCAGCCAGCTGGTTCACACCAGATTCCATTTTCTTTCTTGCATCTATATCAAATGCGATTTCCTTTGCCATCGTAATCGCCACCCTTTCTCCTATATAAAACCACCCGGCTATACAACCGGGTGGCTATCAATTGCTTATTCAAGCTTATTATTCAATGGATATGAAGTTATTCTGTTCTATCTTCTTGGCTTCCTTCTTAGGAATGTCAAGCTTTAAGATACCATGACTGAAGCTTGCCTTGATATCCTGCTGTGTAACCTCTTCGCCTACATAAAAGCTTCTCTCGCAGGCACCGCTGTAACGCTCCCTGCGGATATACTTGCCGGTCTTCTTCTCTTTCTCATCCTCGTCAAGTCCCTTGGCAGCTCTGATAGTGATATATCCATTATTCAGTTCAACAGATACTTCTTCTTTCTTGAATCCCGGAAGATCCATCTCCAGTTCATATCCATCCTCTGTTTCTTTCACATCTGTGTTCATTACATTCTTAGCTCTGTGGCCATAGAGTTTCTTCTCCACGTTCTTGAACTCTTTGTCATCGAACCAATCATCATCAAACAAATCATCAATCAAACTATTAGTTCTAAAAATACTAGGCATCAACATAAGTCATCTTCCTTTCTTCTATCTAATACCTCGGATGTCGTCTTTGTTTATTGTTTCTGGAACTCAGGTTTCCTTTTCCTTTGTTCTGACTACGTTATATACCTTTTATTAGCACTTGTCAATAGTGAGTGCTAATAATTTTTATAAAAAAACTATAAACTTGAATTTCTATTTCTTACCATATAAAATAGAAGCAGATATTTAATTAGAAGAAAGGGGTATGTCCTGTATATGAGCGAAAAAGCAAATGTATACTTTTCAAAGGAAATCAGTCCTGAAAAGGTATTGGAAATGTATCAGTTACTTGGCAAGAAATTAGAGGGTAAGGCTGCAATCAAGCTTCACTCCGGTGAAGTCGGCAATCAGAACTTCCTGAAACCGGAATTCTGGAAACCGGTAATTGATTATGTAGGTGGAACTGTTGTAGAATGTAACACTGCCTATGACGGCGCACGTAATACTACAGCCAAACACATGAAAACCTTACACGAACATGGCTGGAGCAAATATTTTGAAGTTGACCTGTTGGATGCAGAAGGTCCTGATATGGAACTTCCCATTCCTAATGGTAAAGTCATCCATAAGAATTTCGTAGGCAAGGATCTGGCAGATTATGATTCTCTTCTGGTCCTCTCCCATTTCAAAGGACATCCTATGGGTGGTTACGGCGGAGCACTCAAGCAGCTTTCTATCGGTATTGCATCTTCTGCCGGCAAGGCATATATTCACGGTGCCGGTGAACCTGAGAAGATCTGGACAGCAGATCATGATTCTTTCCTGGAATCCATGGCTGATGCTGCATCCTCCATTGTGGAATATTTCAAGGGAAATGCCATTTATATCAATGTCATGAAAAATATGTCCGTAGACTGCGACTGTTGTGCAGTAGCAGAAGATCCCTGCATGCAGGATATAGGTATCTTAATCTCTACTGACCCTGTCGCAATCGACCAGGCTTGTCTGGATCTGGTATATACCAGCGATGATCCGGGCAGAGACCACTTAATTGAACGTATTGAATCCAGAAATGGTGTACACACCATCGAGGCTGCCGCAGACCTCGGTTTTGGAACCCGCGAGTACGAACTTATCACAGTTTCCTAATATATGGAAAAGGCAAGGCTGCATAAAATAACCTTGCCTTTTCTTATGTCATTTACTCTTTATTACCCATTACCATTTTCAGAATTGCAGATACTGCCGCATACAACACACCTGCTACAGGCCATACGATCCAGGTAAAATCCCATCTATTAGTCCAGAAACTCCATCCCAGATAGATTGCTGTTGCAAGACACCAGTAAGCACTGCTGAACAATTCCATTTTCTTCTTCGCATGCTTCTCGGATTTTGAGAAATCTCCCTCTTGCAGGAGCATATCATAACCACCCTTGATCATGCCGGCATTTACCATAAGATACACGCCTATTGCAACTAAAATCAGTAACAGAGATGTCAACGCACAACAAATGTAGCCCGGTGCTTCCATACTTCCTGCGATCAGTAATGGAATAACAGCCACAATACATAATACTACACCAATCGCAATACTGCGGGTAAATGTATCCTCATAATCTTTCTGCTTCTCTTTTGCCAGACCGGATACACCGTATGCTGTTTCAAACTCTTCCATTTCCAGATAAGAAAACTTACTCTCTTTCATTCCATAGCTGATAAATACAAACACCGCAATGGCAGCCATCACAAACAAAAATACCAGCCCGATACCTGTTGCAAGTCCTTCTGAGATATTTCCAATATGAGAATCTGTAATCCCTAACAGAAAAATCAATATCACCGGACTTAAAATGCACATAGCAACTCCACCTGCTATCATTGGTGCATTTTTTCTTCTAATTGTTAAAAATTCATTGGCTTCTTCCATGGAAACCCTACGCAATGACTGATCCTCATCCCTGATATCTCCTACTTCCATAGGCGATGGTGCTTCTACCTCATCTTTTAATAGATAATCTGTACTCACGTTGAAAATCTCTGCAAGCTGAATCACTCTCTGAAGATCCGGTACTGACTGTGCGCTCTCCCATTTTGACACCGCCTGTCTGGATACTGACAGTTTATCTGCCAGTTCTTCCTGTGACCATCCATTCTTCTTTCTCTCTTCCATAATCTTGTCTGCTAAAATCATGTTTTCCCTCATTTCTGTTTTGTTGTTTGATTTTTACAGACATATCATACCTTTTGGAACAGTTGCAGACCACCAAATATGCCTGTCAATCTGTCAACTGGCGGTTGCAACTACTCATAATTGCGCCTTACATCGTCTATTCCCATGTAAATTACGTTCTTTTGCGGCTTAGTTCCACTCTTCTTAAAGATATCTCTGATGGTGACAAATTCATATCCCTGTTTCTTTAATTCGGGAATCAATATCTTAATCGCTTCTACGGTCTGCAAGTTATCTACCATATCATGCATGAGGATCATAAATCCCGGCTTGGCAGCCTGAAGTACTCTATCCACGCGTTCCTGTGCAGACACGGACGGCTCCCAGTCCTCACAGCCATATCCGCTGATAAAATACAGATCAATGAGATCATACATCGTCTGATTATAATTTATGTAGGGCGGTCTAAAGAATTGCGGCTTCTCACCAATTACCTGTTCGATGCGCTCTGTTGTGTAATTCACTTCATCCAGGATCTCCTGTTTTGTCAGATCTATCATGGATGGATGTGTCTTGGAATGGTTCTCTATCGTGCAGCCCATATTATAGGCACGCTTCACCAGATACTCGGTCTGCTCCGTGATATTCTGACCAATCAGGAAAAAGCTCGCTACTACGTTGTTTTCCTCCAATACATCCAATACCTTGTCTGTAATACCAAGTGTCGGACCATCATCAAAGGTTAATGCTACTAATTTACGTTCTGCCATGTCGGTATACCTCCTATATTACTATTATACTATAAAAATTTAACATCCTGCTCCAACAGTATTTTCTTATATTTTTAAAGTAATTCTCCTTCTCGAAAGCTTTCAAATATATATGATGGATTTTCATAATACACACTACTGTTATAATCATCTATTTTAGGGCTGATAAAAGAATTATAGACTTTTATCAATGCATCTATTACTGCTATATTTTCTTCATCTGAAACCTGTTTAATCAGTCTTTTATACACTTTACCAATATCCCAATATGTTGGAATCGAATATTTACAATCTCCTACATTGTCGAAGGTTCCTTTTTTTATATGTGCCTCTTCTACAAAATCATCACATACACGTTCTATATTGTCACAATGATACACATCCGCCAGATCATATATTCTCTCTAAACGTTCTTTTCCTAACTGATTTACTACATCTGCCCTGACATTTTTTGTCCTTCTGGCAATATAATCAATCAAACTGCACGTATAAAAAAGATCATTGTCTTTCTTAGGCTCACGTCCTTCACCTACCATCACAATACCTCCTCATAACCACGATATTGCAGACATTCCAGTGCCTCATCTGTACAAAATACAATCTGATGTGTTGGATATTTGAATCGAGCCAATGCCCAGAATTGCTCTCTGGTAATAACGCCATCCATATAATCAGTAACAAAATTATAAATTTGATCATCTGCCATTGCTCCAATTACAATATCATAATCATGCTGTTGTCCACTACGACAGGCAATGATAAAATCAAGCCATTCTTCTGTCATTTCTTTAAATTCTTTTATATTCAAATCATCATGTAATCTTACTTCATAAATTGAAACTATTTTGGTACTATATCGTTTCGCCCATCTCTGCGCCTGTTCCTTAATTATTGTGCAATAAAATCCTGTTCCGAAATCTTTCGTATTCTTTCCTGTTCGTATTTCAGGATGTTCCACTGGCTGATAGCCACCATGATATACTGTCATTATACCCATATCTGATACCTCTTTCAGTTCACATCGAATGTCGTTCATCAAAACTCCATATCATTAAAAACATCATAAACTATTGTCTATACCACTCGTTTTACTCTACTATCTTCGCAATTTTGTCCCCAACACATCAATATATATTGTAGCAAAATAGCATTTTATAATCAACAATTTTGCCCTTTTCAGAGGACGCTGTCTGGAGTATAATAAAACCGATTGAAAATTACTGAAAGGCATGGTGATTAACATGAAATTAAAAGAATTACAGGACGCTATGATTGCGGCTATGAAAGCAAAGGATAAATTCAGAAAGGATGCTATTGCAGCTTTAGTATCTGCCGTTAAGAAAAAGGGCATTGATGCAGGCTGTCGTGAGGATATTCCTGACGAGATGGCTAACGAAGCTATCTTAAAGGAGATTAAATCTGTAAAAGAGCAGATTGATACCTGTCCGGCTAACAGAACAGAGCTTCTGGAGGAATATAAGAAACGCTACGAAATTATGAGCGAATTTGCTCCTAAAATGTTATCTGCTGAAGAAGTCGCTGCTATTCTGCAGGAGAAATTTGCTGATGTTCTTGCTACTAAGAATAAGGGACAGATTATGAAAGCCGTTATGGGCGAGTTAAAAGGCAAGGCTGATGGTAAGGTCATCAATCAGGTTGTTGCTGATTTAACGAAATAAATATCATATGCTATTAAAAAGGGACGGTTATTCCGCCCCTTTTCCTTTATATATGATACCGCTCTATTACACATTGATGCTGTTTGCCAAATCTTCCTTCGCCTCATTCACATACTTCAATGCATTAGCTCTGTTTGCTGCTTTTTCTTCTTTTGCCGGGTTGCCAAAAGCCAAGCTTCCATCCGGTATATGGGTATTCTGTGTCACTAAGGCACCTGCACCGATTATGCAGTCTTTTCCAATAACTGCGCCATTTAAAACAATGGCTCCCATTCCAATTAAAGAGTTATCCCCTATCATACAGCCATGAACTACTGCACTGTGACCTATGGTCACTCCATTGCCGATTGTGACCGGGTGCGTATTCTCCGTGTGTACAACTACATTATCCTGAATATTTGTCCCATCTCCAATGGTAATAGAGTTGGAATCTCCACGGATAGTAGCATGATACCACACACTCGCATCTTTTCCCAGCTTCACATTACCCTTGACAATAGCTCCTTCTGCTATATATTGCTCTTTTAGTGTATTCATATGCTTATTGCCCCTTTCTAATATAAGATAACTATTCAAAGTATATACTTATAAGCAACTTGACGCCAGTAGAAATTTGCATTACGACACATAAAAAGGCAGCTGCATGCGCTGCCTTTTGCCTGTCTGCATCTAATTAATCAGATATTTTATTTAATACGAAGTCATCCACAGTACCCCAACTGTTGACATTACATTTCATACGGATGCCTATTGTCAGTGTACCATCCGTAACCTGAATCTCAGGGATGGTTGGATTCTTCCAGTCATTGTAAGTTGTTACCATAAAGGACTGTGTCTGCTCTCCATCGCCGGTAACTGCATACAGCTCCATCTGGGCATCTGCTGCCATATCACCGCCCTGTGCAAAAGCTGACAGTCTGTATGTTCCTGTTTCCAGATCTGTGAATTCCTGTTCAATAGAGAAATCCATATCAGAATCTCCTGACCAGAAGTGGAATGCAATATCACCTGTATGGGCATCATCTGTCTTGTTCTGGTAGTCTGTAGGATTGCTGTCTCCTTCATATGTAACTTTCCACATGGAAGTATCTGCATCTTCAAAGCTTGGATTCTGTACCAGGTTCTTTAACACTACTTTGACATGGCAGGTTACAGAATATCCACCATCTACAGAACCCTTGATATCATATTCACCATCCACATTAGGGTCAATTGCTGCAATCTGTGCCTCGTCCCAGGTTACATCTGCCTGTGTGTTAGCTGCATGGTTGTTATAGATCACATCTACCTGCTCTGGAAGTTCAATTGCACTGCCTGCGTTGCAGGTTACAGATACGTCAGATACATAATCAACTGCCAATGGCACATCATGTCCATCTTTTAAATACTTGAATACATTCAAGGATGGTAATGGATGACCTGTAAAATCAAACATCGCCTGGTTATCCCAAGAGCATCCACCATAATATAAACCGGCATCATCAGGATCATAATCGGAAGCATAGCTGCTTGCCCAGCCGCTGCCGTATTTTTCCCAAATAGGGGAATTATCAGCTGTTGCAGGTCCTACCGGAATCCATGTACCTTCCCAATAGAATACACCCTCCAGCCAGGCTTCATTGGCTGCTGCACATACATCACGCACCATAGTTGCCTGACTCTGTACGGTTGCCGGATAGCCTTTTACAATATCATCTGTACCTACCAGACTGTTACCTGAACCGTCTCCGTCTTCAGAGGTATAACAATAGGAAGTTTCTGCAATCATAACCTTCTTATTATAAGTCTTCTGAATATACTTTGAAATTCTCTGCATGTTATCGAAGCTGCCATCCCAGAAAGGATAATAGGATAATCCCATGATATCATAATCTACATCATTGTTCTGTAAATTAGATGCCAGACTGTCGATTTCCCCATTGCTTTCAATATTGGTATAATGAATTACTACCTGTATGTCTTTATTGTAAGTATCCGCAATCTCACGGACAGCCTTAGTTCCGGACTTCAGAAGCTGTGTTACGTTGGGCAGATAATATTCACCAGCCATGCCATTGTTGATTTCATTACCAACCTGTACCATCTCAACATCTACGCCTTCCTCAAGAAGCTGTGTCAGACTGTCTTTGGTGTAATCATACAAAGCATCACACTTCTCGTCAATTTCCATGCCTTCCCATGCCTTAGGTGCATGCTGTCTCTTAGGGTCAGCCCAGAAATCAGAATAGTGGAAGTCAATGCATACTTTCATGCCATATTCTGTTGCACGCCTGCCCAGTTCGATTGCTGTTGGCAGATCATTATTGCCTCCGCCATAGCCATTGCCGTTCTCATCATACGGATCATTCCACACTCTCAGACGAATGTAATTCACACCTGCTTCTGATAAAGTCATGAATACATCCTGTTCCTCACCATCAAAATTATAATATTTTACACCGCTGTTCTCAAGTACCAATACAGCAGAAGCATCCATACCACGGATAAAATCATCTGAGATTCCCTCGACAGGTTCTACATAGATATCTGTTGCATCTGTAACGGTAGTTGCTTCTTCTGCTTCCTGCGTTGTCTCCTCCTGTGTTGTTTCTGTTGCTTCCTGAGCTTCTGTCGTTGCCTCCGTCTGTGCTACAGCTTCTTCACTGCTGTTTCCACACCCTGCTAATGCTGTTGAGCAAAGGCTGACACTGATACATAATGCCAGAAATTGCTTTTGAAATCGTTTCATAATTGTAGTCCTCTCAAACTCTTCAAATATACCTTCTGTTCCGGTGTAATCCGATAGCTCTCTACTGCCTTCTGAATGGTCTTTCGATGTACCCAGTCTGACAGCACCCTCTTCTCCAGATAGGGAATCGCTGCCTCCCACTGCTTCGCCAGCGCCGTTGCAAGATACCAGGCAATCATCATATTGACATAGTATTCCTCTGATTGTACCGCTGCTGCCCATTCCAGATATTGCGGTTCAAAATCTTCATCCAGATACAGTCTCATCAACATACCTATTCCATAACGTACTTTATAAGTGTGTCCTGATGCAATCCACTGTCTGATCTGTGGCAGAAGTTCAGCTTTATGTGCTGCAAAACATGCAGGCTCTGAGAAATCGCAGGTTGCCCAGTTATCTATATATGGCAGGAAACGATTCACTTCCCGTAAGCATGTCTCA
>ERZ824600.3706-NODE-3706-length-14249-cov-4.994082_pt1 | contig 14249 bp, 17 predicted proteins | sample MGYA00519933_ERZ824600 | MGnify/ENA primary metagenome ERZ824600 (study PRJEB31778, sample SAMEA3449178) | human gut metagenome | biome: human gut; feature: human-associated habitat; material: faeces | place: United Kingdom | collected 2010/2012 ... | reverse complement strand
AACAGGTAAGACATTTACAATTGCTAATGTAATAAAAGAAGTAAATAAACCAACATTAGTACTTGCGCACAATAAAACTCTTGCTGGACAATTATATTCAGAATTAAAAGAATTATTTCCAAATGATCATGTATGTTATTTTGTTTCTTATTATGATTATTATCAACCAGAGGCTTATGTACCATCATCTGATACATATATAGAAAAAGATGCCTCAATTAATGATGAAATAGATGAATTAAGACATTATGCGACATCGGCCCTTTTACGGTATACAAATACAATAGTAGTTGCATCGGTATCATGTATCTATGGTATAGGTGAAATAGAAGAATATGAAAAAAAGATGCTAACACTTGCAGTAAATGATGAAATTGATAGAAATGATGTATTAGAAAAATTAGTAGAAATGTTATATGAAAGAAATGATATAGATCCTAAAAGAGGAACATTTAGAGCTAAAGGAGATACAATTGAAGTAATACCAGTAAACCAACATACTGAAGGTGTTAGAATAGAGTTTTTTGGTGATATAATTGATAGAATAACAACTTACGATATAGTAACAGGAGTTATAAAAGAAAATAAAAAATCAATTTCTTTATTTCCTGCAAGTCATTTCGTAACAAGCGAAGAAAAATTGGAAAAAGCTATTAATAATATTGAAAAAGAATTAGAGGATAGATTGGAATATTTTAAAAATAACAATAAATTATTAGAATATCAAAGACTAAAAGAAAGAACAAATTATGATATAGAAATGATGAGAGAAACAGGCTTTTGCCATGGAATTGAAAATTATTCCAGACATCTTGCTTTAAAAGGCCCTGGAGAAACACCAACAACATTATTAGATTTTTTTAAAAAAGATTTTCTTTTAGTAATTGATGAATCACATGTAACTATTCCACAAGTAAGAGCAATGTATAATGGTGATCAAGCAAGAAAACAAGTTTTGGTAGATTACGGTTTTCGTCTTCCATCAGCAAAAGACAACAGACCATTAAAATTTGAAGAATTTGAAAGCAAACTTGATAATGTAATATATTTATCAGCAACACCGGCAGAATATGAAATAGAAAAATCTAATAATCGTATAATAGAACAAATAATAAGACCAACAGGATTATTAGATCCATTAATAGAAGTAAGAAAATCGAAAAATCAAATTGACGATCTAATAAATGAAATAAACATAAGGATAGAACAAAATGAAAGAGTTTTAATAACTACACTAACAATAAGAATGGCCGAAGAATTAACAAAATATTTAGAAAAAGTAGGTATTAAAGTGGCATATCTTCATAGTGAAGTAAAAACATTAGAACGTTTAAAAATAATAAGGGATTTAAGATTAAAAAAATATGATGTTTTAGTAGGAATAAATTTGTTGCGTGAAGGTCTTGACATTCCCGAAGTAAGTTTAGTTGCCATATTAGATGCTGATAAACAAGGATTTTTAAGAAGTGAAAGAAGTTTAATTCAAACAATTGGACGTGCTGCAAGAAATGCAAATGGAAAAGTAATAATGTATGCAGATACAATAAGTGATTCGATGGATTTAGCTATTAAAGAAACTGAAAGACGAAGAAATATTCAAGAAAAATATAATCAAGAACATAATATTGTACCAAAAACAATTATTAAAGAAATAAGAGATATAATAAGTAATATAGATACAACTAAAGAAGAAAAAAAATTAACTAAAAAAGATAAAGAAAACATGATAATTAAAATTGAAAAAGAAATGCAAGAAGCAGCAAAAAATCTTGATTTTGAACGAGCAACAGAATTAAGAGATATTTTATTTGAATTAAAAGAAAAATAGTATGATAAGAAAGGAAAATTTATGAATAAAGTATTATTAGACTTAGGATTTATTGAAATAAGATGGTATTCTATAATAATGTTATTTGCAATACTATCTGCATCATATGTAATATTAAGAGAAAGCAAAAAGAAAGGATTTACAGAAGATTTTTTAAACAATCTTTTCTTTTATACAATTATATGTGCCATAATAGGAGCAAGACTATATTATGTGGCATTTAATTTTCATGAATATCAAAATGATTTACTTGGAATTTTCAGAATATGGGAAGGTGGACTTGCTATTCATGGTGGAATAATAGGAGGACTATTATTTATAACATATTATACAAAAAAATATAAAGTAAATGAATTATTGTTACTTGATATTATTGTAGTAGGTTTAATATTAGGTCAAATAATTGGTAGATGGGGTAATTTTATGAATGGAGAAGCATATGGCCCAATAACAACATATCAAACATTGAAATCACTATTTATACCAGAATTTATAATAGAAGGTATGAAAATAAATGGTGTTTACTATCATCCAACATTCTTATATGAATCATTACTAAATGTGATAGGTTTAATAATTTTATTAATAATAAGAAAACAAAAATATACAAAAGTAGGAGAATTAACAGGAACATATCTAATATGGTATGGAATAGTAAGATTTTTAATTGAAATATTGAGACAAGATGCTTTAATGCTTGGACCAATTAAAATCGCCCAATTAGTATCAATAATTATGATAATAATTGGTTTGATAATGATTATAAAAGCTAAAAAAACATCTAGATTCGAAAATTTATACAAGGAGGCTAGAGTAGGTGAAATTAAATTTTGATTGCATAGTAATAGGAGCTGGTATAGCTGGTTTAACAGCAGCTATTTATCTAAAAAGAGCAGGCAAAAATGTTGTAATAATTGAAAAAAGTATGCCAGGTGGTCAAATATTAAAAACAAATAGTATTAAAAATTATCCTGGTTTTATAGAAATAGCTGGATTTAGTTTAATAAGAAAAATATTAGACCAAATAGATAATTTAGAAATACAAATAATAAAAGAAGAAGTAAAAGAAATAAAAAACTTAAAAGTTGTAACCGATAATAATATATATTTAACAAAAAATATTATTATAGCAACAGGAAGAAAACCTAGAATATTAGGTCTTCAAAATGAAAATGAATTAATTGGGAAAGGTATATCATTCTGTGCATCATGTGATGGGAATTTATTCAAAAATGAGAAAGTTGCCGTAGTAGGTGGTGGTAATACAGCATTTGAGGAAGCATTATATTTATCAAATATATGTTCTAAAGTTTACCTAATCCATCGAAGTGAAAATTATAGAGCAGAAAACTATTTAATAAATGAATTAAAACAAAAACAAAATGTTTTCCTTATGCCAAATGAAATAATTACTAAGCTAAATACCAAAGAAGGTTATTTAGAAAGTATTGAAACTGATAAGAATAAATATGATATAAAAGCATTATTTGTCGCTATAGGTCAAATACCTGCTGTAATTAAGATAGAAACTTTAGAAACAGAAAATGGTTATATAAAAGTAAACAATAAAATGGAAACAAATATAAATGGTATATATGCTTGCGGAGATTGTATAAAAAAAGATGTTTACCAATTAACAACTGCGGCAGCAGAGGGAACAATAGCAGCAACAAGTATAATTAACAGGTGCTGATATGTCATTTACATCAGAAGTTAAAAATGAAGTAAGTAAATTAGATTTTACTGAAGCAGAAAATATAGCTGAATTATCAGCGCTTATAACAACAACAGCTGAAATTGATACAACAATAAAAATAACAACAGAAAATGCATCAGTTGCTAGAAAAATATTTTATACAATAAAACAAATATTTGATATAAATGTAAAAATAACAGTAAGAAAAGGATTTAATTTTCAAAAAAAATATTTATACATATTAGAAATAACTAAAAATATCGATAATATATTAGAAACATTAGGAATAGAAAACAATATAACTAGTAAATATATATATGATGATGAAGAAACACTAAGGGCATATATAAGAGGAATATTTTTGGGTTGTGGGAGCATAAACGATCCCAAAAAATCAAGATATCATTTAGAATTTTTAGTACCAACTAAAGAAAAAGCAAACCAAATAAATAAATTGTTAAATAAATATAATTTAGGAAGTAAAATTTTACAAAGAGAAAGTAGATATATGGTATATATCAAAGGATCAGAAAAAATAAGTGATTTTTTGAGATTAATAAGTGCAAGTAATGCATTACTATATTATGAAGATATAAGAATATATAGAGATCATAAAAATATGACAAATAGATTAAACAATTGTGAACAAGCAAATGTTGAAAAAATGATTCAGTCTGCTCAAAATGAAGTTAAAATAATAGAAAAATTAAAAGAAAAAGATATGTTTGATTTACTAGATGAAAAAGATAAATTAATTGCAACATATCGTTTAAAATACCCAGAAAGTTCATTACAGGAATTAAGCGAAATAATAAGTATTGAAACAAGTACGAAACTAACAAAATCTGGTATATACCATAGATTAAGAAAAATTAAAGAATTAGGTCAAAAAATAAGCAATCAATAAAGGTTGCTTTTTTTATAATAAATATCATTTACATAAAACGACAATTTATGATATACTAATTAAGTTGATGATATTGGTATTAAAAATGCAAGTAGAATTGCATTCGTTAATTTGGGTAATATAGCTGATGGATCTTCTTTAACAGATATTCAAGCATTGAATACAGGTGCAGCGTCAGCAGTAACATTATGGGAACAAAACTATAATGTACATACAGCGGCAGGCGTAGCGCAAGCAAAAGATGTTTATGGAATTGATACAGTACAAAATAGTGTAACAGCATTAGCTTATAAAGGATTAATAAATACAATTACAAAAGCTGAAGATATATTGCAAAGTGATTCATCAGATACAACAAAATTTCAAGATGTTACACCAACAATCAAAACAACTGACTCATTCGCTGATAATCAAAAACTATTCACATTAAAAGCAGGAATTACAAAAATTAGAATTTATATGTGAGTTGAAGGTCAAGATGTTGACTGCGAAAACAATGCATCAGGTGGAAGTATTAAGTTTGACTTAAAAATAACAACAAATGCTGAATAAAAACTAGATTTTCTAGTTTTTTTGTAAAAATGTAAACATAATTAAGCATACTATCTTGCAAAAATAATACTTTTATAATATAATTATTATGGTGATATTTATGAAAGACAAAACAAAAGCAGTTGAACTAATTAAAAAAAAATTAGATGGTACCACTTTCTTGACATACGAAGAAATATCAACATTAACAGGTTACAATGTGAAATATCTTTTTAAACTAAAAAATGACATTCTAGATAATAAGTTTACATTAGAACATGGAAATAAAAACAGAAAGCCAGTTAATGCATTAACAGAATCAGAAAAACAAAAAATAGTAAGTCTTTATAAAAGATCAAATGCAAGTATAAGAAAGTTTTGTAAATTCTATCATACAAGGAGTTATTCTTGCATATATAATATATTAAAAGAAAACGGTTTAATTAAATAAACCGTTTTAAAAAAACTAAAAATATAGTATAATTAATAAGAGGTGATTTTGTGCATAAAAAATTAAATCAAATAATCCATGAAATAGAAAAACATGACAATATAGTTATAATGGGACACAAAAATGCCGATCTAGATGTTCTAGCATCAGCAGTATGCATGTTTCAAATTGTAAAATCATATAACAAAGATTGTTATATATACTTAGATGCCGAAGCAAATAACCCATCGATAGAAAAAGCAATATTCTATCTAAAAAGATATAATAAAACAATATATTTAACAAAAACTTTAAATAAAAAAATAATAAATGAAAATACACTACTAATAATAGTAGATACACAAATTCCGGGATTATTAGAAGATGAAAAAGTTTTAGAAATATGTAAAGATGTAATAATAATAGATCACCATAGTACAAATAAAAGATATATAACAAAAGCCAAAATAGAACATATTGATCCAGCAAAATCAAGTGTTGTTGAAATAATGGTAAATTATTTAAAAGAATTAAATTATAAACCAGATAGCTTAATATCAACGATAATGCTCGCTGGAATGGAAATAGACACAAATAATTTTAATACAAAAACAACAGCCGAAACATATGAGGCAGCAGCTTTTCTAGCACGCAATAAAGCAAATCAAATTCTAAAAAGAAAAATACTAAAAGAAAGTAGAGAAGCTTACCTAAAAAGAAATGAACTAATCAAAAAAAGCTTTATGATAACCAAAGATGTAGCAATATGTGTCTTAGATAATAAAGTATACTATAGAAATGAATTGGCTGAAATATCCGAAGACTTATTAACTTTAGATAAAATCGAAGCAGCCTTCACAATTGGTAGAACAGAAACAAATGAAGTAAGTATAAGTGCAAGATCATTAGGAAGCTATGATGTAAAAAAAATAATGCAATCTCTAAATGGTGGTGGTCATAAAAATGAAGCAGCAGCTCAATTAACAGGTACCACATTAGAAGAAGTAAAACAAGAATTAATAGAACTAATAAAGAGGTGAAAAAAATGCAAATAATTTTAACAGAAGATGTAAAAGGAAAAGGAAAAAAAGGAACAGTAATAAAAGTAAAAGATGGTTATGGAATGAATTATTTAGTAAAGAATGGTTTAGGAGTACCAGCAAATGAAGAAAATATGCATAAATTAAAATTGGATAATAATAAAAAAGAACGAGAAGAAAATATTAAAATAGAAGAAGCTAAAAAGAATAAAGAAAAAATCGAGAAATTAACACTTTCATTTAAAGTAAATACAGGCAAAAATGATCAAGTATTCGGAACTATCAGTACTAAACAAATAGCATCTTCTCTAGAACAAAAAGGAATAAAAGTGGATAAAAAGAAAATAATTATGGATCATCAAATAAGTTCATTAGGATTCCACAACATTAAAATAGAATTACATAAAACAGTAATAGCAAATTTAAAAATTGAATTAAAAAAATAGGAGGTACAAATGAATACAAGAGTTGAACCAAACAATCAAGATGCTGAAAAATCAGTCTTATCTGCAATGTTAATGAGTAAATATGCGCTTCAAAAATGTACAGATTCATTAACAAAAGATGAATTTTATAATGATAATCATGCAAAAATATTTGAGGCAATGAAAATATTAAATGATAAAGGAATAATTGTAGATATAACAACATTATCAGCTGAATTGGATAGACAAAAAGTATTAAAACAAGTAGGTGATATAGATTACTTAAGTGAATTAGAAAACTTTATACCAACAGCTGCTAATATAGATGAATATATAAATATAGTTGAATCAAATTATTTATTAAGAAGAATGATTGCTGTTACAACAAAAATAACTAACGATTGTTATAATTCAACATTAAGCGTACCAGATATATTAGATGGAGCAGCAAAGGAAGTATGTAATGTTGCTCAAAGTCAAAAAGGATCAGAATTTAGAACTATTCAAGAAGTATTAACATCAACTCAAAAAAATATTGAAGAATTAGTGAAAAATCAAAAAACAATAACAGGTATATCAACTGGATTTAATGAAATAGATAGAGTGACAGCTGGATTGCATGGAAGTGAATTAACAATATTAGCAGCACGTCCGGGTATGGGTAAAACAGCAATGGGATTAAATATAGCTACAAATGTAGCTATTAATTCTGGAAAATCTGTAATAATATATAATTTAGAAATGACGGCTGAACAATTAGCGATGCGTATGATTTCATCAGTTGGTCAAATTGATAACAATAAATTAAAAACAGGTCAATTGGAAAATCAAGATTGGAAAAAATTAAATGAAGCTTTTTCAAGATTAGGTAATTCTAAAATATTTATAGGTGATACTCCGGGAATAACAATAAGGGAAATAAGAAGTCAATGTCGAAGATTAAAATCACAATATAAGGATCTTGGATTAATCTTAATAGATTACTTGCAATTAATAACTGCAGGACCAGGATATGCAAATAACAGGCAACAAGAAGTATCAGATATATCACGAAGTTTAAAAACGATGTCATTAGAATTAAATGTTCCTGTAATAGCAATGGCTCAATTATCAAGAAGTGTTGAAGGAAGAGAAGATAAAAGACCAGGATTAAGTGATTTAAGAGAATCTGGATCAATTGAACAAGATGCTGATTTAGTTGCATTCCTTTATAGTGATGACTATTATAAAAGACAAAATTCAATCGATCAATATACTGCTAAAATGGAATATATAATCGCAAAACATAGAAATGGAAGCACAGCTACAATAAATCTTGCTTTCAAGAAAAATACTAGTACATTTCAAAATTTTACAACAGAAGAGGAAACAAATGCAGCTTAGTATATTAGCAAGTGGATCAAAAGGTAATTCATGTTATATTAAAACAAATAATCATAATATTTTAATTGATATTGGTTTGACGTCAATATCAATAGAAAAAAGATTAAAACAGATAAATGTTGATCCTAAAAATATTGATACTATATTGATAACTCATACACATGTTGACCATGTAGCAGGATTGAGAGTATTTGTAAAAAAATATAAATCTAAAGTATATTTATCAAGAGAAATGTATCGTGAATTAAAATTAGATTTATTTGACTATGAATTTCTAGAAGATGAAATAAAATTAGATACTTTGTTAATAGAAACAGTTAAATTATCACATGACGTAGAATGTAATGGTTATATATTAACCGAAAATAATAAATCTATTGTTTACATAACAGATACTGGATACATACATGAAAAAAATTATGAAAAATTAAGAAATAAAAATATCTATGTATTAGAAAGCAATCATGATGTTGAAAAATTAATGACTGGTAAATATCCATATCACTTGAAACAAAGAATATTGAGTTCAAGAGGACATTTATCAAATGATGAAACAGCTTATTATTTAAAACATTTAATAGGACCTGATACAGAAAAAATTTATTTAGCACATTTAAGTGAAGAAAATAATACTAAAGAAAAAGCTTATGATACAACAAATGAAATAATAAAAAATACAACTATTCAATTATTATTAGCATCCCAAAACGAAGAAACGGAATTAGTAACAGTATGATAAAATTAATATGTGTAGGAAAAGTTAAAGAAAACTTTTATAAAGAGGCAATAAAAGAATATATAAAAAGATTATCAAAATATACAAAATTAAATGTAATTGAAATAGATGATGAACCAAATATCAATGGAATCGAAAAAGAAGGTCTAAATATTTTAAAAAATATTAATGATAAAGACTACGTTATTACATTAGAAATAAACGGAAATATGTTAACGAGTGAAGAATTGTCTAGCAAAATAGATAATATATTAATTAATAATTCTAATATTGATTTTGTAATAGGTGGATCTTATGGATTAAGTGATAAAATAAAGCAAAGAAGTAATTATAAATTATCTTTTTCAAAACAAACATTTCCCCATCAATTATTTAGAGTTATGTTTTTAGAACAATTATATAGAGCCTTTAAAATAAAAAATAATGAAACATATCATAAATAATGTATAAAAAAAAATAATCATCTCATAAAATAATTGGAGATGATAAAATGCGTAATGTAGTAATAATAGTGTTGATAATAATATCTTATATTTTTATAGGATCATACATGGAAAAAAAGGTAATACCAGATGATGCAATAAGATTTAGAATTCTTGCTAATTCAAATAGTATTGAAGATCAAAGAATAAAAATGGATGTAGCTAAAACTGTTCAAAAAGAATTATATGATTTGTTAAAAGATGTATCAAATGTAAAAGATGCTAGAAATATTATTGTAAGTAATTTAGATACTATAAAAGAACAAGTAGAAAATACTTTACAAAATAATGACACTAGTTTAAATTATAACGTTAATTTTGGAAAAAATTACTTTCCTACCAAAAATTATAAAGGAATAAATTATAATGAAGGAGAATATGAATCATTATTAATATCATTAAATAAAGCAAAAGGTGACAACTGGTGGTGCGTTTTATTCCCACCATTATGTTTATTGGAAGCAGAGGAGTCATCAGATGTTGAATATAAATTATTGGTAAAAGAGATAATAGAAAAATATTCATAAAGAATAAATAAAAGCATACATTTTTTTAGGTGACAATATGGTATTTATAATCGCATTGAGCTTAAGCATGGATGCTTTTTCTTTATCTTTAGCATATGGAACACAAAATATTGAAAATAAAACAAAATATACTATTTCAATAATAGTAGGATTATTTCATTTATTTATGCCTTTGATTGGTAATCTATTAGGTAATGTGATTTTAAATATAATTAAAATAAATCCTAATATAATAGTAAGCATTATATTAACATTCATTGGAATAAGTATGTGTTTAAATAAAGAAGAAAATCTTAATCCAATAAGAAATATAGTTGAAATCTTATTTTTTGCATTTGCTGTATCAATAGATAGTTTTTCTGTTGGAATTGGTATAAAAGCAATTACAAATAATGTCTTACTATCATCATTTATATTTTCTCTTACTGCAGGAATAATAACATATTTAGGAATTTTACTAGGAAATGAAATATCTAAAAAGGTTGGTTTTCTTGCACCTATAATAGGTGGAATTACTTTAATTTTAATAGGTCTAATTTATATATTTAAATAAAAATTATAACTCCCTTTTATATATAATGATTATCAACAAAAAACTTGCAATTATTATACAAAATATGTATAATGAAGATGGTGATATAATCTTATAAATAATAACAAAAATAGGAAAATAACATATCTTATTGATGAAAGGAAGTAACAATGAAAGAATTTAAAATTGAAGGTGGAAACAAATTAACAGGAACAATTAAAATAAGTGGTGCTAAAAATGCTGCACTTGCTCTAATTCCAGCAGCTCTTTTAACGAAGAAAAAGGTTAAAATATATAATGTACCAAATATTTCTGATATTGAAAATATAAAAGAAATATTAAAACATTTAAATGTTAAAATGAAAGAAACAATGGAATATTTAGAAATAGATTCAAGTAATTTGATTAATGATGCAATACCAGAAGAAATATCAAAAAAATTAAGAGCGTCATACTATTTTATGGCAGCCCTTTTAGGAAGAGAAAAAAAAGTAGTAATGCATTTTCCTGGAGGATGTAATATAGGTAAAAGACCTATTGATCAAACATTAAAAGGTTTTACTGCATTAGGAGCTAAAGTAAATGAAATAAATGATTGTTATACAATAACAGCTAATAAATTAGTTGGATCAAAAATATATTTAGATATTCCAAGTGTTGGTGCAACTATAAATACGTTAATTGCTTCTGTACTTGCAGAGGGAACGACTATTATAGAAAATGTTGCTAAAGAACCAGAAATTGTAAATGTAGCTGATTTTTTAAATAATTTAGGTGCTAAAATAATAGGAGCTGGAACTAATAGAATAAAAATAGAAGGTGTAAAAGAACTTCATGATGGTGAAATAAAAGTAATACCAGATAGAATTGAAGCTGGGACATATATAATCGCTGGTGCTTTAGTAGGTGATAATTTAAAAATAGAAAATATAATCCCAGAACATTTAGAATCGTTGATTACAAAATTAAATGAAATGAATATTAAGACTATAGTAAATAAAAATAGTATAACAATAAGTGCAAATACAAATATGCACCCAACAAATATAGTAACTCAAGTTTATCCTGGATTTCCGACAGACCTTCAGCAACCTATAGTTGCACTTTTATCAGTATGTAAAGGATGTTCAATAGTAGAAGAAACAATTTATGAAAATAGATTTAATAATGTTGAATATTTAAATAAATTAGGTGCTAATATTAAAATAAACCAAAGGAAACTATTAATTGAAGGAACAAATGAATTAATTGGCACAGAAGTTGAAGCAACAGATTTAAGAGCAGGTGCATGTCTTTTACTGGCAGCTTTATATGCACATGGAACAACGACTATAAAAAATGCCGATTATATATTAAGAGGATATGAAAATATAAATCAAAAATTAAAAAATGTTGGTGCTAATATAGAATTAGAAGAATATAATAAAGTAGGTATATAACCTACTTTTTTGGAGGTTAAAATGAAATTTAAAACAATAATTATATTATTGACAATTGTTTTTATAACCTTTTTAATATATGTATTTAATCAAGATGAAAAAATGTATATTTTAAGTTTAGGAAATAGTAATATTTATGAGAAACCATCATATATAGATAAATTATGTCAGGAATTATCAAATAAAAATTTATTAGAAGAAAATATAAATGTTACAACAGAAATAAATAATATATTAAATGATATAAAAGAAAATAAAAAGATTCAGGGAAAATTAATGAAAAATCATTTAATAAAAGCAGATATCATATTTATAACAACACTATCAGATAAAGATAATCTAAATGATCTTATTAAAATTATAAAAAAATATTCTAAAGAACAAATAATTCTAATTGGTCCAAAAACAAAAGATAATTTAGTAATATCTCAAAAATATCAAATTGAATTATTGAATATTGATTTAAAACAGAATCAAAATGATATGATATATGCAAATTTACTCAATTTTACACTAGAAAATATTAAATAGCACTTGAAAATTTAAATTTATATTGGTATAATATGAAAGAATTAATTTTCTATGACTTTCTTTAGTCATGGCGGAAGGAGATATGAAAATGGGAAAATACGTAAAAACAACTGTTACATGTGCATGCGGAAATACATTTGAAGTAATGTCAAATAAAGAATCATTACACGTTGAAGTATGTAATAAATGTCATCCAGCTTTTACTGGATCACAAGGTAAAAAAGTAAAAACAGGTCGTGTTGAAAAATTTAATAAAAAATATGGTCTAGATAAATAAATATAGGAAGTAAACCTATATTTTTTTTTTTTATTATGATAAAATATATATAGAAGGTGAATATATGAAAAAATTACAATTTATTTTAGTAGGAATAGTAATTTTATTTATGCTATATTTAATATTTAACAAAGAAGAATATATAACATGTAATAAAAAATCAATGAATAAAGATTATACATTGTTAACAAATTATAAAATATACTATAAAAATAAAGAAGTTTATAAAATTGAAATAGAAGAAAATGTTGAAGCAAAAACTGCAAATATATTAAATCAAATAATGCAAAATATAGAAAATAGTTATAAAAGTTATAAAGAAGAAATTGGAAGTTATGATTATGAAATAACAAAAGAAAAAACTAAAGGAAAAACAAATGTAATTATAAATTATGATGAAATAGATATGGAAGCATATTTAAAATATAATCCTGATGCAAATTTAAATGAAAATAAAAGATATAATATTGATGACTTAAAAAAGTTATATGAAGAAGGAGGAGCTACATGCAAATAGGGCTATCTTATGACCATAATGGTTATGAAATATCGAAAACAATAAAAGAATATTTAAAAAATAAAGGATATAAAGTAATTGATTATAACAATAAATATAATAAGGATGATGATTATCCAGTAGAAGCTTTACAGATGCTTGAAAATAAACAAGATTATGAAAAAGGAATACTAATATGTGGTAGTGGAATTGGAATGAGTATAATAGCAAATAAAGTAAAAGGAATAAGATGTGCTAAAGTAGAAACAATAGAAGAAGCAACATTAACAAGGAAGCATAATGATGCTAATATAATTGCATTAAGTTCAAAGAATAATAACATACTAAAAATAATAGATGCTTTTTTGGAAACACCATTTTCATTTGAAGAAAGACATCAAAGAAGAATAAAAGAAATAGAAGAGTACGAAAATAAGGTGATGAAATGAAAAAAATATTTACATCAATAACAATACTATATATATTTCTTTTCTTTTTAGAATTTGGTTTTAATTACTTTAAAAAGCATCATGAAGTAACATATATAATTAATAATATTGAAATAAAAGAAGATTATAGAGGAAATACTAAAGGAGAAGAAAACAATTATTATTTAGAATTAAAAACGGAAAATAATATATTTCATATTCAAACATATCAAGATTTTAAAAAAGAAAAGAAAATAATTAAAGATATTAAGTATTATAAAGATGAAAATAATGAATGTGTTTTACCAATATTTAAAAAAAATAATGTAATAACTGATTTAATATGTATTTCAAATGGTGTAGAATGGAACTATAGTACAAATAAAAATAATAAAATTGAAGAATTTTTAAATACTATTTCAGAATATAATAAAGATAATTATAAAGACAATTTAGATAATCCAATTATGCGTATGCAAACAAGATTTTACCAATCAAATTTTCCTGAAAATTATTATATTGCTTTAACAAATTATAAAGGATTATTAATAGCAGATAATA
>ERZ824600.3703-NODE-3703-length-14268-cov-2.569197_pt1 | contig 14268 bp, 9 predicted proteins | sample MGYA00519933_ERZ824600 | MGnify/ENA primary metagenome ERZ824600 (study PRJEB31778, sample SAMEA3449178) | human gut metagenome | biome: human gut; feature: human-associated habitat; material: faeces | place: United Kingdom | collected 2010/2012 ... | reverse complement strand
CGCTTCAGACTTTCGACATCGAGCTTCAGCTCCTTCGGCTCTACACGGATATCCAGCTCCACGTGCCGCAACTTGCAAAACAAGATCACACAGCTGACGGCGTTTGCGACCACCGTAGCAATGGCGACGCCGCTGACCGTCATGCCCAAAACCGCCACGAAAAAGAGATTCAGCACCACATTAAGCACACCCGACACTGCTAAGGCGATGAGCGGTATCTTGGTTTCGCCCACACTGCGGAAGATCGCCGCCTCAAAGTTATACAACAGAATGACGGGCATACCGACAAGATATATGCGCAGATACAGCAGTGCCAGCGGAAACACATCGTCCGGAACGCGAAGAAGACTGAGAAAGGGCGCGGCGATCAGCTCACCCAGAACAGCGACGGCAAAGCCGCCGAGCAGTGCCACTATAATGGAGGTGTGCACCGCCTTTTTCACCGCCTGTCGATCCCCGTGACCGATGGCGTGCGCGATCACCACGTTCGCGCCCAGTGCGATCCCGATGAACAGATTGACGATAAGACCGATAACAGGACCGTTTGCGCCCACGGCGGCGACCGCCGCAGTCCGCTGTTCCCCCGCAAAGTTGCCCACGATGGCAAGATCGGAGGCATTGAATAGCTGACCGAGAATGGCGGTCGCCGCAATGGGGAAGGCAAAGCGCGGGAGCTTGTCCCAAAGCGACCCGTGCAGCATATCGAGCTTTTGTTTTTTCGCTGTGGTACTCATAATTATACTTCTTCTCTTCTTTACCGGGTACTGATTTTACTAATTAATCGGGTTCCATGGACACAAGGTGAAAATGCTCCCCCGCAAGCAGTGCGGCATCCCGTTGACAGGAGGACAGAAGCAGGATCTGCCGCCCGTCGCGCTGTGCCGTGCGGCTCATAAGGCGCAGGACACGCGAAAGACGCTCATCGTCCAAACGGGAAAAGCTCTCGTCAAACAGGAACAGTCCCCCGTGAGACAACTCCAAAACGTCGCTCAGTGCCAAGCGCAGACTGATATACGCCAGATCCTCCGCGCCCGCGCTCAGGTGGGAAACATCCCGCGTGCCGAGACATCCGTCCTCATCGGTTCGGGAGTATTCCATGGAAAAATCGTTCCTGACACCGACGCGCGTATATTTTCCGTCGGTCAGCTCACCCATGATCGCACCGGCGCGCGCGGAAAGACGGGGCGCAAGATCGGCGCGCAGGGTCTGCGAAGCCGCCTCCAGCCTGTCCTGCGCCAGCTCCAATGCGCGGTATCGCCGCATCTGCCGTGCATATTCGGCACGTAAGCTGTCTCCCTGATCCCGCAATGCAGACGGATCGGGCAGGGCGGCGCGCCGTGCGGATAGAGAAAGCTCGGCGCGGTGCACCGCTTCCCGTTCCTGCTCTGCCCGCGCGGCACGCTCCTGTAAGCGGACGCTGTCCGGCATATCGTCCGAGTTCAACGGGCGGTATCCCTTCTGCGCAAGTCCTTCGCATATCCGACGCTCTACGCCCTCATGCATGCCGGAAAGTGAGGCTTGCAGGGCTTCTGCGGTCTTTCGGCACGTCAGGAGGGACTGCTCGGTTTCGCGCATGCTCTCCAAAGCCGAACGCGCGTCCCGCAGTGCCGTGTCCGCATCGACCTGTCCCCATTCGGCGAGGCATGCGGCAAGCGCGGCATCGTCCTGCGCCTGCGTTTCACGAAGCGACTGCAATCGGGCTTCTGCCGCCGATATCGCTTCCCGACGCGCGGCATCGGCATCCATGCACGCCTGCCGCTCCCGCAGAACGGCGGGGATATCCCACTCGGGCATCAGCCCAAGCTCGGAAAGCAGGGCGCGATATGCCCGTCCGATGCGGTGTGCATGGATCAGAAAGCCGACGCCCAACGGGATCAGCCATAAAAAGAGAAAGCCTGAAACACGGAAGCGCTTCTGCCGCCGCTTCATCTCGGTCAAACGGGCGACAAGTGCCTCGACACCGCCCATTTCCGCCGTCCGCTGTGCCGCGCGGGCATCGATCTGCGTCTCGGCGGCGGAACGCGCCTCCGCCAGCGTAAGCTCGGCACGGGTGACCTGTTCCCTGTCGTCCGAACAGCGGCGGGAAAGCTGTTCGGTGCGGGATATGTATGCTTCATCGGGAAAGAACCCGTTTTGTGTGGCGCGGGCAAGGAGCGATGCGCGTTTGTCGGTCAGGGTCTGCGCCTCGGCTTGCAGTGCCCGCAGGCGGTCGAACGCCTCGCACGCATGATATGCGCGCGTATACACAAGCATGTCCTGTAGCCGCGTCAGTTCGGCAGCTTCCAGCTCACATTGGCGTTTTCTTGTCTCCAATGCCTCCTGCTCTGCGTCCAGCGCCGCGCGCTCCTGCGCACTGCGGGCAAGGATGGCTTCGTTTTGCGCCAGCTCCTCGCTCAGACGGAAAACAGAGCCGCCTTTTTTATTTTTATGCCACAGGGCGATACGGAAGTCCTCCAGTTTATTCTGCGCCCGACGGAATCCGAGCGCGGCATCGCCCGAAAACAGGAGGTTTTCCACCGCCTGCGAAGTGCGAACACCGTCCACCGTGTTGCCCTGCGCCTGACTGACGTAGGCGATCCGATAAAACAGGGGCGCGGGGATGTGCAAAAACACCTCGCCCGGGCATTCCCCCGAAAACACCGCGACCCCATCCGACAGACGCACGATCCGCACCGTATCCCGCGCGGGCATGCGCCACTCGCGCTCAATGCGGTACTGCTCGCCGTCCGATGTCAGCTCAGCCCAGCCCGAAAGCGCATCGCCGTCCCACGGGATACAGCGACTGCGAACGGCGCGATCCGCACCGTACAGAAGAAAGCCGATGAATGCGCATAGGGTGGATTTTCCCGATTCGTTCCGACCGAAGATCAGATTCAGCCCGGGAGCAAGCTCAAAATCGCGGTTGCGCAGGGAGCCGAAGGCACCCACATGAACTCTTGTCAGATACATGTCACGCCTCACCCAAAAGAAGCTCCCATGCCCCGCGCAGGGAGGAAACGGTGTAGGTCGGCGGATGGGGCGGCTCGACGCATATGCCCGCCGGGCGGAGCCACATGGTATCCCAACCTGCGGCATACCCTCCCGCGATATCCGAGGTCAGGGAATCGCCGACGATCAGCACGGAAGCAACGGAAAAATTCGGAACGTGAACTGCGACATAGTCGAAAAAGCCGCGATCGGGCTTCTGGAAGCCGATCTCGCCCGAAATAAACAGCTCGGAAAAATACGGTGCCAGACCGCTTTTGGCAAACCGTCTGCGCTGAACCTCCGCCACGCCGTTTGTCACCAGATACAGCCCGCACACGGCACCGAGGCGACGGCAGAATTCCTCCGCGTCCGGCAAAAGGTACGCGCACTCTCCGAGACAGGACGAATACATCGCGTTCATTTCTGCGGCATCGGCATCGGTGCCGAGATATCGGTTCAGCCGCCGAAAGCGTTCCACGCGCAATTCGGGCTGTGTGATCTCCCCGCGCTCCAGCTCCTTCCACAAATTGTCATTGATGGACTGATACGCCGCCACCGCGCGGTCGTCGCACGGCAGGGAGAAGGCGGTCAGGGTGCTGGCGGCAGACTCCCGCTCGGCACGGTTAAAATCGAACAGGGTGCCGTCGGCATCCAGCATCAAGTGGGTGTATTTCATCGGATCATCCCCCCGTTTCAGTCAAAATTCGGATCGGCGCCGTCCAACGCCGCAAGCCCGTATCGGAGCGCAAGCTCGGCAATGTCCCGCACGGCGGGATCGTCCGCCGAAAGCTCAGGTGCTAACGCCGCATAAAAAGCGCCCCGCAGGGACGGATCGCGCCGCAGTGCCTCCGATTCGGGCGACGGATGGCTCTCGTCCCGTATTTCCAGCGAATAAAATTGCTCCTCCCACTGCACGCGAAGGACGGCGAACGGGATCCGCATGCCCGCGGGAAGCTCTCCCGTCAGGACGATGCGAACATCGGTTCTCCCGTCATATGCGGCATCGGAGAGCGCGGAACGCACGGCGGATAGGACACCGTCCGCGTCTGTTACGCCGCTCAGATGCACGCGACAGATTTCATAATGATGCGAACAAAAGGGAACGAGCCTCCAGTCGGCAAAAAAGCCTTCCCCGCTCTTTTTCATCGCCGCAACAACAGCGCCCTTTTCGCCCGTCTCGCCGAAATCCCGTCCCTGCATGCATCCGGCGTATCCGTACCACTTCTGCCCGAGCCGCACAAGCCCTGCGTTGTTGTGGTAATGACCGAGCGCGTAATAGTCGAAGCCGCTGTCCTCAATGTCCCGCACGGATATGGGGCAAAATTCGGCATCTGACGCATTGAGAGAGCCGTGCGCGCATAAAATGTTGATCCTGTCCCGCCGCGCGGGATAGACGCCCGAAAAACGCGTTCCCGATGCATTCTCCCCCACACAGGCAGAGCCGTATACGTCCGCGCCTAAATCGGGAAAGGGGATGCACTGCAACGCGGCGGACGTGAACACAAAGACGTTTTCGGGAAAGCGGGTCGTGCCGTACACTCCGTTCGGCGTATACGGATCGTGATTTCCGGGCAGGATCACAATGCGCATGGGAGCAACGTCGGCAAACAGACCGCACACAAAGGAAACCGTATCGGCGGATACCGCATCGGAATCAAACAGGTCGCCGCAGATCAGGCACAATGATATACCGCCGTCCGACGCACGCCTGAGCATACGTGCAAAATTCAAGCGCAGCTCTTCCCTGCGCTCCGCCGCCTCCGAGGGAGACAGCGCGGCAAACGGCGGATCAAGATGAATGTCCGCACAGTGTAACACAGTCAGCATAAAGCCTTCCCCCTTCCGCCGAATCGGCACAGCATTCGATGACGCCGACTCCCGACATCACCTTTTTTTACAACATCTCATATTATAACAGAATCGCCCCCGCCTGTCAATTTTTTACGCGCTGAAATTTCGGGTAATTCCGCAAAATCCGTATTCGGCACGCAAAGGCGGTCGTTGACTGTCAAAGCCGATCAAAAACGGAAGAAAACGGGCATTTTTCATAGTATTCACAAAATATATCTTGTGTTTTCACTATTGATTTGCTATGATTGTGGAAAGAATACACACAGGAGGGATTTATCATGTGTACAAATCATAAGGACAAGAATTCCGTACTGAAGATCATTTTTGTTGCGGCACTTGCCGCAGGCGCGCTGGCAGGCATGGTCGTTACCTTTGTTTACTTCGTGAAAAAGTTCAAACTGAAGCTCTCCATGGCAACTCCGTGCGACGATTGTCTGGCTGACGATTGCTGCGACTGCGACTACGCATCGGACTTCGATGAAGCAGATGTCGACGACGTTGAGGTAGCACAGAGCGAAGAAAAAGACGTTGGGAACACCGATTCCGACGCCGAGTAATCCAAAACCGAATACTGCCGAAAAGAAAACGGGAAACAGCCCATAGCGGTTGTTTCCCGTTTTCTTTTTCATACATTTTCCCGAACCCCTTGACAAAAGCGGCATAACACGGTATACTTTAAGTATCTTAAAAGAAAAAGGGTAAGTGTGAGGAAATGATTAACAGATAACCTACGTACAATGATTATGTGACCCATGGACATGGGTTTATTTACGTTGGGATTATCTGATATCTTTTCTCTGTGGCACAACGATGCCGCCGCGCGGTGTTGCGTTGCGTTGTTTCGCCTTGCGTTGCTTTGCTTCGCTTTGCTTTGCTTCGCTTTGCTTTGCTTTGCTTTGCGTCGCTTTGTTGCCATGCCCTGATACGGCTTTATCGGATAATCCCTTCCTGTTCCGACAAGGAGGGTTTTTTATGTTTCAAAAATTACTGTTATCCGCCGAAAACATTTCGGCGAGCTTCAGCACAAGAGTGTTATTTCAAATCGACCGTCTCGAGATCCGCGCGGGAGATCGGATCGGTCTTGTCGGTCTGAACGGGTCGGGCAAAACGACCCTTTTGCGGCTTCTCTGCGGCAAGATCGCTCCCGAAGAGGGTACGATTCGCTTTCACTGCACCCCGCGCTATTTTTCACAACGGTCCGATGAGCTGTCGCACTGTGCCGATCCCAAAGAACTACGAAATTTCGGTGTCGGCGATTTCGACGATCGGGACACGGTCAGCGGCGGCGAGAACACGCGACTGCGCTTGGCTGAGCTTTTCAGCGAAAGCGGATCGCTGTTTCTGCTTGACGAGCCGACATCACATCTGGATGCGGACGGTTCAGCCTATCTGAACTACCGTCTGTCCCGCCTCGACAGCTTTGTTTTGGTGAGCCACGACCGTGATCTGCTTGACCGTCAATGCAACACCGTCATAGAGATCGAAGCCGGCAAGGTGAAAACCTACCCCGGCAACTATACCGACTACTGTCTGCAAAAGGAGCAAGCCGCAAAGCGCGCATCCTTTGAATACGAGCAATACACGGAGGAAAAGAGGCGCCTGACCGAGGCATATCGCGCGAAGAAGGAGCAAGCGCGGCGCATGGAAAGGCGTCCGCACGGCATTTCCGCAAGCGATGCAAAGGACATTGCCCTTTCCTCCACACGCAACCCCGCAAGCAAGGCAAAAAGCATGGAGCGGAGCGCCGCCAACATCAAGCGGCGCATAGAGCACATGGAGATTCGGGAAAAGCCGCGGGAGTTGGATCAGATCCGACCGATCTTCAGTCTCACCGATCCGCCGCGGAATCCCATCATCATGGAAGCCGCCGCGCTGTCCTTTTCCTATCCGAACGGAAAGGAGATATTCAAAAACACCTCATTTCGTCTGTTCCGCGCCTCCCGTACGGTTCTGCTCGGCGAAAACGGTGCGGGCAAAACGACCCTGATCCGCTTGATTCTGGAGGGAGAGCGCATCCGCATCGTTCCGCGCGCGAACATCGGATATCTGCGGCAGGATCTTTCCGATCTCCGTTCCGATAGCACGGTACTGGAAAGCGCCATGGAGACAAGCGTTCAGCCGCCAAACATCGTTCGCAATGTCCTTGCCAGACTGCTCTTCACGGCGCAGGATATCCAAAAGCCGATATCCGTCCTCTCGGGCGGCGAACGGGTACGTCTTGCGTTTGCAAGGATATTCGTCAGTCGGGCAAATGTGCTCGTCCTCGACGAGCCGACAAACTATCTCGACATCCCGTCCATTGAAGCCATTCAGGCGTTACTTTCGTGCTACGAGGGCACCCTGCTCTTCACCTCGCACGACCGTGCCTTTGTCCGAGCCATTGCAACCGATGCGCTGATGATCCGCGACGGACAACTGATTCCGTGCGAGCTTCCTGTGTGGGAGAATTGAGCGAGGGCAGTCTCATCGGAGTCTGCACAGACCTCGCGCCCCGCGTCCGGGTGCATACGCGGCAAGCCGCGCATGCACCCTCGGAGGTCGGTGGCAGTTAGACGTCACCGAACGTGCGGACGGTATCCGCCGCCGACCTCCGTCCGCGCCGTTTGCCTGCGGCAAACGGCGCAGACGCGGGGCTTTTTTGCGCAGACCTGCGTTCCCGTGCCCGCATAAAACAGACGACCGACGGTCGGCACAGCGGAGAAGCTCCGCAGATGTGCGTTGACCGTCGGTCGTCTGTTTTATGCTGTATACAAACGCTCTTATTTCACCGAAGTGACATGATAACCCGCATGCTCGACCGCCTGCTTCATCGCATCAGTATCGGGCTGATCATGCTCGGAAAGGGTCACGACCGCAGTTCCGTCGGTGTGGCTCACCTGCGCCGACACAACGTCCGGAAGCGCCTCCAGCGCCGTTCTGACGCGGTTCTCGCAATGCTCGCACATCATGCCGCGAATATGCAGGGTCACGGTGGCATCGTAGGACGCCTGCGAAGTATGCGTTTCGGCCTGCGCCGATGCTCGCCTTGTCCCCTTTGCCCTATATATCTTGCAGAAATTCAGGCGCAGAGCGTTGGACACCACAAGGAAGCTGGAAATGCTCATTGCCGCAGCGCCGAACATGGGATTCAGGGTCAGCCCCAATCCCACAAAGCACCCTGCGGCAAGCGGAATGCCGATGAGGTTGTAGGAAAATGCCCAAAACAGATTTTCGTGAATGTTGCGCAGGGTTGCGCGGCTCAGCCGAATTGCGGCGGGAACGTCCATCAGACTGTTCTTCATGAGCACCACGTCGGCGGCATCGATCGCAACATCGGCGCCCGCACCGATGGCAATACCCATATCGGCACGCACCAGCGCGGGAGCATCGTTGATGCCGTCGCCCACCATGGCGACCTTGCCCTGCTCCTTCAAACGGCGGATCACGCTTTCCTTTCCGTCGGGCAGGACACCCGCAATGACCTCATCCACGCCCGCCATTTTTCCGATGGCGTTTGCGGTACGCTCGTTATCGCCGGTCAGCATGACCACACGGATGCCCATGCCGCGAAGCTGTGCGATCGCCTCCGGACTGTCCTCCTTGACGGTATCCGCCACGGCGATGATGCCCGCCAGCTTCCCATTCTCGCAAAACAGAAGGGGGGTGTTCCCTGCCTGTGCCAAACGGTCCGCCTCTTCCCTTGCGGCATCGGGAATATCGGTCTGCCCCGAAATAAAGGAGAGACTGCCGCCAAGCAGGGGCGTGCCGTCCAAAACCGCAATGACACCGTTCCCGGGCAATGCCGAAAAATCGGTGACCTCTGCCGCCGTCATGGAAAGCTCCTGCCCCTTTTGCAGAATTGCCTTTGCCAGCGGATGCTCACTGTGGGATTCCAATGCAAGCGCTAAGGAGAACAGACGATTTTCGGTGTAGCCGTCTGCGGGAAGCACGGCGGTCACCACAGGCGTACCGTTCGTAATAGTCCCCGTCTTGTCCAGCGCCACGATTCGAATTTTTCCCGTTTCCTCCAAAGAGGTCGCTGTCTTGAACAGGATACCGTTCTTAGCACCCAAGCCATTGCCCACCATGATCGCCACGGGGGTGGCAAGTCCGAGCGCGCACGGACAGCTGATCACCAGCACCGAAATGCCGCGCGCCAATGCATAGCTGAAATTCTGACCGATCAACAGCCAAACGATCAGCACCAAAAGCGAAATACTCATGACCACGGGCACAAATACGCCGGACACTCGATCCGCGATCTTGGCAATGGGCGCCTTGGTCGCCGCCGCATCGCTGACCATGCGGATGATCTGGGAAAGCGTGGTATCCTCGCCCACGCGGGCCGCCTCGCAACGGATGAAGCCGGACTGATTCATGGTTGCCGCCGAAACGCGGTCGCCCACCGTCTTATCCACGGGAATGCTCTCACCGGTGAGCGCCGCCTCGTTGACCGCACTGCTGCCCTCGATTACCACGCCGTCCACAGGGATGCTCTCGCCCGGCCGCACCACAAATACATCGCCCCGTCCCACCTGATCTATGGGTACGGTGATCTCCTTGCCGCCCCGCACCACGGTAGCGGTTTTGGGCGCAAGGCGCATCAGACTTTTCAGCGCGTTTGTAGTCTTGCCCTTGGAGCGCGCCTCCAGCATCTTCCCCACCGAAATCAGGGTCAGGATCATTGCGGCGGACTCGAAATAGAATTCATGCATATAGGTCATCACGCCGTCCGCATCGCCGCGCATCTGGGCATCGGTCATCAGGAAGAGCGCCGCCACACTCCAGACATAGGACGCCATGGAGCCGAGCGCCACAAGGGTATCCATGTTGGGCGAACGGTGCAAAAGTCCCCGAAATCCGCTGACAAAGAAGCGCTGATTAATGATCATGATGATGCCCGCCAGAATCATCTGCACAAGCCCCATGGCGATGTGGTTGTGCGCCATCCATGTGGGAAGCGGCCAGTTCCACATCATATGTCCCATGGAAAAATACATCAGCACCGCAAGAAACGCAACGGACGCGATGAGACGCCGCCGAAGCGCAGGCGTTTCCCTGTCCGCCAGAGGGTCGTCGTCCTCACCGACACCCGAGGCGGCGCGCGTGTCCGATCCGGATTTGAGGGACGCACCGTAGCCCGCCGCCTTCACTGCGGCGATCACGGCGGCAGGGTCTGCCGTTCCCTCCACGCCCATGGAATTTGTCAAAAGGCTGACAGCGCAGGACGTAACGCCCTCCACACCGGAAACCGCCTTTTCCACCCGCGTACTGCACGCAGCGCAGCTCATACCCGTTACGTGATATTGCTCCATAATCTATACCCTCTTCCCGGTTGTCCTGTTTCGGAAAAGCCTTTTTACTTTGCCGCGTCGGACTTGGACGCATCGTATGCCTGACGCACCGCAATGGCAAGCTGATCGGCGCACGATGTATCCTTCATACCGCACGTGTTGCCGCGCAGCTTCTCTTCGATCTGCTCTACCGTGCAGCCATCCACCAGCTTGGACACTGCCTTTAGGTTGCCGTTACAGCCGCCCGTAAATTCCACGTGGGACACGACGTTGCCGTCAAGCTGAAAACGAATTTCGCGGGAACATACCGATTTTGTTTTGTATGTATATTCCATTGTTGTAATCCTCCGTCGAAGTATAATAATTTAAAATATGATGATACTCTGATGCCACGCGGTGTCAAGACTGCTTTTTTAAACAATTCTTAACGTCAGCGCCGAGCTCACAGCGTTTTCTGATAATACATGACGTCCAGCCTGCGGTCGAATTTGAAGCCGACCTCGGAAAGCGTTCCCTTTTTCTCAAAGCCGTGTTTTTCGTGGAAACGGACACTGCCGCTGTTTTCGCCCGTGATGAGGGAAACGATATGACGCAGCCCGCGTTCCCGCGCCGCCTCCTCGATGCGACAAAGCAACTGCGACCCGATGCCGCGCGCTCTCACATTATGATCTAAGTAGACCGAGAGAGCGACGGTAAAGCGATATGCCGAACGGGGATAGCCGACCACCCTTCCGCCCTCCTCCACCACAAAAAACGGAAACGAGGCATGAATGCCGCGCAGACGGCGGGTGAATTCCTCTAGGGTCAGAGGCTCTTCCTCAAAGGTGATCGTCGTATTCTCGATATAATAATTGTAGATTGCGAGACAGGACGCAATATCGTCCGTGTCGTCGCGCAGCTCCCGAATGATGACCGACATAGTTTCACACTTCCCGAAAACAGCGCCGCATCATGAATCAGTATTCCCCAAAGGTGAATCGTGCCATACGCATCTCACGCCGTTTTCCGCCTTTAGGATAGCACAAACGACAATTGCTGTCAATACGAAAAATGTGAAATTGGTACCGAATTATCAAACTGACATCGCGAAACCGCCCAATAAGATTCCCGCATGGAAAGAGCCGCACCGAAAGTCACTCGGTGCGACTCCTGCGCCTTTCTCGCAAAGCGGGGAGGCACGTTATACTTCTGAATGATGCGGTATCGGGTTCGTCAAACGGGATCAGTGGGCAATTCCGAGCTGATCGTAGATGGAGTTGAGCACCCACGCCTTATCCTGATAATCGATATTTGCGGTAAGCCAATCGGTGAAGCAAACCATGGAAAATGCTTCGGGGCTTCTCTGGTACTGGTTGAAGAGGAGGATGCCCAGATACAGCTCACTGCGTGCCCAACCTTCAATGTAGGGGTGAATGACCTCCCACAGGCGGGTGGCTTCCACAGCAACCGTCAGATCGTAGGTGGTGTTGCCGTTTTCGTCGGTGCTGCGCGGGATCGGACACGTTACGTTTGCACGAGAGAAAGGCGTCCAGCAGTTGCCGGCGGCATTGTTGCACAGTAGCAAAATGAAATCGTAAATTGCGTCCACATGATCGGCGTCGTACACCTGTGCGATGCACTTCTTCAGGGTCGCAAGATAGGTTCCCTCATCCATGGTGGGATCGGCAAGCAGCTTTTCGTAGAGACGGCTACGTACTCCGCCGAATTCGAGGCTGGAAAGTGTCGTATCAAACTGGAGGTAAACGCCGCGAATACCGAGGGATACATAGTAGTTGATATTCTTGCGTACCGTGAGGAAGTTCGGGAAGAAGGTGGGAAAATAGAAGTAATCACTGGTCATATCCAGCATGACTACATTGCTGCAATGCTCCACCCACGCCTCGAGGTTCTCGCAATAGGACTTATTGGTGAGGCAGGAGGAATCGTTGATGGCATGTGCGGCGCACAGATCCCACACGCGGAAGTACACCATTACATTGTCGGGGAATTTGCTCGTGCAGGGCTTAAGGGACGGGTCGTTCACCAAAATGGTGAGCTTTACCAGCGGGAATTCGTCCTTGATCTGCTCGGCGGCGCGGATCACCAATTCAAAGTACGCGCCGTACTCGGAGCCTTGTCTCTCAGCCGCCGCGCGGCAGGCATCACATTGGCACAGCTCGGTCGTGTTGTAGACCAGGCTGACCTGAACGTCGCCCTCGGTCTGACCTCTGGACTTGAGCCTTGCCTCATTGACAATACGCTCGACCATTTCGTCTGCCAAGGCAGAGCAGCACAGGATCTGATCGCTGTCCACGGAGGTATAGGTTTCAAGTCTGCTTGTGGTGAGTCCCTCGTAATCGCAGTCACCTGCCTTTGCATATACAAAGGTATGTTCGGAGGTTGCCAAAGAATAGGTGAGCACCGCATCGTCTGCCTGCGTATAGGTAACTGCCTGTGCGGACGCAGAAACGTCCTGCTCGTAACCGAAATACTCAATCAGGAATTTGACCACCGCGTTCTGCACTGCCTCAACCGACTGGGAGAGGAAGCCGATGCGGGTTCCCTTTGCCACGACCTTGCACTCGTTCTCGGACACACCGGAATAATCAATATGGAAGTATTCATCATCGCGTTCGGTGGGACCGATAACGATCTCGCAGTCCGCCTTCTTGCGGGATGCGTTGTAGTAAATTTCGGGAGCAGTTCCCGTCAGAGCGGTCAGTGCAGTGGACAGATACTTTGCCACATCATTGAAGCCCTTGCCGCACACGATCACATAGTCGGACAGAGCCGCGCCGTTGACGGTATGCGAAGAGTAGGTCGTTTCCCCGATACCGGAGAACAGATCCAGATGGTTGTCGGCAAATGCGATGCCTCGGCTCTGCGGCGCCTGATACTGCTTACTGCAATCATAGAACAGGCACTCTTTGGTGAATGCATTCACTGCGTTGAGGTAGCCTTCTCTGCTGTTTGCAGCAAACACGATGCGCTCGCCCACAGCCAGCACGTGATAGCCCTTGTCGCCGAGCTTGGAGCGGTCAATGTGTTCGATCTCGTTGCCCTCGCGGACCGTATTGCCGAACAGGATTTCCTTGTCCATGGCATTGGTCTTGGTTGCCGAAGTCATACGGAGACGAACGCCGCTCACAGCCTCGATGGCATCACGCAGGGCGGTTGCGATCTCCAGCTCGTAACTCACTTCATCGGTACTCGAAGAGAGCATGATTACGTAATCCGAGAGCTTATCCTGCGCCAGGATCAGGTCATCCTCATCCGGCTCGGGATATACAAAAGGCTCTTCAGTAGTTTCGGAAGGGTTGGTTTCATTGCCGGAGGGATCGTTGCTCTTACAGGAAACAAGGATCGGCAGCAGCATCAAAACCGCCAGAAACAGGGACAAAATGCGTTTCATACAGTTATAATCCTTTCTTAGGACAAAGATTAGCCATGGCAACGCGGCATCACTGCCGCCGCCACTCAAAACGCCGCAAGGCAGGAATTCCAATAAAGAATACGGAATTCCTGCTTTGCAGCATGAGGACCGTTTGGAAAATTATTGGATGGTCACACTGCCCTCTGTAGTATAGCCGCAGCTATTACCGGACACGGACACATAGAATGCCGAGGACGCACCGTTATGAATGTGAAGATTCTTCGCAAATCCGGAAATCGTATTGCCGGATACCGTTGCGTACCCGTTGTTTCCGCTGTTGTGGTACACATACAGGCCCTTGGAAACCGCAGGCGATGTGCCGGTGATGGTGTTATCCTGTGCATAGAACCGATTGGTGGAATTGGACACGCGTGCACGCACCACAAAGTCACGTTTGCCCGAGAAGGCGGAATCCACGGTGAAGGTGTTTCCCGTGATCGTGGTATTGCGGAGGTTACCCGCCTCGGTATCCACACCGGTGTTCACGCAGTTGTTATTAGTAAAGGTGAAGGAGCGCATTGCGGACTGCGCGTTTAAGAAGGTCTGACCCACGCCCCAGAAATAATTGTGGTCAAAGGTGATATCCTGTACATTGGAGGCCAGTGTTGCATTGGAGTTGAAGTAGTGCTGATTATGACCCTCTGCATATGCCGACTGGGTGATGTAGGATTCGTTATAGGTGAAGTCGATCTTACCGGTGCAATACTGGAAGGTCGCAAAGTTGCCGTTGAAGCAGTCGTACACCTTGTTGTAGGAGGCGGAGCA
>ERZ824600.3698-NODE-3698-length-14284-cov-3.520135_pt1 | contig 14284 bp, 16 predicted proteins | sample MGYA00519933_ERZ824600 | MGnify/ENA primary metagenome ERZ824600 (study PRJEB31778, sample SAMEA3449178) | human gut metagenome | biome: human gut; feature: human-associated habitat; material: faeces | place: United Kingdom | collected 2010/2012 ... | reverse complement strand
AATTAGTTGAGTATACGAAACGTAATTTTCTGTTCCTACTCGGTATTTCAGGATCCCAGACACAGTGTCAAACTAAGAGATTCCGAAACGAGTTCGGAATGACTGATATATTGCTTCCTCCTGTCAAAATTTTAACTATATTAAAAATTCATAGATAAGTCCACAGTCAAGACAATTGAACTTTTTACAAAATAATGTTAAAATAGATATATACTATTAAGAGGATTGGTTATGATTAAGATAAAAAAGGATGGTTTTACACTTAGTGAAGTCCTTATTACTTTAACAATAGTCGGAGTTCTGGCTCTATTAATTGTTCCGGGATTAATAAAAGACGTTAATAACAAAGCAATGATGTCGCTGCTGCAGGGAACAGTAACAAACATAAATGATATTGTCCAAACTGAGCTGGTAAACACAAGAGCAAGAAAACTCTCAGATACAGATATATACAACAACCCTAAACAGTTTTTAGAAAGGCTTGATTACAGTAAGAGTCAAGGGACAGGTAAACCAATATTTTACCCTGAAAAAGTCTATAGAAACATCAATGGTGCAGATGTTTCCGGTATGGGTGCCGGTACATATAATGCCTCTGCATTATTAAAAAACGGAGTTGGCATAGCTATACTTTCTCCCCGCTCAGCCGCAGCAAAACAATATGCGGGCAGAGACTGCGTATTGATTACAATAGATTTAAACGGAGCAAAAGAGCCAAATATTTCAGGGGTTGACCTTTTTGAACTTGAACTTTCAAATGAATCAGATTTGGATAACGGAATTCATTTAGGAGATAATCTGGAACACAGTCAGGATCAAAGTGTAAATCTTTCCGACTGCAAACAATCCGGGGCTCCTTATGCCTGTTATTCTGCAGCAGTCCTCTCAGGTTTCGACCCAAATTATTTATTTGAAGACTAAATTAAAGGAGATAATATGAGATATAAACTAAAAGCTTTTACATTAACAGAGTTATTGATTGCTCTTGGCATTATAGGCGCTATTGCAGCCCTATCTATCCCGAGTTTGATGAATGCAATCAACAACAGAATGATGGTAACACAGCTAAAAAGTAACATAACCGCAATACAACAGCTGGCTTCTGACAGTTTAGTAACAAGCTCATCAAGATCTCTGGAAGATACTGATTTCGGGGACCCTGCAAAATTACTTACAGAGGGCAATTTTGCAATCCAAAAGAAATGCCCAGATCCGGCAGCTGACTGCTGGAAAACAACTGCGGCAACAAATAAAATAGAATACAAAAATCAGATGAAAGTTGTTGGCGGGATTGCAGGTGCAACATATCCATCTGTTATTCTTAAAAACGGAACCATCATAGGATACTCAAAAACAGATTCTGAAATCAAAGGGATGCCGGACGACAAAATTATCGGAGAATTTTGCTTTGACATAAATGGAAACGATTATCCAAATATCGCAGGAAGAGATTATTTTTGCGTATATGTGACAAAGAAAGGTAAGTTGATTGATTTACCTGATACAAACATAAACACCGAAACAAAAATTGCAAATTGCAAAGCTGGCATAGGTGGGTCAAACCAATGCTATGGAGCAATTGTAGACTCCGGCTGGACAATGCCGTACTAAAGAGACAAACTGGTTCAACGAAAACGCACCAGAATTATCTGGTGCGTTTTCGTATTAAAAAATTTTTGTAAAAAAATTTCAAATAAATTATACTTCAACAAATAAACGGCGTCCTACAATATTTTGTTTACCGTTATAATAGCCAGCAAAATATCCGCCCTTCACCGGTCTGTTTTGTGCATAAGTTTGAGACGAAAATCTATTGCCATTATAATTAACAAACGGATTATTGCTGTACGGATTACTTGACGCCTGTCTTACTACAGGTGCTGCCACTTTTACATTTTGCGGCTGAAATACATTCGATAAAAAATTTACTAGTCCTGCCATCTACTAAAAAACCTTTCTACTATAGCTTTTTATTAACTATAAATTTCATTTTGTCATCATTATATCATATATTTTTTAAAATTTTTAAAATAACTTAACAAAAATCATACAAAATATGTAGTATAATCATTTTATGAATCAAACAAAAAAGAATATACTAATAGTCGGGCAAGGAGCAAAAGTTTCAGCCCTCGCAAAAAAATTAAGAAATAATAATTCGGTGGATAATATTTACGCCGCACCGGGATTATGTATAGAAACAGAATATTGCAAGAATATCGACATCAGAGAAGATGATATAACAGGACTTTTAAAATTTGCACTGGAAAATAATATAGACCTGACAATTCCGGTTGCAGAAAAAGCTATAGCTGCGGATATTGTTACATTCTTTTTAACTAACGGTCAAAATATCTTTGGCCCTGCACTTGAAGCTGCAAATGTCACACTAAATAAAGCTGCAGGGAAAAAGCTTCTGTATAAAATTCATGCGCAAACCTCAAAATTCGGAATATTTGACAGACAGCAAGCTGCAGAAGACTACCTTGAAAGTGCAAACTTCCCTGTTACTATAAAATGCGCTGAGCAAGAAGAGCTTGATGACAGGCTGGTTTGTACAACAATGAGTTTAGCAAAAGAATTTCTACTAAATCTGACCTCAAAAAACGAACAAAATATTCTGATAGAAGAATTTGTTTATGGAAAAACTTTTACAATTTACTATATCACAGACGGCTACACAGCCTTGCCAGTAACAGCGACCTCCGATTACAAATTTTCACAAGACGGAGACTGCGGAATTTTGACAAAAGGAGTTGCTTGTTATGCTCCGGATTTTAGAATATCCCAAACAATATTTTCAAGAGTTGAAAATATTATAAGAAACATCCTAACATCGCAGGATAGAAAGGGTTCACCATACGTGGGAATTCTAGGAATAGAATGCACACTGACAGGAGAAGATAAGTTCTTTGTGAACGAGCTAAAACCATTTTTGCAAAATCATGACGCAACTGCCGTATTAAATTTGATTGATGATGATTTGATTGAAATATTTATGTCCTGTATTAACGGATTTTTCTCTGATGAATACCTGCAAATCAAAACAAATAATTTTTCATCTGCCGCAATCACTGTTTCAGCCAGACAGCATAACAAGGTCATAAAAGGTTTAGATAATATTCAAGAGATTGAGAATATTGATTTTTCAAATATAAAAACCACAAATGACGGCAAATACTTAACTTCAAAAGGTGAAGTATTTACATTGACCAGAATGGCAGGAACCTTATCACGCGCTCTTGCAAATCTATATGATGACCTTAGCGAAATTAATTTTGATGGAATTAAATTCCGCAAAGACATTGGAAAAACAATTACTATTCAATAACCTGCTAATAATCATGTATATTTAGTAATTTAGAGATGTTGAAATTTTATAATTTATCATTAGATAAATTATATGGCGTTTAATAGTGTAAAAAATTATTATGAAATACTGGGTGTAAATGTAGATTCCTCAACCGCTGAAATAAAATCTGCATACAGAAAACTTGCAAGAAAGTACCACCCTGATATAAATAAAGAGCCTGACGCTATTGAAAAATTTAAAGATATCACTCTTGCGTATGAAACACTTTCTAATCCGCAAAAAAGAGAACAATACAACATTCTGCAAGGATTTTTTAAATCAGAAAAGCAAACTACTTCTTCTCAAAAAGCCGAAGAAGAATATCGACAGAACAAAAACAAATCTGCCAATGCAGATTCAAAAACCACAAGTGAAGAATATAAAACGAATAAAACTACACAAAAATCAAAAACAGACAATTCAAATTCATTTTTTAAAGGTCTAAAATTATGGCTGCTAAAAATCAAAAAAAGTAAAAGAACAAAAGAGAATTACAAACCTAAAAAAGGCGACAATATAACAACTGAGATTTCAATATCCACAGAAGAAGCTATCACCGGCAGCAAAAGAATAATCAATGTGCTTACTACTCAAACATGCCAGCACTGCTACGGACATAAATTTATTAATGGAGGTAAGTGCAGTTATTGTGACGGAAAAGGAGAAACAACAAAAAAGAAAAAAATTACCGTAACAATACCAAAAGGTGTAAAAGACGGTGCAAAATTAAGATTGAAAGGCGAAGGCGCTTCCGGTAAAAACGGCGGAGCCAGCGGTGATTTATATATTATTGTAAAATTAGAAACTCCGCATAAAATTCATTTTGACAAACTAAACATTTATTATAACGTTCCGATTACGCCTTTTGAAGCTGCTCTGGGAGAAGAAATAAAAGTTCCGACTTTTGACGGCACAATAAAACTTAAACTTCCTAAAAACACCTGCTCAGGACAAAAATTCAGAATTTCAAAACAAGGAATAAAGAAAAACGGAAAAATCGGTGATTTAATTATTACTGTAAGTATTGAATTTTCTCATGATTTGTCAGAAGATGAAATTAAGCTGTATCAGAAGCTAAAAAGTTTATCAAAAGATGATGTGAGAAAGAATTTACAAAATGAATACTAAAACAAAAATTAAAGAAATCTTTGCGTCAATTCAGGGAGAAGGGCCTGTTGTCGGACACAAACAATTATTTATAAGATTTTGCGGCTGCAATTTGAAGTGCAATTACTGCGATACAGACTTTGACACAAATCAGGCTGAAGAATTTTCACCGGCAGAATTATACGAAAAAATAAATAAAGAATATGAATTAAATACTTTTCATTCAATTTCTTTAACCGGCGGTGAACCGTTACTTGTTACAGAATTTTTAAAAGAATTTTTACCACTTATAAAAAATCAGACAAAAATTTATCTGGAAACTAATGCGACATTAGATAAAAATTTATCTGAAATAAAAAATTACATTGATATAATTTCTGCAGATATAAAACTAGAATCATCAACTGGATTAGACACCCTGAATTTACATAAAAAATTTTTCCAACAATGCAGAGGTATAGAGACTTTTGCCAAAATAGTATTTGACAAAAATATAACAGAACAAGAGATAACTGAATGCTGCAAAATAGGAAAAGAAGCCGAAATTGAACTGGTTCTGCAGCCAAAGATGCAAGATGACAAAATGAGTGTAGATTCAGATTTTTGCAACAATATACTGGATAAATTCACAAAAATTTATCCGTCTGTTCGCCTGATACCTCAGGTGCATAAATTCATTAACGTAAGGTAAAAGACAAGAATTTAAACACCTATCGTTCATTCAGTATATTATCAATCTCTTGGTTATCTAACATTCTAGCTTTTTCAAAATCCGCCTTTGCACCGGAAATGTCTGAAGTAGCATTAAATTTTAACAGGCCTCGCAACCACGTACAATCACCATTATTTGGATTAATACTCAAACAGGCCGATATATCCTGCTTCGCACCTGATATATTATTTAAATCCTCTTTTATTGCCGCACGCCAATAGTATGCCTCATCAGATCTTGGATTTAATTGAATTGCTTTATTTAAATCAGCAATAGCAGATTGTTTTTGGTTCAAATCATCTTTGGATATCGCTCGATGAATGTACAATTCAGCATCATTAGGATATTTTTTCAATGCAGAATTAATAACATTTATAGCTTCCTGATTTTTATTTTGATATTGTAACTCCGATACTCGATATTTTATATCACTTAACTCATCAGCATAAACATTAGTATTTAAGCATAAAATAATCAATATTCCGGCTAATACTCTTAATAAATTTTTCATGTTTCTCCTTTCTATTCTTTAGTTTTTAGTAAAATATTATTCTCAATTTGGTTCAAAATTTATTCTTGAGTGATGCTGAAACACCGAGTAGGAACAGAAAATTACGTTTCGTAAACTCAACTAAGTTTCTAGTCAGTTCAGCATGACTGTTTATTATGTATGTTATTTCTTATGTTGAATATTTTCATACAACTGATTTGCGACTTCCAAATCCGCATTTGCACCATTGAAATCGCCCAAATCTAATTTGGCACATGCCCTCATTGAATACGCAGAACTATCTTTAGGATTTATTTCAAGAGCTTTATTATAATCTTCAATCGCACCAATCGGATTATTCAAATCAGATTTACAAATACCTCTCATCACATAAGCATTACTGTCTTTTGGATTTAATTCTATTACTTTATCATAATCTGCTAATGCGGATTTCTTGTCTCCAGTGGAGCTTTTTATTGTAGCACTCCAATAATATAATTCCGGATCTTCAGGATATTTAACCAGAGCAGCCTCACATTTTTCCAGAGCCTCTGTGTATCTTTCTGAATTAGCCAAAATTCCAATTTCTGAAATAGTTTTATGTTTTTCCAACTCGGATGCATACGATGGAGTAAAACTACACCCCAACAAACTTACGACTAAACCAAACATTATTAGAAATTTTTTCATATTATAAATTCCTTAACCAAAATAAACACCATTAATTATAACATATATGATATATTGATACCATACTGTATAAACATATGTTAATTGCAAAGCTGTAAGATTTATAGTAACATATTGAATATATAGCAATTAGGAAGGTTTTATATTATGGCAATAAGAAAAGTACTACACTATGGTGAAAAATCATTAAGAGAACCATCAAAAGAAGTTCACAAAGTCTCTAAAAAAATTAATGATTTAATAAGAGATTTGCTTGATACAATGTATGCCCAAAATGGCGTAGGTCTTGCAGCACCGCAAATTGGAGAAAATTTGAGAGTATTTGTGATTGATGTTTCTACAGGCAACGAACCTCTTAATCCTATTGTATTTATTAACCCCAAAATTATTAAAAAAAGCGGCGCTGTAAAAAGCAATGAAGGATGTCTCAGCTTTCCTGAAGCCTACACGGATGTAAAAAGATACAAAAATGTTATGATTAAAGCTACTAATGAACATGGAAAACCTTTTGTACTGGAAGCTAAAGACGGTACATTGCTTGCAAGAGCAATACAGCATGAATATGACCACCTTGACGGAATTTTATTTATTGATCATTGTATGAATAGATTTGAAACCGAGGCAATATTGAAAAAATATAATCTTCCAGACCTTGATCCGGATTTGTTAATAGATGAAAAAGAACTTGAGGAAGAATTAAATTAACATGATAAAAATAGTATTTTTTGGAACTCCTGATATTGGTTTGAAATCTCTGGAATATTTATACAATTCTGACAAAATAGAAGTGGCTGCCGTTGTTACTCAACCTGACAAACCTGCAGGCAGAGGACATAAATTACAAATGTCCCCTATCAAAAAATTCGCTCTAGAAAAAAACATTCCGGTATTCCAGCCAAAATCAATAAGAAAAGAACCTGAGATTCAAGATGAATTAAAAAAATTAGAACCTGACTTTTTTGTAACATTTGCATTCGGACAAATTTTATCTCAAGAAGTTTTAGATATTCCAAAATACGAAACTATCAATCTTCATGCGTCATTATTGCCTAAATACAGAGGAGCAAACCCTATTCAAAGAGCAATAATAAACGGCGACAAAGAAACCGGTATTTGTACAATGATTACAGAACTTGGCTTAGATTGCGGCGATGTTTGTCAACAACTTGTTATTCCGATTTCTGATACAATGAACTGTGAAGAACTATGGGAAGAAATTGCAAAAAAATCACCACAAATGATTGAACAAACATTAATAGGCTTAAAAGACGGGACTCTAAATCCAATAAAGCAGTGTGAAGACGGACTTTGCATGGCTAACAAATTAACCAAAGAAGAATGCAAAATTGATTGGAATAAATCTAATGAAGAAATCCATAACCTTGTTAGAGGAATTTGCAGATGCCCGAGCGCTTATTTCATGTTCAACGATAAAATTATAAAAGTCATTGAATCAAAACCTGTTAATGGGACAGGAAAACCTGGAGAAGTTATATCATCTTCAAAAGATGGCGTCGATATCGGATGCGGAAACGGGATTTTAAGAATCCTCAAAGTTAAACCTGAAGGAAAAGGTGAAATGCTTGCCAGAGACTGGTATAACGGAGTAAAAAAATAATGATAACAAAAGGTATTCGAGGAGCAATAACAGTTACTGAAAATACTGAATCTGCAATAAAAGAGGCCACTCTTGAATTGCTAGAGGCAATATGTAAAAAAAATCATATTAATGCCACCGCGGTCATTTCTCATGTTATTTTTACAACCACAAAAGATTTAAACGCAGCTTTTCCTGCAAAATTTGCAAGAGAAGAATTTGGCTGGAACGATGTAGCAATGATGTGCTTTCATGAACTTGATGTACCGAATGCTTTAAAAATGTGCATTAGAGTGTTAATTATAATTAACTGTGAAAAAGATTTTATACCGGAATTTGTATATTTAAAAGATGCAAAAAATTTAAGAAAATAAATAAACGTGCGAGGTCGCAAATGCTGTCTCTGAGCCTGCACAAGCAGATGGGCGTGAATATAGTGGAGTCCCGTTTAATGCGAGGTGCTACGCACATAAATATGCCACCAGCTGAAACCTAAAGAATGCGATATTGTCATTCTGAGGGAGCAGGCGACTGAAGAATCTCTGTTCCAGCATATTAGTCATTCCGAAATTTTTTCGGAATCTATTATCCAAAGATGCTGAAACAAGTTCAGCATGACATGTCGGTTCAGGGTGACATATTTGTTTGTCATTCTGAGGGAGCGCGCGACCGAAGAATCTCTTATTACTGTTCTGTTTATTTGATACTTCGACTAAAGCCTCAGTATGACAGATGGCTTGATATTGAGGATAGAATATTAATAAGAGGTCTTTTGATTACTTATATTTTGGTAAACTCTGAAACTGACGGGTCTAATAATCGGCGTCCAACATTTTCAAAAGCTATAGAACATAAGGTTTTATTTCCATATTTTATTATTTTTTCAACAACACCGCGTCCATACCTTGGATGGCTAACACTATCTCCCTGTGCAAAATTAGAACCATCACTACCCTGTGCCTGTCCAGATTCAGTCTCTGATGGATATACAGGAACTACTGGCGGCTGCTCATCTACATATGGAGATTCTTGATATGAATTTTCTTCAACAATCTCAGCTTCCTCATTTTGAACTAACTCTTCACCAAAGAAATCCTCGCTTGATGCAAGTTGATTATCTTCAATAAAATCAAGATCATCCTCTGTCAAACTTGCTCCGGAAGCTAAATCTTCTTCTAACTGCAAATCATCTTGTATTACAGCCTCATCCTGAAAATCCGAAATTGACAAATCCGACTCTACCGAACTTTCAGTTGCCATTTCGTCAAAAGATAAAGTATCTTCTTCTAAAATATTAGCAACAGGTTCTACAATTTGAGTTGACGAATAATCCTCTTGTTCAGGAACTGACGACATAACATCTTCTTCTAAAGGAATTTGAGGATATTCAATAACCACATCCTGAGGAGGAATCTCACCGGCCGGTATTGAATCAGATAACTGATTTTCCAATTGCATTTGTTCATTTGCTGCAATTGTAGTTCCTTCAACAACTTCTACAGGCTCCTGAGGGATTTCTGGAATTGGTAATGCATTTGAAGCCTGAGTTTCAGCGATAAAATCATCTTCTACCGCAACATCCTCTGCTGATTCAGACACCCTTTGAGATGCAAAATTATTGTTATTAGAAACTATATCATCTAATTTTACACCATCTTTATTCACAAGCTCAAGATTTTCAACAGCAGGTACAAATTGGAACTTATCTCCAAATACATCATCCTTTGTCAAATCTAATTCTAAATCAGACATATCAACAATAAAAGGAATGCCTTGAGTTAATTTTCCACAAACTATACATTCGCCAGGATTCAATTTATTTAAAAAGGTATTGTAAGCGGCAAAATCATGCTGCATAGTAAGAGGAGCAAACAACATTATATTTTCAGCATGCGCTTTAAGTTCAAGCACATATTTATAGGAATTGCTAACCAATAATGTTGTAAAAACATGGTTATTATTAATAAGCTGTTTTATAAGTTTTTTATCAGAATTTCCATCAGTCAACGGAACAAAGAAATATATATATTTTTGCACAGACTCTAACGCCTTATGAACAAACAATATAACTTCTTTTTGTAAAGATTCATGAATATTTTTCAAATCAATTATTGAACAATTTTTCTCGGCAAGTTTTTCACTAAAAGCAAATACTTCTTCTTTTGTATTTGCAAATATATTTGCATCTCTATATTTCAATAATTTATTTTTTAATAATGCAAGTTCAGGCATCTGAGTTTCTTTATACTGATTAGCCACAACATCGACAAAATTATCGATTGGCAAAAATTCAAAATCCAAAGATTTAATATATTGCTGAACCGCATAAAAAATATCCTGAATAACAGCCTTAGTTGAAGCATCAACTTCTGCTAATTCATATTCAAATAAATAATCAATCATTTCAGAGTTTAATGGCAATTTAAAATCTTTTGCAAACTCGATTTTTGGAAAATCTTCAAACAGATTTCCAGTATCAATAATAACACTTTTTTCTTTCATCTGGAACAACTGCCTTGCACAATTTGAAATAAACGCAGTTTTATCCATATCTTTTTCAACAAAAACAGTGAAATTTCTTTCAAAAACTGAAATATCCAAACAAAGCATTTCATCAAGCTGAGCCAGATTACCAATTTTTATTGGAGTTTCAACAGGCAAGAGTTCAAGCAATTCTTCCGGCGGCAAAAATGATAATTCTGAATTTAAACTAGGAACAGAACCGTCATAATTATCAACAACCCCATCCGGAGTAAAGGTAAATAGCAATTTAGCAATAGCAAAATTATTAACACTGTCAGATTTCAAGTTAACAAACTGAGCAACATACGATTTAGTACTTGTTGCCAGAACTATAAATCTTCCAAGAATCGGATTTTCTCCCTCTCCATACGATAACTTTATCAAGTTATTCTTAATCTCTAATAATTTCATCTATGCCCTCACTCTTTAGAAAAATTGTACCATGAATAGTAAAGAAATATGTTAAAATATTAAGTTACTTAACATTTACAATATCCTCCAGATTATTATATATATCAATAGTTACAGGACAAATTTTCAAATCTCGCTTGACTAAACTTTTAATAGTTTCCTTATAGCATTTTAGCATAGCTTTGTTTAATCCATTTTCTTCATCCAAATAACCTCTTACATCATCCAAATAATCTTTATCACGGGTTTTTGGTTCAATTTTATCCGCTAAAAAAATTATTTTTTCAAAATCTGTCATATCAATCTTACCTAAAGTATGCCACCTTATAGCAGATAAGATTTCATTATCCTCAACCCCAAAATTATTTTTGGCAATAAACGCACTTACAGGCGCATGAAGTGTTTTATAATTCATCAACTCAACTTTTTGAACATTCAGGTTATTGTTGATAATTTCTAGCAATTTTTCATTAGAAAAACATTTTGCACAATCATGCAAAAGCCCTGCCATATATGCTTTTTCTGAATCCAAACCAAATTTCACAGCCAAATCTCTTGCACATTCGGCAGTGCCAATTGAATGAACATAACGCTTTTCACTCAAATTTTCTCTTAACCAGCCGAGCAAACTTTCCATATCAATCTTTGTATAACTCATTTTTGTATATATAATCCTTTACTTCCTTACTAACATAATCATCTATACTTTGATTATTTTTTATTTTATCTCTTATTTCTGTAGATGAAACATTTTGAAAAGGTAATGATTGAAATTCAAAATCATAACCTTTTTCTCTCAAATAATCATACTTTGAAATTTCAAAATTGTCCTCCCTAACAAAGACGATAAATTTAACAATCTCTTTTAATTTATCAGCCTCATACCACGATTCAATAAAATCAAATGCATCTGTTCCTATAATAAAATGAATTTTACCATCAATAATATATTGCTTATACAGCTCACAGATAGTTAAATACGTGTAAGACTTACCCTCTCTTTTAAATTCTATATCTGTAACCATAAATTTAGAATTATATGCAGCCGCAAGTTTTACCATATTCAACCGGTGAGTAGCCATAGAGATATCACAATTTTTGTGCGGAGGTTTATATGCCGGAACAAATAAAAACCTGTCGAAATCGTACTTATTCACTACATACTCTGCCACCCTTAAATGCGCATTATGAATAGGGTTAAAAGTTCCTTGAAAGACACATAATTTCATACGAAAATTTTACCACAACAGTTATTTACGGTAAATAAAATATGTATATTAATAAGAATATAACTCACTACTCAAATATCGTTCTCCACAATCAGGAAGAATAGCCACAATCAATTTCCCTTTATTTTCTTCGCGTTTTGATAACTCAATTGCAGCCCAAACATTTGCACCACCTGAAAAGCCTGCTAAAATACCTTCTTTTGTAGACAGATTACGAGCAGTATTAATAGAATCCTCGTTTGTAACAGGAATAATCTCATCTACCAAATTTCTGTCAAAATTTTCAGGAACAAAATTGGCTCCTATTCCTTGAATTTTATGAGCATCCGCATTCTTGCCTGCAAGTACCTGTGAAGAAAATGGTTCAACTGCAATAGCTTTTATTTTAGGATTTTTTTCTTTTAAACCTTTTGCAATTCCAGATATTGTACCTCCGGTACCAACACCAGCGACAACAATATCTACTTTGCCTTCTGTATCGTTCCAAATTTCTTGTGAAGTTGTTAAATAATGAGATTTTGGATTTGAAGGATTATCAAATTGAGACGGTATAAACGAATTCGGATATTCATTACTCAACTCAACAGCCTTATCAACAGCACCCTGCATGCCAAGTTTACCATCCGTCAATAAAAGCTCCGCACCATAAGATTTCAATAGCAAACGGCGCTCTAAACTCATTGTTTCAGGCATAGTTAAGACTATTTTGTATCCTCTTATTGCACAAATCATAGCAAGCCCGATACCTGTATTTCCGCTTGTCGGTTCGATAATCAAAGTATCCTTATTTATTATGCCGGAATTTTCAGCATCCAGAATCATTTGATATGCAGCTCTGTCTTTTACTGAATTTGCCGGATTAAAATATTCCAACTTTACAACGACATCAGCATACCCGTCATTAAGCTTATTTAAACGCACCAACGGAGTATTACCAATAAGTTCTGTTAAATCACCTGCAATTTTCATATACAAAAGTCCTTTCTTTGCTCACAATTATACAACAAAACATACGTTTGCAGAATCTCTATTGCGACGCATTCGTCATTCCGAAATTTTTTCGGAATCTATTATACTGAGACCCTGAAACGAGTTCAGGGTGACAATTTGCCTGTTCAAGATGACGCGTCGTCAGTTCAAAGAGACATGATTAGTTATTTGTGGATTGCCGCATCGGCAAAAACCTCCTCGCAATGACGCCCCCGCCGGACAAAACAAAAAACTGCTATATAAATTCCGCAATAACCGTATTGAGTGCCGTGCGAAAATATGTTATAATACATGTGGATATAAATTGGAAAGATAAAAATGATAAAAAAAGCTTTAGCATTTACGTTGGCAGAAGTGCTGTTAACAATGACAATTATTGGCGTAGTTGCGGCAATGACAATTCCGACACTGCATTATCAAAAAGTAAAAAAAGAATATACAACAAAACTAAAAAACTTTTACAGTAAAATTGATAATGCCATTTTAGACATGGAACTTGACCATGGCTCATTTAGAGATATGAAACTTCCGGCCCAAGGAAAGGGTTTTGACTGGTATATGAATCATTTAGATCCATATATAGGTCATCAGTATGTTAACAAAAATCGTAATACCGTATATTATAAAGACGGTTCCAGCTTAGACACTTTCTTTACTGGAGGTTGTTTGGATGTATATTATGATGTTAATGCTACTAAAGGTCCAAACAGAGCAGGGTACGACCGATTTGTATTTCTATTCTGCTTTACAGATGCAAATAGGCAAAGCTGGTTTGGAAACGCTAATATTTTCTGGGGAACTTATGGCAGCGGACTAAGTACTGCGGGATTATCCAGAAATACTATGATAAATAAATGCAAAAATGAACACGCATGGTGTACAAGATTATTACAAAATGATCAATGGGAATTCAAAGACGATTATCCATTCAAATTTTAACAAACAAAAAAATTTGATAGGTCTTTTTTTATTTGTATTTGTTATTTATAAAATAAGATTAATATTTAAATCCATCGGCTTTCATTCTGTCAATAACTTCATGAAGTTTAGCATCACTGCAAACATACGAAACTCTAAAAAATCCTTCCCCGTATTCGCCGAAAGCATTCCCAGGGACTACCACAATACCGGATTTTTCCAGCATATCTTCACAGAATTTAAATGCTGATTTATATTTTCTTGG
>ERZ824600.3694-NODE-3694-length-14294-cov-2.742679_pt1 | contig 14294 bp, 8 predicted proteins | sample MGYA00519933_ERZ824600 | MGnify/ENA primary metagenome ERZ824600 (study PRJEB31778, sample SAMEA3449178) | human gut metagenome | biome: human gut; feature: human-associated habitat; material: faeces | place: United Kingdom | collected 2010/2012 ... | reverse complement strand
CCTGCCGCAACACCTCAGTGGCAGCACGTCATGACACATGATTTTGGGGGCAACGCCTCGGCCGCCAAGGTCGAGTTCCCCGAGCCGCTTATCGACGTGACGGCCATACGTCTGACCGTAAAATCGGGTGCCGGAGACGGGCAGGGATTCGCCTCGTGCGCCGAGATGGAGTTTTACAGGCGCAATCCCGAGGCTTTCGACTACACTACGCTCTTCACCGATGCCTCGTGCTCGGAACTTCGCGCAGGCGTCACGCCGCAGGATATAGCCGCCTGCCCATACGCCTTCTTCAAGAATATAGCCTACTTCATGTATCACGACCGCTACGCGAAGGAGTTCCGCATAAACACCTTCAAGGCCTATCCCAACCCCGACACCGAGGCCACACGCAACAAGACCTCGCAATACAGCCTTCTGGACAACCCCACGGGCATTGAGGTCGCGGCAGGCCAGCAGCTTATCGTGATGGCCGACCTGAAGGGGCAGAGCGTATCGCTCCGCGTGCAGAACCTCGACCGCCCGAACGGCGACGGCTTCGGCGGCGACAGCTACCCTATTTCGACCGGTGTCAACAAGATCGACATCACGAACAAGGGTCTCGTTTATGTAATGTACCACACCGACAACTTCGCCTCGGCGCCTGACGTCAGACTGCACTTCGCAACGGGCACCGTCAACGGATACTACGACTCGCAGCGTGCCGACCACGAAGGGCGCGCTCATGAACTTCTCTATGCCGCCACGGGAAAATATTTCGACGTGGTCGGGGCATACGCGCACCTCATCTTCCCGACGGAGCGCTTCCGCAACCATACGCACGACCTCAAGGCGCTGATCGACGCATACGACGCGCTTGTGTACCGCGAGCAGGAGTTCATCGGTCTGGAGAAATACGGCAAGATGTTCCACAACAGGATGTGCTTTACGGTGATGTACACGAGCTACATGTACTCGACATCGTACCATACAGCATACCATGACGACACGCTTGCGGAATTGTGCGACGAGAACCGTCTCACCACATCGGCATGCTGGGGTCCCGCACACGAGGTCGGGCACAGCAACCAGACACGTCCGGGCCTCAAGTGGCTCGGCACGACTGAGGTGACGAACAATATCCTCTCGCAACACATCCAGACATCTGTCTACGGACAGGATTCGCGCGTACAGACCGAGAACATGGGCGACGCGGCCAACCCCAACCGCTACACCAAGGCTTGGAGCAATATTCTTGTAAAGGGCGCCCCGCACGCCACTGAAGGCGACGTCTTCTGCAAGCTGATACCGTTCTGGCAGCTGGAGCTCTACTTCGGCAAGGTTCTCGGCCGCACACCCATGCAGCAGAGCGACCACGGAGGTTTCTATGCCGACTGCTTCGAGTGGGTGCGCACGCATGACAACCTGCCCACGGCAGGCGAACAGCAGTTGGAGTTCGTATATATAGCCAGCGCATGCGCCCGGATGAATCTCCTCGATTTCTTCGACAAGTGGGGTTTCCTTACCCCCGTCGATGCCACCATAGACGACTACGGCACGGGGCAGCTAACCGTGACGCAGCAGATGATCGACCGTATACGCTCGCGCGTCGAGTCTCTGGGATACGACGCGCCCAAGGCAGCAATAGAGTACATAACAGACAACAACTATGAGACCTTCAAGCAGCAGAAGAGTGTCGTGACGGGCACGGCCGAGCGTTCGGACCGCAAGCTCACGATGAGCGGCTGGCAGAATGTCATCGTCTACGAGGTACGCGACGGCGGCCCCGACGGTACGCTCATACACGTCTCGGACGGCATGCTCCGCCCCTCGGCCACGGCGTCGTTCGACGTACCCGCCGCATGGCAGCCTTCGTGGAAGGTCTACGCCGTACAGTACGACAACAGACGCATCGAGGTCACATTCTGACCCGCGGGTGTGCTGATCCGCACACAATATTCCATACACGAAGAGGAACGGACGAAATCCGTTCCTCTTCGCGTGTTTGCCAAGTAAGGCAATACGTTCCGCCGCTTGTCCGCAACGTCGTATTTTATCTTCACCGTGACGTTTACCCACACCGAAACTTGAAAATTCCATCCATTGTTCGTATATTTGGATACTCTACGACACTCCGGATAAGACTGCTCGGGCCGCGCCATGCCGTCCATCCGACATACACGTAAAATTCAAGCTATGGATACGAGTCACACAAAACTGCCTATGGTCGAACGCGACGAATGGCTTGAGCCCGTGGCCGACCGAATATACGAACGACACGAACGCTACATGCGCCGTATGGAGGATATCACGCGCCGTGCCGGCTCGATCGTCGACTACGCCAACGGATACATGTATTACGGATGGCAGCGCGACGAGGAGCTCAGCGGCTGGTGGTTCCGCGAGTGGCTGCCCGAGGCGCAGGATGTATATCTGTTCGGGGACTTCAACTCGTGGCAGCGTACGCAGTTGCGGCTGGACAAGGGTGAGAACGGCGTCTGGAGTGCCTTCTTCCCCGACGCGATGTATGCCGACCGTCTGACGCACGGCTCACTCTACAAGATGCACGTACACGGCGCAAACGGCTGGTTGGACCGCATTCCCGCATACGCCACGCGCGTGGTGCAGGACGAGAAGAGCAAGAACTACACGGCGCAGTTTTGGGCCCCCGAACCATACGTATGGCATGACGGGGATTTCTCGCCCGCGGCGGCCGGAGACCTGCTCATATACGAGGCCCACATAGGCATGGCGCAGGAGCGGCGAGGAATAGGCACATACGACGAATTTATGGATCTGATCCTGCCGCGAATAAAGCAGGCCGGATATACCGCCGTGCAGCTCATGGCCATAGCCGAACACCCCTACTACGGCTCATTCGGATACCACGTATCGAATTTCTTCGCCCCCTCGTCACGTTTCGGCACGCCCGAGCAGCTCAAACGCCTCGTCGACACGGCGCACGGCATGGGGCTGGCCGTCATAATGGATCTCGTACACGCTCACTACGTCAAGAACATAAACGAGGGCATCAACGCCCTCGACGGCTCGGACCACCTCTACTCCAAGGCCGGAGCCGAGGGATACCAGAAATATTGGGACTCGATGACCTTCGACTACGGCAAGGGCGGGGTCGAACACTTCCTGCTCTCGAACGTAAAGTATTGGCTCGACCGTTTCCACTTCGACGGATACCGTTTCGACGGTGTCACCTCGATGATATACCACCATCACGGATATGTCGACTTCGACTGCCGCGACCGCTACTTCGACGAAGGCGTCAACCTCGATGCCCTGACATACCTCACACTCGCAAACCGTCTGGTACATGACTTCCGTCCTGCGGCCGTGACCATAGCCGAGGAGGTGAGCGGCATGCCCGGCATCTGCTTCCCGCCCTACGACGGCGGCGTGGGGTTCGACTACCGCCTCGGCATGGCGATACCCGACTTCTGGATCAAGATGCTCAAGGATACCCCCGACGAGGAGTGGAACATTTGGGAGATGTGGTCGGTCATGACAGACCGTCTGCCCGGTGTCAAGACCGTAGCCTATGCCGAGTCGCACGATCAGGCGCTCGTGGGTGACAAGACCATAGCCTTCCGTCTGATGGACCGTCTGATGTACGACTCGATGGACCGCAAAACCCAGAACATACTCATCGACCGCGGCATGGCCCTGCACAAGATGATACGTCTGATGACCATCACGACGGGCGGCGAGGCATACCTCAACTTCATGGGCAACGAGTTCGGACACCCCGAATGGATCGACTTCCCGCGCGAGGGCAACAGCTGGTCGTACGACCACGCACGGCGTCAATGGTCGCTGCGCGACAGCAAGGAGTTGAGATATTCGTTCTTGGCCGATTTCGACCGCGAGATGCTCCTTATGGTACGCCGATACGGCATCCTTGCCGACGGCTATCCCTACAACCTGCTCATGGACGAGCACAACAAGACCATCGTCTTCGCACACGGCGACCTCGTCTTCGTATTCAACTGGCACCCCACGGCCTCGATTCCCGACTACGAGCTGCCCGTACGGCGCGAAGGACGCTACGTACCACTGCTCTCGACCGACGAGGCGCGCTTTGGCGGCTTGGCACGGCAGGCAATGGACGACGAGCACTTCTCATTCCCCGCGGGCGAAGATGCGCAACCGCACATAAGGATATACAACACCTCGCGCACGGCCATCGTACTGCGCCGCTGCGACGACTGACAGTCGGAAAGTAGTTTTATTCACTCCGTCAGACTCCAAACCTCAAATACATTCAGCCACACCCACACAAACCCATCGGGTCAGAATAAAGGGTAATTATGACAAAAGCAATAAGCCCGCTCCTCGGAGCGGGCTTATCGTCATAATACAACCTGTGATCTGCGGTCCACCGTCAATGCCGTTTGCGCGACGTGTTGTCCTCGATCGAATTGCCCTGTATGGTGAGCAGACGCACCCCCTCGGGCGAATTCGAATAGATCTGTATGACACGGTGGAATATACCCTCCTCGATCTTGTGGGGCTCGTATTTGATCTTTATGACTGATGCCTCGCCGGGCAGTACGGGCTTGCGCGAGTAGCTCACCGTAAGGCACGAACAGGCTTTGGTGATCTTCTTTATCACCAGAGGCTCGTCTCCGTCATTCACGAAGCGGAACTCCTTTATGAGGTCACCCCCGTGGCGTGCCACGTCGCCGAAGTCGTGCGACGTGCGGTCGAAGGCCATGTGTGGTCCCGACGGCGCCTTCTGACGCCGCTCAAGGCCCTTCCGATCCTTCTGCGGCTCCTGCCCCGCCACGCATGGTGTCCCGGCATGTTTCGATATGCTTCCCATAATCGGCTCCCGCGCCCAAGCCGCCGCAACAACAGCCACACTAAGAGTCACGCCACAAATTATACCTCTTGCGAGATGTTCCATCGTCGTCAGTTAAGTTTGAAGTTATACGTTATCGTTCCGCCCTGCACGAAGCTGCGGCTCTCGGTGAAGCGCGCCTTCTTCGCTGCGGCTATCGCCGCTGCTATCAGCGCCGCATCCGACGAGGTCGAACCCTTGGGTTCGTACGCAGCACTCGTCACGACACCGTGCTGGTCGACCGCCACGCGTATGACGATCTTGCCGCTCGTGTTGCCCGGATAGTCCGGCAACGGCAGGTTGCCCACAAGACCTCGTCCGCGCAGGCCCTCGTCAAGCTGGTCGTTGCCTATGGGGTTCAGTCCCCCGCCGTCACCCGAGGCGGTATTCTCCTTGCCCTCGCGGCTGTAGGGGTTGCCCACATCCTCCTCTTCGTCCGCACCGTCCGTATTGCTGTGGAAGATGGCACGGCGGTTCACCGTACGCGTCTGTTCGTCGGGGCCCGTCACCTGCTGCGAATTGTCGCGCTCGGTCGAGATATTCTCATGGCGCGGCGCCTGTTGCGTCACTACCGTACGCTGGGGCCGCGGCGGCTCCTCCTCGAGTTCTATGATAAGCGTTGCGGGCTCTTCGACCTTGTCGATGGATATCTTTCCCAGCAGCAGGGCCGCGGCTAACACTATAACGTATGCACCCACGGCAACTCCGCCGTAAAGCTTCGGTCTGTCGTCGTTTTCATCGTAGTAGTTCATAATCGTTCCGTTTTATCCGTCGTCACCCGCCCCCGTACATCAGGGCTGCGTGGCTGCGATCAATCCGTAACCGTTATCCTTGGCGATGTTCATCATCTGCACGATCTCATCCCATGCCACCGTCTTGTCGGCATGCAGCGATACGGTCGGCTTCTCCTGTCCCTCAAGACGGCTCTTCAACGCGCGGGCAACACCCTCGCGCGAGCCCACATTCTCCAACTCCACATAATATATGTAGCGGCCGTTGCCGGCATCCTTTATTGACACCGTGGTCACGGCCTTGTCCTTGAGCTGGTTGGCGCTCTTGGGCAGCATCAGCTTCACGGCATTGGGATTGATGAGCGTCGTTGCGATGATCATGAAGAGCAACAACAGAAACATCAAGTCCGTCATCGACGATGCCGAGAACGACTGATTGACCTTCGATCCTCGTTTAATTGCCATGATTCACACTATTTAACGGGTTGATTCAATATATCCATGAAGGCGATCGAGTTGGCCTCCATCTGGAACACGAGCTTCTCGATACGGGCCACAAGGTAGTTGTAGCCGAAGTATGCCGGAATACCGACGATAAGACCCGCAACCGTGGTCACCATCGCAACATACATACCGCTCGACAGCAACGACATGTCGACCGTACCTCCCGCAGCCGACATATCCATGAAGGTCTGCACCATACCGAGCACCGTACCGAGGAATCCGATCATGGGGGCACCGCCGGCGATCGTCGCAAGGAACGGAAGTCCGTTCTCGAGCTTCGACACCTCAAGGTTGGCAACATTCTCTATGGCCGACTGTATGTCGCCCATCGGACGGCCGATACGGCCTATGCCCTTCTCGATCATGCGGGCAATGGGGGTATTGGTCTTACGGCAAAGGTCTATCGCCGAGCGGATCTTGCCGTCAGAGATGTAGTCGCGGATACGGTTCATGAAATTCATGTCCATAACCGACGCCTTGCGTATGGCCAGATAACGCTCCACGAAGATGAAGACCGTAATGCCGCCCAAAATCAACAACGGCCACATCAGCCATCCTCCCTTGGTGAAGAGTTCCCACAAGCTCATGCTTACATCATTCGTAACCGCTGCCTCGGCAGTCTCGCCTGCCGCCGCTGCCGCACCTTGGGCAGCCTGAAGAAATTCGATCATAATCTTTCTTGTTTTATTTAAGTTTTTTATTCAAGTTTCTCAAATTCAATCCATTCATTATCCTCAACGGGTATTGCGTCCGTCGTTGCCGCCGCCTCGGCGCGCTGACGGTGCCGGCGTCCGCGCTTCGACGCCCGGCCATTAGTAACCGCCGCAACATGCTCCACACTCTCCGTATTCTTCGCAGCTGCGCCATCCGTCGACAAGCTGTCTGCCGCGACATTATTCACCGCAGCCCGACGCAAAGTATCCACGCCGGCCGCACGTGAGGTCGTATCGCGCCCCGCCGCGTCGCGACGCAGGTGCATCCCTTCGCCGCTCTTATCAAGGCTGTCGGCCTCGCGCATGCTCCGTTCGGCGGCCTCACGCATCTCGGCATCGCGCTGCTCACGGCGCCGCTTGCTCATGAAACGGTCACGGACACGGCGCTTCAGATCCTTCCAGTTCTCGAAATCCTCCTTGTAGTAGATTCCGACTCCCGTCTCCTGAAGACCCTGATTCTCGTCGAAACGGTCGATCGTCTGCGTAAAGCCCTTCAGCTTGAGGTTGCCGTTCTCGTCTATAAGCCACGTAATGTAGGCCTCGCCCAAGAAGTTCGACATGTTGCTGTTGGCCGACATCTGGTTATCGATAAGGTAGTTACCCTCAAGTTCCACGATCAAGCGGTCGCTCACCAGACTCTTCGAGAATCCGAAGTCGATCTCGTCGCTCGTAAGCTCCGAGCGCGGGCGGTAACGCAAAACGATATTGTAGTCGTCGCTCGAGAGCCAGTTGCTCAACTGATTCGACAGCAGTTCGAAACCTGTGGCGGCCGAGGCCGAGGCACCGATGCTCGACGAAGTCGAGGAGTCGGAATAGAAGCTGGCGCTGACCAGAAGGTACATGAACTGCGTGGCGATCGACTGCTGGTTGTTGAGCAGGTTGGCCACGGCGTTCTGAATCTCCGAGTCGGCGTTCGGCACCTTTATATCGAACGTCACGGACGGATTGGTCAACCGGTCCGAGAGGTTTATTATGCACTCCACGGGCACCGCACGCGAAATATTGTCCAGCGTCGTGGACGAAAGCAACGGCTTGAGCGACGCCTTGAGCTTGTAGACGGCATCTATGTCCAGACGCGCATCCATCGGGTCGCCCGTCCACTGTATCGTCGAGCCCTCCTCGATGATAAAGAGCTTGTTGATGATGTTCTGCAGCGTGAACAGGTAGCTTCCCTCGGTGATGGTATAGTCGCCGTACATGTCGAAGATATTGGCACTCGGAACGATACGCATATTGAGCGTGCCGTCGCCGCGCACCTTGATTATGTCACCCACCGTCGGGTCGATCACCAGCTGGACCTCGGCATTGGGGTTGGCCGTAAGTTCGATGTTTATGTTCATCGTGCTGCCGCCCGTGGTGCGGGTACGGTTGCGGCGCTCGAACATCAGTTTCTTGCGCTCCAGATAGTTCATCGTATCGAGCTGCATGCCCGGCTTCTCGAATATGACGAAATCGGCCGTCGACACATCCGTCTTGCTCGACAACGGCATGAAGAACTGGGAATTGCCCTCCGTCGAGGCCACGATGTCGAGCGTCGCGCCCTTCTTGCTGCCGCTGATGGTCGCCACACCCGAAGCGTAGACCTTGCCGTAGAAGAGATCATTGTCACGCGAGGTGGTGTTCAGTACGATCATCTTGCGCGGCATGACACGCATCACGTACGATATGTTGGAGGTATGCTGCAGGTTCAGATCCATCGTCAGCAGGCCGCCGTTCTGTTCCGAGTCGTAGACACGCACGTTCGAGGCCCGCAGATGGTTGTCCTCAACCTCGATTGTGGCGTTGGGCACGGTGTAGCGCGCCTGCGTGAAATCGACCGTCGTCGCGAGATCCCTGACCTCGATCGACCCCGCCATCGAGGCGTCTCGGTTCTGTCCCGAGATCTCAAGCATGGCCGTAGCCGTACCCGACGTTCCCGACACCACACCCGAGAGGATGGGGTCGAGCAGGCTCATGTTCATATCCTCGATACGGGCCTCGGCATAGTAACGTCCCGTAGAGGGGGCGTAATAGCCGCGTATGATGTTGTCGCCCGTCGTACGGTTGTTCATAAGGATACGCACACGCTGCCGCTCGAAGTCCCACCGCGAATCGAGTTGCAGCGGCGGCACGGCTATGCCGTTTATCGTGACATCGTCCAGACCTATGTCCGAAGTGAGCTCGCCGCGATACAGTGCCGACTTCATCGAGGCGGTACCGTTGCTGCGCCCCTCGACGTCGTAACCCATACCCATGGCAAATCCGGCCAGAGACGATATGTCGAAATTGTTCAGCCGCAGCGTAAGCGAATCCGAGCGGCTGCGCGAGGCCACGCCGTCGACATGCAGCATCTGGTTGTCGGTGCGGATCATGAAGTCGTTGACCACCACGCGTGCCGTATCGATCGATATCTCGTCGGAGGAGATACGCCAGTTTTGGCCGCCCTGAGAAACTGTCGACGGCAGTACCGACATGGTCACACGGCGCATTCCTGTCGAGTCGCGCCCCACGCGCGCCCAGAGTGACAACATGCCCGAAAGCGAATCTGCCGGGTCGTCAAAGCCCGCCGACAGGTGCATGCGGTCGTTCTTCGCACCGCCCATGACCGTCAGCTGAGGCGTATGCATACCCCCGGCGTAGAGATCCTCCGAGGTAAGGTACAACGCCAGCGAGTCGCCCTGATTCACCATGTTCATCTTCAGGCGCGTAGCCAGCAGACGCCCGCGTTCGAGGTAATCCGACTCGGCACGCATCGAGATGACGTTGTCGCTCGGGTTGAGAATGAAGTTGAACTTCGACCCGGGGGCCAGCTGCAACCCTTCGGATATGGCGTTCAACAGCGGGTCAAGCTCCTTGACCGTCACCGCAAGCGTAGAGTATCCGCTGCTGCCGTCCGGTCCCACATATTCACGCACACCGCTGTCGTAGAGCGACGGCAGGTATTTGCTCATGGCCGACTCGAGATACTTGGCCAGCTCACCGTAACTCGTCGGGCCGGTGAAGGTTGCATCCGCAAAATCCGACGTGAGCGACACCGAGCGGCGGCCCTCGCTGCTGCGCGCCGTAATCTTTACATCGCCGCTGCGAAGCGTATCACTCTCATAGACATATTCCCCGCCGAGGCTCAGCGTACCGTTCATACTGTCGGGCCAGTTGCCAACGGCATATAGTTCGGCCCCCAGCGCCAACGTCGAGATCGAATCCCGACGATTGATGTTCATGGCGTGCAGATCGGCCCGATCCACGACCAGACGCACATCACACACGGGCTCCGCACCGTTCATGTCGGCCTTGCCGCTAAGCATCATGCGCAACGGGGCGCAGTCGCTGCGCAGCGTTCCCGTAAAGCTCTTGTTAAGGATGCGGCCGTTCAACGACAGAGAGTCATAACGGCAGCCCATCCACTCGACCGACTCGACCTCTCCGTTCACATTGCCATCCACGCCTCCGCCGTCGGCCATTACGCCGTCGAAACGCAGCGATGCCGACGCCGGCCCCAGATCGGGATTCTGAAGCAACCGCCCCAGACGCAGATGACGCACATCGGCTGAGGCCGTGACAGAATAACGGCTCAGCGTATCGCCCGCCTCACGCTTGAGCGGACGCCGTTTCAATGACACGGCGGCATTCCCCGCCTGCGTCGTCAGTTTCAGGTCGGTGGCAAAGGAGCGGATACCGCCCTCGAAGCGGCCCGCACATATCATTTCACCCGCACCACTCATAATCGAGCGTATCTTCTCCGGCAACTCACTGCCTCCGATGCCGGCGCTCAGACGCGCCACGTCGGCTTCGCAAGTCATAAGACGCCGCAGATCGACCGTCATCGTGGTGTGAGCCACGTCGGGCAGCCCGCGCAGCGAGACATCCGTACTGAGCGACGAATGCTCGCCGAAAGATATGTTGCTGACATCGACATTCATGTCGGCGACCGATCCCGATACCGACACGTTCATATCCTTCACTGCAAGTTTCCACGGCAGCAGCCCGGGTGCGAAGTGCGCAATGTCGTCGGTCGAGACCGACGTGTCGTACAACTCGCCATCGATGGCCACGTTGTGTACGAAATCCTTGTACGAGGACCAGTCCTCGCCGCGCAGCACCAGCGAGCTCAGCCTTATGGCCGACTCTTCGGTGTCGATCTCGAAGTCTCGCAGATCGACAAGACCACGATCCACCAAGAATCGGCCCGTGAAGTTGTCTATCCTGAAACCGCTATGTTCCGTGGTTGAGAAGTTGCGTATGTAGCCGCCGATCATGCTCCCGCGAAGCAGGAAGCCCTCTATGAGGGCCGACGTATGCTCGAGGTGCATGTCGTTGTAATCGATACCGTATTTGGGGTCGCGGTGCTCCTGCCGCTCGATGATGAGCGTGAAGTCGTCAATCTGCACGTTGCGTATCCCGAAGCCGAAATCGCCGCCGCCCTTCTTCTCCTTGTTCGAGAGGCGGTCCATAACCTGCTTGATGTTCATCACACCCTCGGGCGTCTCACGCAAATAGAGCTTCGTATTGCTCACCTCGCCGTTACGCAGAACGATGCCCGCGCTGTTGTCGCGCAAGCCCGCCATGTGGAGCTGCAGACGCCCCACATACAGCAACGTATCTTTTTGATAATCCTCGACATAGAACCCATCCACACGGATACTTCCCCACGCGCCGAGACGTATGCGGTCGATCGAGACGGTGGTCTCCAGCTTGCGCGAAAGGTACTTCACGGCGCGGTCCACCACAAAGTTCTGAACCGACGGCAGCGAGACGAGCAGCGTGAGCACGATGGGGCAAAATATCAGAAACAAAACAGTCACTGATAACGCCTTTAACAATATTTTCGTAACTTTGCGCATCGTAGTCCGCCTTAATCGGCTTAAAACCTACAAATGTAAATATTTTCCGTCAAAACGTAACAACATACCTCTGAAAAAATGGATATCACGATCCTCGGCATAGAGTCTTCATGCGACGACACCTCGGCCGCCGTCATACGCAACACCACGCTGCTGTCGAACGTCATCGCCTCGCAGGCCGTACACGTCAAGTACGGAGGCGTAATTCCCGAGCTGGCCTCGCGCGCACACCAGCAGAACATCATCCCCGTCGTCGACACCGCCCTCAAGGAGGCCGGCGTCTCGGTCGACAAGCTCGACGCCATAGCCTTCACGCGCGGCCCGGGTCTTCTGGGATCACTTCTGGTCGGTACATCCTTCGCCAAGGGTCTCGCCGTCGCATGCGACATACCCCTCGTCGAGGTCAACCACCTGCAGGGCCACATACTCTCGCACTTCATCGACCTGCCGGGCCGCGAAATGCCGCATCCCGACTTCCCGTTCCTCTGCCTGCTCGTGAGCGGCGGACATACGCAGATCGTACGTGTGGACTCACCCCTCGAGATGCAGATCATCGGCACCACCATCGACGACGCCGCAGGCGAAGCCTTCGATAAGTGTGCCAAAGTGATGGGACTGCCCTACCCGGGCGGCCCCGTGATCGACAAATTGGCCAAAGAGGGCGATCCGAATGCCTTCACCTTTGCCCATCCGCATGTCAAGGGCGAGTTCGACTACTCCTTCTCGGGACTCAAGACCTCGTTCCTATATACCCTGCGCGACGAGGTCAAGCGCGACCCCGACTTTATCGAGAAACACAAGGCCGACCTCTGCGCATCACTCCAGCACACCGTAGTCGACATCCTGCTCGACAAGCTCATCAAGGCTTCCAACGCCCTTGGCATAAAGGACATTGCCATCGGCGGAGGCGTCTCGGCCAATTCGGGCCTGCGCAATGCCGTTGCCGAGGCTGGACGCCGCCGCAACTGGCGCACCTTCATCCCCGAGTTGAAGTTCACTACCGACAACGCGGCCATGATCGCCATCTCAGGCTACTACCGCTACTGCCGCGGCCTGCTGGCAGGCCTCGACACCGCCCCCGCAGCACGCATCGAAGAGATGCTCTGACAACCTGACAGATACACGAAATGATCCCCGTCCAAGCCGAAAGGCCCTCGGACGGGGATTTTTTTATTTTCATTATACAAACAGCAATATATCAATACAATAGCTGCAATATACGATTATTCGTCAATAGAAATATAAAACATTTTATTTACCATTTAGAATATTTACATATCTTTGTTCCGACATAAGTCGCAACACATAATCCGAACAGAAAATGAAACCATTGAAGATAGGAGATCTCACGGCCGCCGTACCCATCGTACAGGGCGGCATGGGAGTAGGCATATCGCTCGCGGGGCTGGCATCGGCCGTAGCCGCCGAAGGTGGCGTAGGCGTAATATCGTCGGCAGGTCTTGGGGTCATCTACCACGACTACTCGTCCGACTACGACGAGGCGAGCATCTACGGTCTCGGCCGCGAAATCGAGAAGGCCCGCAGCAAGACGAAAGGCATAATCGGCGTCAACGTCATGGTCGCCATGTCGAACTTCGCCGACATGGTCCGCACCGCCATCGCCAACAAGGCCGACATCATATTCTCGGGTGCAGGGCTGCCGCTCTCGCTTCCCTCGTTCCTCAAGAGCGACTCGACCACGAAGCTCGCGCCGATCGTATCGTCGGCACGTGCGCTCAAGGTCTTGTGCCGCCGCTGGATCGAGGAGTACGGATATGTCCCCGACGCCGTCGTGGTCGAGGGGCCCAAGGCAGGCGGACACCTCGGCTTTGCCGAAGATGACCTGCTGGCAGGCAAATGCCAGACCCTCGACGACATCCTGCCCGAGGTGCTGGCTGAGGTAAAGCCCTTTGAAGCACAGTTTGGCCACAGCATCCCCGTGTTTGTGGCAGGCGGCGTGTATACCGGTGCCGATATGGCCCACTTTACCGCAATGGGCGCTGCGGGCGTACAGCTTGCTACCCGCTTTATCACCACCTACGAGTGCGACGCATCCCAAGGCTACAAGGACGTTCTGCTGAACGCCCGGCCCGAGGATGTACGGATCATCCACAGTCCGGTGGGAATGCCGGGCCGTGCACTGAACACCCCGCTGGTGCAGGCGCTGGCAGAAGGGACCCGCTTCCCTCCCCGGCACTGTGCCCGCTGCCTGAAGACCTGCGACCCCGCCAAGGTGCCCTACTGCATCACCCACGCGCTCATCGAAGCCGTAAAGGGCAATGTGGAGGAGGGCCTGTTCTTCTGCGGGGCCAACGTGGGCAGGCTGGACCGGATGCGCACGGTACAGGAGCTGATGGATGAACTTGTGACCGAATGGAGGCAAAATCAATGAAGCTTGCCGTTTTATATGCCGGTCAGGGGGCACAGCACCCCGGCATGGGCAAAGAATTTTACGAAGGCTCTCCCGCGTTCCGGGCGGCATTTGACAGTGCAAAACTGGACTTCGACCTGCACCGCGTCTGCTTTGAGGACCCGGACGGCCTTTTGAATCAGACCGAATACACCCAGCCCTGCATGGTGGCCTTTGCCTGCGGCGTGACCGCAGTGCTGGCCCAGCAGGGCGTGAAACCCGCTTATGTGGCCGGGCTTTCGCTGGGCGAATACTCCGCGCTGGAAGCTGCCGGGGTGTTCACCG
>ERZ824600.3693-NODE-3693-length-14294-cov-2.920360_pt1 | contig 14294 bp, 4 predicted proteins | sample MGYA00519933_ERZ824600 | MGnify/ENA primary metagenome ERZ824600 (study PRJEB31778, sample SAMEA3449178) | human gut metagenome | biome: human gut; feature: human-associated habitat; material: faeces | place: United Kingdom | collected 2010/2012 ... | reverse complement strand
GTTTCCCCGTCGGCGGAAGCCGTTGCGGAAGAAGTCGACGCCGTTTACGAAAGCAGGTCTGCCGTAGCCGCGACGGTTGCGGCGGTGAAAGAGGAGGAGACGCGCGAAGTTCCCCTGCTGCCCGAGTTTGCGAAAAAAATACTCGCCGAGCTGTCGGAGGAGGACGCGCGAGCGTTCGAGTATTACATAGTCAACGGCTCCGAGTCTTTCAAAACCAAGGTGAAATACCCGCTCGGGCTGTACGAAAAGGAAAAGGATTTTCTCAAAGACTTTTTTGTTTCCTACGCCAAATACAAAAAGCTTTTGAGCGCCGACGCGTTTGAAAAGCTTTACGACAGATACGCAAGCACAGTCAGGGACGACCGCGTGAGAACAAAGCTGAACAACAAGCTGATTAACGTGCTGTATTTTTATCGCAAGGCGGACGAAGAAAATCTCGCCAAGTGCAAGGCTCTTTGCAAAAAGGACGTGTCTTTGAATTTTGACAAAATCGACGTCAGGGACTGCAAGGTGCCCGCGTTGAAAAGACTGATAATAATAGAAGCGGGCGAAAAGAACTATCAAGAGGCGGTGCGCCTGTGCGAGCTTGCCATTTCCCGAAACATAGCGGACAAAAAGGACGAAGGCTTTGAGGCGCGTCGAGACAAGTTGGAACAAAAGCTCGAAAGACAGCGCCGCAAAGAGGAAAGACAAAGAAAATTGTTTGAGGGCGAAACCTTGAATCAAAAATAAGAAAAAAGGAGAACGAGAAACATGAAAAGCAAAAGGCTGATGACAATCGGTATAGTTTTGGCATTGCTCATAGCCGTTGTAGGCGTCGTGCTGTCCGTTTCGCTGACCGCGTGCGGCAAGGACGTTATAACGGTGCGCAGCGAAAAAGAGCTGCTCAAAGCTGCCGGTACAAGTCAGGAAAAAACGATAGTCCTTATGGACGACGTGGTTGTAAACGGCGATTTAAAGGTTGCCGCGCCCAACAAAATAGACCTCAACGGCTTCGGGCTGGAGGTCAAGGGGACGCTGTCCGCCGACGGCAGCGGCACGCTTGTCGTAGGCACGACGGCGCTGATTCTTGCCCGCCGCGAAACGGTCAAGGCGCAGAAAATAGATATAAATATGCCCCAAGGCCACGTGGAGTGGAACGCGCACATCGATTTGCCCGCATCCGCCGCCACAAGCGCGGACGCGATGACGGTAGTTACCTCCGCAAGCAGCTTTGTGTTCAAGGGCGTATTCAAAATCGGCGGCGCCGAAGCGGACATTATGCTCACCCTCAAAGGCGGCAGGTTTGAAATAAGCAATATGTCGGAAAGCTCGGCGGCAACCGTGCTCGTACCCGAGCAGGCTGTCGGCGCGGCGGTGGAAAACCTTTCGCAGGGCGCTATGCGCGTCGAAGCCCATTCGGACGTTGCGGTGGGCGGCGAAGTGGAAATTTCCTCCAAAAACTCCGAGGTGAACGTAACCGCATTGGAGTCTCAGGCGGAAACCAAAATAACAGTTACCGACGGCACGGTCAAAAAGATTGACGCCGCAGGCGCGCAGGTTGTCGTAGCGGAGTCCGCGCAGGCGGGCGACGTCGTAGCCGAAAAGTTTGAAAACAACGGTACGGTTACCGGCGCTGTTGTCGCGGACGAGATTGTCAACAACGGCACCCTCGCGGAAGAAAACGTAAACGCGGCTTTGAAAACCGCGGCAAAGAAGGCTTTGAACGACGGCTTTGCTGCATATTCGCAGGACGATTACACCTCCGACAATTGGGCTAAGCTGACCAAGGCAAAGGACGACGGTCTTGCGGCTATCGACTCCGCTTTGACGGAAGCTGCAATTCAGTCCGCCAAGAACACGGCTCTCGACGCCATGGCGGCTGTGGAGACAATAGCCGAAGCGACGGCGCGCGAACTTGCGGAAGCCAAGACCGCCGCGACGGAAGCGCTCAAAACGGCATTTAACGGATACACAGAGACCGATTATGACGCCCAAACGTGGGCAACGCTCAAAGCGGCTTACGACAACGGTCTTGCGGCAATCGAGGCTGCGACGGATGTTTCCGCCGTCAACACTGCAAAGCAGACTGCGCTTGACGCTATGGCTGCCTGCGTGCCCAAGGACGTCGAGGCTTTGACGCAGGCAAAAGCGGAAGCAAAAGCTGCAATCGAGGCGGCTTTCAAGGCTTACGACGAGGACGACTACGCCTCCGCAAATTGGACGGAGTTGACAATAGCTTACAACAGGGGACTTAATGAAGTTGAGGCTGCGACGAGCGTTTCCGCAGTCGACACGGCAAAGCAGACGGCAATAACCGCTATGGCGGCGGTCAAAGACAACGCAACCCTGCTTGCCGACGCAAAAACAGCCGCGTTGGCATCGCTGGATGCTGCAAAAGCCGAATATTCTCAGGACGACTATGCAACCAATTGGAGCGTTCTGGAACAGGCTTACAACGACGGCAAAACCGAAATCAATGCCGCCGCTGCAATCGAGGCGGTGAACTCCGCTTTGCAAAAGGCGACGGATGCGATGGCTGCCGTCAAAAGCGACGCGACTCTGCTTGCCGAAGCCAAAACTGCGGCAACCGACCGATTGAACAGTGAGTATGCAAAGTACAAGGCTACGGATTATACCAATGCGAATTACGAGTTGCTCACAGACAAATACAACGCGGGCTTGACCGCAATCGGCGGCGCAAGGACAGTCGACGCGGTAGAAACCGCGCTTGAAACGGCAATTGCCGAAATGGCGGCAATCAAGACCAACGCTCAAATCCTTGCGGACGCAAAAGCAGCCGCCAAACAGGCTGTCAACGAGGCGTTTGCCGCATACAACGAGCAGGATTATACCGTTGACAATTGGACTGCTCTTGTCAAAGCCAAAGAGGACGGACTTGCCGCAATCGAAGCAGCGGCCAAGACCGACGCCGCCGCAGAAGCGGGCGAGGCGGCAATAGCAGCAATGGCAGCGGTCAAAAACAACGCAACTCTGCTTGCCGAAGCCAAAGCGACTGCCAAGTCCGAGCTTGAAACGGAGTACAAGAAATACAAGAAGACGGACTACACCGCCAATTGGAGTCAGCTCGAAAGCGCTTACAACAGCGGTTTGACGGCAATAGAAAACGCGGCGACAATAGAGCTTGCGCAAGCCGCCAAAAACGAGGCTGTCACGGCAATGGCTGCGGTCAAAAACGACGCGACTTTGCTTGCCGAAGCCAAAACAGCCGCCAAGTCCGAGCTTGAAACGGAAAAAGCCAAATATTCTCAGAGCGACTACACAATCAATTGGAGCGTTTTGGAACAGGCTTACAACGACGGCTTGACGGCTATCGACGCGAGCAAGACTACAAGCGCGGTGGATACCGCCAAGCAAGCGGCAATAGCCGCTATGGCAGCCGTGAAAACGGACGCGGAGGAGTTGGAAGCCGAAAAGAGCGCTGCGAAAGACGAGCTTAAAGAGTATTTCGACGCGTTCAACAAGGCTTATTATTACGAAACGTCGCTTCAAGCGTTGCAGACGGCTTACGACAGCGGAGTTTCGGCGATAAGCGCTGCTCAGTCCGTTGCGGACGTTGAGACTGCGCTTGCAAACGCGAAAACCGCGCTCGACAACGTCAAAGCAGACGTAACGGAGGTCAACGACGCCGATTCGCTGAAAGCGGCTGTCGAGGCGCAATATTCTAAGATTATCCTCACGGCAAATATTTCCGGCGCATACATAGAGGTAAATTACGACCTGACGCTAGACCTCAACGGTTTCGGTCTTGTCCTTGAGGACAGAACCCACGCGGCGGTCAAGGTCAACGGAGGCGCGAGCTTCACTCTTTGCGACGGCAGCGCAGCCAAATCGGGCAAAATCAAGTCCGACTACGCCGGCATAATAGCCATTGGCTCTGACGCCGACAAAGCCGTTGTAGAAATAAACGGCGGCACAATCGAGGTTGACAACTCCGCTTATTGGAGCAACGGCGCAAGCAATGTGGGTTACGCCGTTTACGCCGACAATGCGGAAGTAGAAATGTGGGGCGGCGAAATCATAGCCAAAGGTCAGTACGTGACAGAGGACGACTCCGTGTTCGGCATCAACCTGAGAAACGGCAGCTCCGCGACCGTACACGCAGGCAAAATCAAGTCCGACACCTACGGTGTTGTGGTTTATTACAACAGTGCGTTTACCTTGGACGGCGGCGAAATCACCGCCACCTGGTTTGCAATTTCGGGCAACAACCTTGCTCCCGCGGCAGATATTACCGTCAAGAGCGGTTCCGCGACGAGCACGGAGGACGTTGCGATTTATATGCCGAGTCAGGGCAGCCTGACCGTGTCCGGCGGACACATCAAGGGACTTGCGGCAATCGACGCGCGCATGGGCGAAATCGAAATTTCCGGCGGCACGTTGGAGTCCACTGCGACAGAGTTTAAAGCGCTTACCAAAAAGCCCGGCGGCGTTGCGGTATACGACGGCAGCGTGGTGCTGTTCAACGTGGAAATGTACGTCAACGACAATACGACAAGCAGACCTACGGGCGACGGCAACAACGACTTCAATGCCGTTGTGACGGGCGGCACGTTTGTGAGCGCAATCGAGGACGGAACGTATTTCTCGATTTATCTCTGGAATACGACGACGCAAAGCGTCACACTCGGTATAGACTCGCAGTACGGCAAAATCGCCTGGTTCGATTTTGTCGACAGCGCGGTAGTCAACATAGTGGAAAACTGTCTTGCGGATTATGCGGAGGAAGATTATTCCGCGGCAAACTGGCAGGCAATCCTTGACATTCTGGACGCGCTTGAAACCGAGCTTGCAACCGTGACCGACGTCTCGCAAATCGAGGAAAAGGTAAGCGCGGCGCAGGCGAAAATGGCGGAGATTGCAAAGGCAAAGACGATTGCTACCGCGGATGAATTCAGTCAAGCCGTCGCAGAGCAAAAGGACGGCGACGAGTGGAGAATCGGCGCGTCGTTTGAAGTCGCTCCCTTTGAAATCACAAGCTCCGTTTCCGTTGTCGGCACGGCGGCGGACGTAACCCTCACGGTAAATGCGGACGCGCATTTTGTTACGATAAAAGGCGCAAACATAGAGGTTTCGTTCAAAAACATTGCTCTTGCAGGCAAAATCGATTACAACGGAATTTACTTTGATTCCGCCGCGACAGGCGCAAAGCTCACGTTGGACAACACAGGCATATCGAACGTCAAGAGAGGCGTTTCGATTGCTGCCGACAACGCATATGTTGTCATAAACAGCAGTGAAATCGTAGCCCGTTATTACGGCGTGACTGTCGGCGCAAGCGGCGTAGAGCTGTCTGTCAACGGCGGCACGGTTCAGGGCTGGGCGGCGATTATGTTCACCGCCAACGACTGGACGGTCGACCGAATCAAGAGCAACAAGGGCGCGGTTGTGAACGCGCAGGGCGCCGAGCTTGTGGGCAGGTCCATTTCCGACGAGGGATACGGCATTGTCGTTGTGCAGCAGGATTACAACGGAGCGGAATTGACTTTTACCGACTGCACAATGCTGACAACCGTCGAGGATGGCAAAACCGGCGCGTGGCAGGGCGGTATTGTCGTCCGCTCGTACGGCAACAAAATCTCCGTAAGCGGAGGTTATATCGAAAGCAGTAACATAACCGAGAGAAATCTCATGGGTATGGCTTTGGTAAGTTTGTACAATACGTATTTCGCGCAAACGGAAGCCGACCCCCAAGACAAAGCCAACGATTTCAGTATTTCTAATTGGGAAATCGACGAGAGCTTTGAAACTCCTTTCGTCCTCAGAGGCGGCATAGACACTTTGACGGTGGACTTCGGCGAGCCGTTGGAGGGCACCTATGCAGTGCAGGACGAAAGATGGTACGACATAAACAGCACGACCGAGAATTACTCTGTCGAAAGCGACCTGACGGCGATTGTAGACCAAGATTTTTACGTCAAAGCCGAAGGCACGCTTACGATTAAAGCGGGGGCTACGCTGACCGTCGAAAGCGACGTAGCGTTCTGGCTCAACGACGGCAATACGCTTGTGATTGAAGCCGGCGCGACTTTGGTGGTAAGAGGCGCGGTAGTGGAAGGCAAAATCGTAAACAACGGCAGAGTAGAGGTTTACGGCGAGCTTGCCGAGCAAACAAGCATCGAGGGCGACGGCGAGTGGGTTTACGGAAATGTTACCGAGGCGGAGCAGCTCGCAGCGTTGTTTGCCAACGAGGCTCTGAGCAACCTGACAATCGTACTCGGCGCCGATTTCGGAACCGAGGAAGCAAGGTCGGAGATGAGTCTGACTTTGGCGCGCGACGCGGTTGTGACGCTTGACATGAACGGTCACAGCATTTACAGCGCCGCACAAAAGGTTTTTTGGCTTAACGAGGGAAGCCTGACGGTGGACAACGGTCTTATTGACGTCAATGCGACGAGTCAGGGATTCGCTTTTAGAATAGAGCCTTTGTCTCAGGACAAAGTCGCGACGCTTAGACTCGGAAGCGGGCTTGCGGTGATTTCCCACACATATGTGCCTGTTTTCCTTGTACCTCAAAACAAAACGGACAACAACGTTTTGAATGCGGTTCTTGTGACGGAAGCGGACATCACTTCAAAATGCACTTATGCTGCTATACAGGGCAACGGAAATAGTCACGGCACTTCCATAACAATCAACGGCGGCAAAATCAGCGGAGAGCTCACGGCGATATATCATCCTCAGTACGGCGAGATGACCGTCAACAGCGGTGAAATTGAAGGCGCAACGGCAATCGAAATGCGCGCGGGCAAGCTGGTTGTCAACAGCGGCACAATGATAGGCAACGGCGACCCGTTCGAGTCTGACCCCAACGGCAACGGCGCGACCACGCTGGGCGCGGCGGTCGCGGCAGTGCAGCACACAACCAAGCTTGATTTGAGCGTGGAAATCAACGGCGGCACGTTGCAGGGAGCAAGAGCTTTCTATCAGGCAAATTTGCAAAACAACGGCAAAGAGGCGCTTGAAAAGATTTCAATCACCTTGGGCAAGAGCGCTGTTTATAACGGAGAAATCATTGTCGACAGCGCGGAGGCGACAATCGAGGACGACCAAAGCACGCGTTACTACATGACGCTGCAACAGGCGGTGGATGCCGCCGAGGACGACGAAACGGTCGTCGTCGCCAAGGATTTGTCGGCTTCGGGCGCGGAGTATCTCGTTACGCTTGACGACGAAAGCAAAACCGTCACGGTTGACCTCAACGGAAAAACGCTTTTGTATACGGGCAGTGGCACGGGAAGCAATCCGCAGAACGGAGAAGCGATATCAGTGAACGCGGGCAAGCTCGTCCTCAAAAACGGAACGGTAAACATGGTGAACGACGAAACGGGCGGCTCGGTTTATTGGGGCATAAGAGTGCACGGCACGGGCAGCCTTGCCATGAGCAAGGTAACCGTAACGAGCGAGGACTCTCCTCTGTTCATGAGCAACGTTTCGGCGGACGGCAGGATTTACCTTACCCTTGACGAGTGCTATATAGAGGGCGTTTACAGTGCGGTTTACATGAACGGCAGCACCTCCCCTGCGGAAATCACAATCAACAATTCGACAATCGTCTCTAAGGACGTCGGTATATACGTTTCCAATTCGGTAAACACCGGAAACAGACAAAAGCTGACAATCACAGACAGCACGGTGACAGGCACGACCGCGATTGAAGTAAAGCACACCGACGCAACAATCACGGGCTGCACGCTGATAAGCACTGCTGCGGAGCAAAAGTCGCAAATCAACGGCAACGGAAGCTGCACCGAAGGATTTGCCTTTGCCGTGACGGGCAACGGCGACGCCGACAAGACGACGGGCACGGTTGTTGTGTCGGGCTGCAAGTTCTACAACGGCAAGCCGTCCTCAACCGACGCCGAAGAAAACGGATTCTATTTCGTTTTCACAACGGCGGAAGGCGCGTCTGTCACGGTTGACGGCGCGGCGGCGGACGAAACTGCCGCTTACGGCGCATACGAGGCGCGCGTTTCAAACGCATGGTTCGATACCTTTGAAAACGCCGTCAAAAACGCCGAAGCAAACGGCAAAACGGTTGTTCTGCTTAAAGACGTCGAGGTAGGCGAGGCGGGTAGCGCCGCGACGGGACTTGTCGTTTCAGGCACGCTCACCGTAGACTTCAACGGCTTTACCGTTTCAAACGTCGGCACGGGTTACGCCGTTGTTGTCAGCGGCTCCGACGCGAAAGTCACTTTGATTGACTCGTCGGAAGAACAGACGGGCGGCATTTACGGCGGCAGCGGAGGAGACAATCAGGCGCTGCGCGTCGAAAGCGGAGCCACGCTTGATATTTACGGCGGCAATTACAACGTCGGAGGCGACGCGCAAGGCAAGTGCAACTCCACAGTGGCAATCAGGACAAACTCCACTGTCAATATTTACGGCGGCAGGTTTGCAAGCGAAAAAGACTATCAAGGCAAATATTTCGTGCTCAACGTGCAGCAGACGACGGGAGCAAGCGGATTTATCAAGGTCTACGGCGGAACCTTTGTCGGACAAAACCCCGCGGACGGCGACGACGCTCTCGGCGGCAGCTTTGTGGCGGACGGCTATGAAGCGGTTGTGAGCAAGGCGGCTACGGACGAATCGCTTGCGGAATACACGGTGCAAAAAGCGCAATAATACTACTCCTTTTATTGCCCGAGAGTTTTCGGGCGAGCAACGAAAACAGACCTGCCGACTCATCGGCAGGTCTGTTTTGTTTTGTGCGGAAATGTGTTTTAAAAAATCCGACGCGGTGTGCGTCGAATTTTTGTCTGTTTTTAATGTCGGGCGGTCAGTCCGCCGTTTCCTCCGTTTCGGATTCGCCCGTTTCTTCCGTTGCCGAATCGGCTTGGGATTGCTCCCTTTCTTCCGTCTGCTCGGCGTCGTCGTTTTCAAAAGCGGTGACTGCGGCGTTTTCAAGCGTTTCGGACGCCTGTTTGAAGTCTGCGGTTTCCTCCGTCGGAGGAGGGCTTACAAGCTCGCAGGCTTCCTTGCACATTTCCTTCTGCTCCTCGGCCTTTGCGAATTTCTCCGCGCCCTCTACGTCGGGCTTGTAGGAGTTTTCGAGTTTTACTACCTTGATGTGTATGGAGTTGAACGTGACTCCCAAGATGTCCTTGCAGGCGGTGGCTATGAGATAACGCAGCTTTTCCGTTGTCGAGCTTACCTCTTGCCCGCTGATTTTTATCTGAACTCCAAGCTTGAAGCCGGGCTTGTCGTCCTGAGTGATTATCAGCTTTTTGACTCTTACCACGTCCAAAGACTTTGCGGCCTTTCTTACAAGCCGTCTCACCACGCGGGAGGTGGTGGAAACGGCGTTCATGTTGTCGGAATAAAGCACCATTGTGGAAAGTCCCGAGTCGCCCGCAAAAATTTCTATTACAAGATAAACGCCGAGCACGGTGTAGATGATTGCAAGCACGATAACCAAACTGTGCACTACGCGGTTGCCGTCTATGTAGGCGGCGAAGTCAAACGCACCGAGCGTCACCAGCAGCAGGAAAAGCGTGACGAGAAAGCCGACGATGACCAATGCTACGGTGGCGATTTTTTGCAATGCTTTTTTCATTTGAGAAACCTCCGTATGTTAATTTTATTTTATGCTGCCTGCGGCAGTTTAAATCGTTTAAACTATCAGATTGACAAGCCTGTTGGGTACGATTATTACCTTTTTGACGCTTTTGCCGTCAAGAAGCGCGGCAATTTCGGGATTGTTCAAAGCCGCAGCTTCTATTTCCGCTTTGTCCGCGTCGGCGCTTACGTTGATTTTGCCTCTGATTTTGCTGTTTATCTGAACTGCCAGCTCAACGCTCTGTTTTTGGAGCTTGCTTTGGTCGCACACGGGGAAGGGCGCGTTGAAAACGCTGAATTTTTCTCCGATGTTTTCCCACAATTCTTCGGCGATGTGCGGAGCGAGAGGGGCAAGCAGTCTGACAAGCGCGTTGGCGCAGTCCGCCATAACCGTGCCGCTCGCGCCGCCCTTGTCGGAAAGGCGGTTCATGGCGTTTACAAGCTCCATCATCCTTGCTACCGCCGTGTTGAAGGAAAATTTGTCGTAGTCGTCGGTTACCGCCTTTATTGTGGAGTTTAGGACGTAGAGAAGCTCGCCGTCGTCGCTGCCGCTTCCGCCCTCGTCGCGGTTTTTGAAGGCGTTGAGTACGACGCGCTCCACCCTTTCAAGCCATTTTACTATGCCCTTTATGCCGTCGTCGTTCCAGGGGCCGCCCTCGACGTAATTGAAGCCGAAGCCGAGATAAACGCGCAGCGCGTCGCTGCCGTAAAGGTTTACCCAATCGTCGGGACTGATTACGTTGTCCTTGGACTTGCTCATTTTGGTTCCGTCGGGACCGAGTATGGTGCCCTGATGCACGAGAGACAAAAACGGTTCGTCAAAATTGAGGTAGCCCATGTCCCTTAGCGCTTTGGTGAAAAACCTCGCGTACAACAGGTGCATACAGGCGTGCTCCGCGCCGCCGATATATTTGTCTACGGGTAAAATTTTGTTTACCGTCTCCTTGTCGAAGGGCGCTTTGTCGTTTTTGCTGTCCGCGTATCTCAAAAAATACCAGCTGCTGCACACAAAGGTGTCCAGCGTGTCCGCTTCGCGCACGGCTTTGCCGCCGCAGCGGGGGCAGGTCGTATTCATAAAGCCCTTGTGCTTTTTGAGAGGGCTTTCGCCGTCGGGACGAAAATCCACGTCGTAGGGCAACAGCACGGGCAGCTCCTTTTCCGGTACGGGCACCGTACCGCATTTTTCGCAGTAAACTACGGGTATGGGCGCGCCCCAATATCTCTGACGCGAAACAAGCCAATCGCGCAGACGGTAATTCACTTTCAGTTCGCCCTTGTTTTTACGCGCCAGCTTTTCCACAACCGCGCGGCGTCCCTCCTCGCTTGTCATGCCGTCGAATTCGCCGCTGTTTGTCATGACTCCGTATTCGGTGAAGGGCAGCTCGTCCTTTCCCTCCGCGCCGCAAACGACGCGTTTAATCGGCAAGCCGTGCTTTTGGGCGAACACGAAATCCCTTTCGTCGTGGGCGGGCACTCCCATAACGCAGCCCGTGCCGTAGGAGTAGAGCACGTAGTCGCCGATAAGTATCGGCACTCTGTCGCCGTTTATCGGGTTGAAGGCGTAAGCCCCCGTGAAAACGCCCGTTTTTTCTTTTGCGGTGGAAAGTCTCTCTATTTCGTTGACCTTGGATGTTTCAAGACGGTATTCCTCGACGGCTTGCCTGCGGTCGGGCGCGGTAATCTTGTCGACAAGCGGATGCTCGGGCGCGAGAACGACGTATGTCACGCCGAAAAGCGTGTCGGCGCGCGTCGTAAACACGCGGAAAGCGTCCCTGTCGGCATTGTCGACGACAAATTCTATTTCGCCGCCCTCCGACCTGCCTATCCAGTTTTTTTGCATCAGCTTGGTCTTTTCCGGCCAGTCCAGCGCGTTAAGACCGTCCAGCAGCTCCTGCGCGTAGTCGGTAATTTTGAAAAACCACTGAGTAAGGTTCTTTTTCACCACCGTGCTGTGGCAACGCTCGCATTCGCCGTCTGAAACCTGTTCGTTTGCAAGCACCGTATTGCAGGAGGGGCACCAGTTTACCGGCGCTTCCTTTCTGTAAGCAAGCCCCTTTTCGTACAGCTTCAAAAACATCCACTGAGTCCATTTGTAGTAGTCGGGCATGCAGGTCTTGACTTCCGCGTCCCAATCGAACATTGCTCCCATGTTTTTGAGCTGTTCTTCCATGATTTCTATATTTTTAAGCGTGGAATCCTGAGGGTGTATACCCGTCTTTATCGCATAGTTTTCGGCGGGCAGTCCGAAGCTGTCGAAGCCCATAGGCTCGAATACGTTGAAGCCCTGCATTTTTTTGAAGCGCGCGTAGCTGTCGCTCAATGCGTAATTGTACCAATGCCCTACATGGAGCTTTGCGCCGCTCGGATAAGAAAACATTTCCAGCACGTAATGCTTGCGCGCGGTGTCGTTTTTGTCGAATTTGTACAATCCGGACTCCTGCCAGATTTTGTTCCATTTTTTTTCTACGCTTATATTGTCCATAAACTTTATGATAATACATGATTGCCCAAAAGTCAAGGTTTGACACGTTTTAGCTTGCGCGAAGAAAGCGTTTCCGCGCTTGACCTCGGATTAAAGCGGTTGTATAATATAAAACGGCAAAAGCGCGGCGCAAGTCCGAACCGCGTTTTAAGCCTTAAAAGGAAAACGAAAAATGGATTACATGAAAGAGTCTCTTAAAATGCACGAGTTGTGGCGGGGCAAAATAGAAATGGTTTCGAGAGTGCCGCTTGCAACGAGAACGGATTTGTCGCTTGCCTATACGCCGGGAGTGGCGCAGGCGTGTCTGGAAATCAGGGACGAGCCCGAAAAGTCCTTTGCCTTGACGCGCCGCTTCAACACCGTGGCTGTGGTCACGGACGGAAGCGCGGTGCTCGGGCTTGGCGATATCGGAGCGCTCGCGGGTATGCCCGTCATGGAGGGCAAATGTGTGCTGTTCAAGGAGTTCGGAGGAGTGGACGCGATTCCTCTGTGCGTGTCGAGCAAGGACGTCGACGAGATAGTTTCGCTTTTTGCGGGCAGCTTCGGCGGAATAAATTTGGAGGATATTTCCGCGCCGCGCTGCTTTGAAATAGAAAAAAAGCTGAAAGAAAAACTCGATATACCCGTTTTTCACGACGACCAGCACGGCACCGCCATAGTGGTGCTTGCCGCCTGTCTCAACGCGCTTAAAGTCGTGGACAAAAGTCTTTCCGATTGCCGTATCGCGGTGTGCGGCGCGGGAGCCGCGGGCACGGCTATCGCCAAACTTATGCTTTCGGCGGGCGCGGGCGACGTAATTATGTGCGACAAAGCAGGCATAATCAACAGGGAGCAGCACGGCGGGGACGTTCGCTTCGGCGAAATAGCGCGTCTTACAAACAGAGAAAACCGCAAAGGAACGCTTGCCGACGCGGTTAAAGGCGCCGACATTTTTGTCGGTGTTTCCGCACCGAATATTCTTTCGCAGGATATGGTCCGCTCAATGAAGGCCGACGCGATTGTTATGGCAATGGCAAACCCCGTGCCCGAAATTATGCCCGACGCGGCAAAAGCCGCGGGCGCGCGCGTCGTAGGCACGGGAAGAAGCGATTTTCCCAATCAAATCAACAATGTGCTGGCTTTTCCCGGAGTGTTCAAGGGAGCTCTTGCCGTCAGGGCGCGCGAAATAAACGAGGAAATGAAGGTGGCTGCGGCGCACGCCATAGCCGGACTTGCCGCGGACGGCTTGTCGGAGGAATATATCCTGCCCGACGCGCTTGACAAAAGGGTAGCTCCCGCAGTGGCGGAGGCAGTCGCACTTGCGGCGAAAAAAACGGGGGTAAACAAAATCTGAGTTTGCGCGTAAAAGGCGCAGTCGGTATAAAATTTTTTTAAGGAGAGATAAATTAAAGGATATGAAAAACGACGGAATACAAAACAGCGAAGTTTACGAAAACGTCTTGTCGGCGGAGAAAAACGCCGATTCTCCGACAGGCGCGGACAGCCGCGTTTTGTCAATCGACCGCATGAGGGGAATTTGCATTTTCATTATGGTGGGTTCCGTGCTGCTTTCCATGTTCGGCGACACGTTCAAGGCAATCGCGGGACTGTACGGGCACGGTGCGTCCGGCTGGCAGGTTGTAGCGGGCAACGCGCACTTTGTCAACGGCGGTTACAGCGGCATAGCGTTTGCGGACGTGTTCGCGCCGTTGTTTATTTTCGTCATCGGTCTTACCTTCTGTTCGAGCTTCAAGCGCAGGGAACAAATGTACGGCGCAACGCGCGCCTGCTTTCAGCTCGGAGTGCGGTTCGCCGCGTTGACGGGCTTCGGCGCGGTTGTCGACGGCGTGTCCTGCCTGCCCGATATGTTCGGCGGAAAGTGGAGCGAAATGCAGTTTGCCGACAAATTTTTCGGCTTGGCGTCCTTTGTGCTCATTGCCGCGCTTTTGGTTCTCTTTGTAAGTCAGTTTGTCAAAAACCGTCGTTTCGGCGAGGTGTGCGGCGCGGTGTTCAGATATATCGCGGCGGCTTTGGGCTTGGCGGCGCTGTTTTTCGCGCTGTGCGGGCTGGGCGAGAAAATCGGACAGGCCTTCGGTACGCAAATTCTGTACGAAACGTCTAAATACGGCTTTGCCTGGGACACTCTTCAAAACATAGGACTTGCGGGACTTTTGGCGCTTCCCTTTGTCAAAACGGGAAAATGGGGCAGACTTGCCGTAGTTGCGGGCGAAGCCGATGCCGCGGATCGCCGGGGACTTCTCCCGGAGCGATTCGA
>ERZ824600.3686-NODE-3686-length-14312-cov-3.012064_pt1 | contig 14312 bp, 9 predicted proteins | sample MGYA00519933_ERZ824600 | MGnify/ENA primary metagenome ERZ824600 (study PRJEB31778, sample SAMEA3449178) | human gut metagenome | biome: human gut; feature: human-associated habitat; material: faeces | place: United Kingdom | collected 2010/2012 ... | reverse complement strand
TTTTTCAGAATAGGGCACATATTGTTCTTTTTTATGGGTTTAATAATAATCTCACGACCAAAGTGCATTCATGACATCGCGTCACCAGCATCCGGATTAAGGCTGGGCAATCGTTTTTTTAGACCGACACAGCCCGGATAAGTGTTTTTTCAATAGGATTGCCAAACGAAGTTAAAGTTTAACGTACTCCACAAAAATAGAGTAAAAAATATCCTCCAAGGGGCAATTTTAGAGAATAAACGTGTACTTTTTTAACGATTCAGGCATGAAAGTGGACAAAATGAGCAAAAAACACAACTATTCAGTCAGATATTTCCCATCATCACCTTTTCTCATATAGATACAAGCCGCGTGCTATGCTTGTTATTCCGGCATATAGCGATTATATTTGCAATGAACACCTTTGTAAAAAGGTACAAATGACTCAACATTCGATATAACACCATAAAAACTTCCTACATCATGACACGATTCACCTATTTTCTGACAGCTGTCGGGCTACTACTTGCCATGCTTCCGGGTATTGCAGCAAACGATGCCGAACGAATGGCCAAACGCGACGCCATATTGGCCCAAATCACCGGTGCCGCGATGCCGCAGAAAGAGTTAAAAATCACATCATTCGGCGCCAAAGGCGATGGAAAGAAAGACTGTAAGCCAGCCTTCGACAAGGCCATGAAACGGGCCGCCCGGGAAGGGGGTGCCCGCATCGTCGTTCCGGCAGGAGAATACCTGCTCAACGGACCCATACATTTTGTAAGCAACGTGTGTCTCGAACTGCAAGATGGGGCAACCCTGAAATTTTCGCCCGAGCCCCGTTACTACCTGCCTTTGGTAAAAACCAGCTGGGAAGGGACATTTCTGCAAAATTACAGTCCGTTTATCTACGGCTATCAACTCGAAAACGTATCTATCGTAGGCAAAGGCACCATCGACGGAAACGCCGCAACCACCTTCTCCACCTGGAAAAGCCGGCAAAAGAAAGGTCAGCAGTTGAGCCGCGACATGAACCACCGCGAGACACCGGTCGAGGAGCGCAACTTCGGCGAGGGGTTCTATCTGCGCCCGCAACTGATACAGTTTTTCGACTGCAAGAACACTACCATCGAAGGTGTATTCATTACCAACGCTCCCTTTTGGTGCATTCACCTGCTGAAATCGGAGAACATCATCTGCCGGGGTATCCGCTACGATGCCAAACTGGTAAACAATGACGGTATCGACCCCGAATACAGCCGCAACCTGCTCATCGAAAATATCGAATTCAATAACGGCGACGACAACGTGGCCATAAAATGCGGACGCGACAACGACGGCTGGACGACCAACCGCCCCTCGGAAAACATCATCATTCGCAACTGTAAATTCAAAGGCCTTCACGGCGTGGTGCTTGGCAGCGAAATGTCGTCGGGTATACAAAACGTCTTTATCGAAAACTGCACCTACGGGGGCTACTGCAAACGGGGTATCTACATGAAGACCAACCCCGACCGCGGCGGATTCATACGCCACATATATGTCAACAACTGCACCTTCGGCCAGGTAGAAGACCTGTTCTACATCACCTCCATGTATGCCGGTGAGGGTATGGACAACAATCACTATACCGAAGTATCCGATATTTATGTAAAAGACCTGCGCTGCCAGTCGGCATCGGCTGCCGCACTGGTGCTGCAAGGCACTACGACCAAACCCATACGCAACGTATATTTCGAAAACGTGAATGTCGACAAGGCCGGCATAGGGCTGAGTTTCTCTAATACCGAATTTATCAGCATCAAGAATTGCAACCTGGGCGGCTACGCCGGTGTACCCACAACCATCAGCGACAAAGACAAGATTTTCGACAAAGCCTGAACGGGCCCGATACGCCCGACCGAAGCCGGTAAAAAAACGTCTCCCTCGCGTGCGAGGAAGACAGTCCGTATAAAAGCGGGCGGTGCCTGTCATGGCACCGCCCGCTTTTGTTCACTAATACAGATGGCAATCGCTCAATAGAGCGTGCGGGAAAGAACGGTCGCAAGCCGTTCGAGATAACAACGGTCGGTATCGTCGAAGGTGGCGTAACGCTCGCTGTCGATGTCGAGTACACAGCGCACCTCACGCTTCTCTCCGGTAGAGAAAACGGGCACGACAATCTCGGAACGCGACAGCGAACTGCACGCGATATGTCCCGGGAACTGTTCGACGTCGGGCACGACAACCGTCTGCCCTTGCGCCCAGGCCGTACCGCACACCCCACGACCGTATTTTATACGATAGCAGGCCACACTTCCCTGGAACGGACCCAGCACAAGCTCTTCGCCCTTTACCCGATAGAAGCCGACCCAGAAAAAGCCGAATGCCTCGTGCAACGCCGCCGAAGCATTGGCCATGACACTTATCTCGTCGTCGACTCCCTCGACCAGCGCCTCAAACTGCCGGAGAAACGCTTCGTAACGCTCGGCCTTAGTCAACTCCGAGGGTAATACAAAACTCTGTTCCATAATCAAAGTACATAAGAATTCGACTTCAAAATTACAACAAAACTTTCATATCAGCGCCCTCGGCTATTTGTAATCAAAGAAGGAGCTCTTTCTTCCCTTTTTTTCGTACCTTTATCGCATAAATTCTTGTATAGAAAATGAATCTATCTCTTTGGTTTCAAGGTTTTGAAAATGGCATTGCCCGGCTAAATCCAGAACAACGGGCCGTCTTCTTTGCAGAATGTGGCAAGAATTGTGTGAAATGCGGAACGCTGCAAGTCTACAAAGAGTTGTATGAAAAGGCAAACGGCGACTTGGATAATTTCTTTTTGTTAGCCGATGAACTTCCAGGCGTACACGCCGAAGTTGTCGAACACAACGCTACATACCATCTCTATTTCATGGAATGTACCTGTGATCTGTATCGCCAGAAATATGTTTCAACACCCCTGCTTTGCGAATGTTCCCGACAAAGTATTCTTTATGTACTTCATTCGTTATGGAACGGTAAGGTTTTCCATGTAACGATTTGCCACTCCATATTACAAGGTCATGAAAATTGCATGATGCGAATAGAATCGAGAAATGATGAAAATAGAGAATCTGCTCAACGTCCAATCAAGGGGTGAATTACGCGAATGGTTGATGCAAAATCACCAAAAAGAAAACGAATGTTGGGTCGTGGTAAAACGGGGTAAACCGATAAATGACGAGACATTCTGGTACATCGATGCTGTCGAAGAAGCACTATGTTTCGGGTGGATTGACAGCACTACCAAGAAACTCTCGGAGAACATTACAGCACAAAAGCTTTGCCCCCGAAGGCCTCGAAGCAATTGGTCGGAACTCAATAAGGAACGATGCCGTCGAATGGAACGGCTGGGACTGATGACCGACGCCGGAAGAGCCGTTCTTCCCGACATGACAGAAAGCGGGTTCCGAATCGACAACGAAATTCTACAACAATTACAAGCCGACCCAATCGTTTGGGGGAATTTTTGCCGTTTGCCCGAACTCTACAAACGTGTGCGAATAGACACTATTCAAATAAAGAAAAAGCAACCTGAGCTTTTTAAAAAGAGATTGGCCAAATTCATAGAAAACACCCGGAAAGGTATTCTCTACGGTGAATGGAACGATAACGGACGATTGCATTAATAGCATTGATACACAACGGCACAATTATATCACGCGAATAGTTGTCTATCACCAAAACAAAGCCCTCAATCGCCATAGTCGTCGAGGCGGCCGCTCCATAAATATTTTCGGGTTTCGGAGGCGACAACGCCCGATAACAGCAGCAACGAAATCAGATTGGGAATGGCCATGAAGGCGTTCATGCCGTCGGCCAGGTTCCACACGATGGAGAGTTGCATCACCGAGCCGAAATAGATAGCCACAATCCACAAGACACGGTAATACTTGATGAGGCGCCTGCCGCCCAAGTATTCGATGGCTTTCTCGGCATAATAACTCCACCCCAGTATCGTGGAGAAGGCAAAGGTGAGAATACCCACCGTCAATATAAAGGTGCCAACCACGGGAATCTTTCCGAAGGCAGCCTTGGTCAATGCGCCGCCCTGCGTATAATCGATGTCGGGGTGGGCAATGATGCTGCTCACCAGCACCAGCCCGGTGAGCGCGCAGATGACCACCGTATCCCAGAACGTGCCGGTCGAAGATACCAGCGCCTGCCGCACGGGATTGCGTGTCTGAGCGGCGGCAGCGACAATCGGTGCCGAACCGAGCCCCGACTCGTTTGAGAAGAGTCCGCGGGCTATGCCATACCGGGCAGCCATCATGACCGTCGTCCCGGCAAAACCGCCACCCGCCGCATGGGCATTGAAAGCCGAGTCGACAATCAGCCGCAACGATTCGCCCAGATAAGCCGCATTCAGCCACAATATATACACACAGCCCAAGACATAAAACAGTGCCATGAAGGGGACCAGCCCCATGCACACACGGGCAATGCCTTTCACGCCAAACACGATAACAAGAGCCACCAGCAGGGCAACAACCACTCCGGTAATGTGGGGCGAAACGCCGAAAGTCTCCTGCACCAGCAGCGAGATGGAGTTGGCCTGCACCGTATTGCCGATACCAAAAGCGGCTATGGCCGTAAACACACAGAACAGTATGGCCAGCCACCGCATGTTCAATCCCCGTTCCAAGGCATACATGGGTCCGCCCAGCATCTCTCCGTCGGGCTTCTTCACGCGGTACTTTATGGCCAACAGCCCTTCGGCATACTTGGTCGAGATGCCCAGCACACCTGTGAGCCAGCACCACAACACAGCACCCGGCCCGCCCAGCGAAACAGCAGTCGCCACGCCGATGATATTTCCGGTACCTATGGTCGCGGCCAACGAAGTGGCCAATGCGCCGAACTGGCTGACGTCGCCCTTGGCCTGCTTGTCGGTCGTAACCGACAGGCGTATGGCCGTCCATATCTTACGTTGGGGGAACCGCAAACGTATGGTCAAAAACAGATGGGTGCCCAGCAGCATTATAATCATGGGCCACCCCCACAACCAGGTGCTCAGGTCGGCCAGAAAAGCGGTGAGAATATCCATTATACTCCGATTCGGTTCTATTTCAGCCCGCGAAGATAAGTATTTTTAAGCAAATTCTTACAAAAAGTAGAACAAATCCACTTTTTTCTATCCTTTACCACGTTTTATCCCAAGAAATCCATCAAAAAGACAGTACAACAAAATACTTCAAACTCTTTGCTACGGGGAAAACGGCACTGAAACAGGATAACAGAGATACGACAAATCTCCGCTCTCGACTCGGAGGTGCGCTCCCGAATCGGTACGATGAAAAAAAGAGGGAGGCATCGGCAGTTACCGATGCCTCCTCTGTCTTGCAAGCAAGGGGCAATCCCGCTACATAAGAACCTTAATGGTGCGGCTGCCGCACTTCACCAGGTAGAGCTGTCCACCGGGAACGGGTATTTCCACACCTGTGTCGGAAGCGATTCCCCGATATACCGGCACGCCGGCGGCGGTATATACGGCAATCGGAGTTCCCGCATCAGCATTCGCTATTATCAGGCCACCGGCCGAGGCATATACCCTTACCGCAGCTTCGGCATCGGCTTCCACCTCTTCGCTTCCCGAAAAATCCATCTCCACTATATGGGAGAAATCTTTCCACTCATAGGCCGACTTATAAACCTCGGCCGTTCCTTGGGGCACATAGAGTGTGCAAACTTGTTTGTCGGTTTCCCCAAAAGAAAAGTTACATTCGGGCGGATTTATGGCTTGGCAAAATATATTTTTCAAATTGAAGCAATTAGCAAAAGCAAAGGGAGCTATCGTCTTCACCCCGTCGGGAATAGTGATGGAGGCAAGGTGATGACAACCGGAAAAAGCGTGTTGGTCTATCTCCGTCACCCCATCGGGAATAGCGATGGAATCGAGGCTGCGGCAATCGTAAAAAGTCCACTCGTCTATCGACGTCAACCCGCTGCCAAGCGATACCGTTGCAAGGTTGCCGCATTGGTAAAAAGCACAGCGGCCTATCTCCGTCACCCCCGCGGGAATAGAGACGGAGGCAAGACGGCTGCAACCGCTAAAAGCACTTTCGCCTATCATTGTCAACCTGCTAGGAATAGCTATGGAGTCAAGGCTGGTGCAATCGGAAAACGCCCACTCGCCTATCGACGTCAACCCACTACCAAACGAAACCTTCTCAAGACTGCTGCAATCGGAAAAAGCATTCTTGCCTATCGTCGTCAATCTGTCACCAAGCAACACTGTCGTAAGACCACTACAATCGGAAAACGCCCTTGTGCCTATCTCCGTCACCCCATCGGGAATAGCGATGGAATCGAGGCTGCGGCAAGCAGAAAAGGCCCCCTCGCCTATCGACTCCAATCCGGCGGGAAACAATACCGCCGTAAGGTCAAAACATTGATAAAAAGCTTCATCGTCAATCGACGTTATCCCGTCAGGAATAGCAATAGAGGCAAGGCGGGTGCATTTGTAAAAAGCTTTCTCGCCTATCGATGTCGCTCCACTACCAAGCGATACCGTCATAAGGTCGCCACATCGGTGAGAAGTACTGTTGCCTGCCGTTCCACAACGAAGCGATACCGTTTCGAGGCGCCCATTACAAAAAAAAGCCTCATCACCTATCGACGTCAACCCGGCGGGAAGCGATACCTTGGTAAGATTATCACAATAGGAAAACGCCCCTGCACCTATTGTCGTTATCCCATCGGGAATAGCGATGGAATCAAGACGGGTACAACCGGAAAACGCCCCTGCACCTATCGTCGTTATCCCATCAGGAATAGAGATGGAGTCAAGGCCGCTATCGGAAAAAACGCCTTTTTCTAACGCCGTCAAGCCGTCAGGAAGCAATACCGTCGTAAGGCTACGGCAACCGGAAAAAGCATTGTCTTCTATCGAAGTGACTCCGTCGGGAATATTAATCAACGTAAGGCCGATGCAATACAAAAAAGCGCTACTGCCTATCGTCGTCACCTCATCGGGTATATCAATAGAGACAAGGCTGCTGCATTCTGCAAAGACGCTTCTGTCTATCATCGTCAACCCTTTGGGTAGGGTAACAGAGACGAGACTGCTGCAACCCCTAAAAGCATTGTCTTCTATCGAAGTGACTCCATCGGGAATATTAACCGATGTAAGGCCACGGCAACCCCAAAAAGCGCCATCGCCTATCGTCGTCACCTCGCCGGGTATATCAATGGAGGCAAGACGGCTGCAACCGAAAAAAGTTGAGTCGTTTATTGACTCCAACCCGCCGGGAAGTGTAACAGAGACGAGACCACTGCAACCGGAAAAAGCGCTGCGGCCTATCGTCGTCACCTCATCGGGAATAGCAATAGTGGCAAGGCTGCTACAATCGGAAAAAGTAGAGTCGTTTATTGACTTCAACCCACCAGGAAGTGAGACAGAGACGAGACCACTACAACCAGAAAACGTGTTGTCGCTTATCGAAGTAACTCCATCGGGAATAGCAATAGTAGAAAGGCTGCTGCAACCGGAAAAAGCGCTACGGCCTATCGACGTCAACCCGCGGCCAAGCGATACCGTCGTAAGGCCGCTGCAACCGGAAAAGGCATAGTTGCCTATCGTCGTCACCTGGTCGGGAATAGTGACAGAGAGGAGACCGTTGCAACCGTAAAAAGCACTACTGCCTATCGACTCCAATCCGGCAGGGAGCGTTATCGAGGCAAGATCGCTGCAACCGGTAAAAGCGCCCAGTCCTATCGCCGTCACCGTATAGGTCGTGCCATTGTAGCTCACCGTATCGGGGACTACGATGTCTCCCACGTAATTCCATAACGACACTGCCACGGTTCTCTCACTCTCGGAGAGAACTTCATAATAGATGCCATCAACACCGAAATCGTATGCATGAACGTTGGGTACCACGCAAAAAGCTACAAACAGAAACAAAATCTTAATCAGTCTCCTTCTCATCATCGTTCTATTTTTAACTCTACTTATCCATCTCATTTTCCAAATATATCTGTTTTATTTGATAAAAGCAATATATTCCGAACGAAAAAGCGGCTCAATATTAGAATAATAAGGATAATCTATCACTTTCCGCCTTCGAGGGTTGTCGACAATGCCCACACACCATCTGAAACACACACAATCAGGAGACTTATCATTAAGAAAGATGAATACGGCAGGGCCGACAAATCGGCATAAAAAAGCCCCACAAATTGATTAAGCGTGTAGAGCTTGTCTATTTCATTAGCCGGCATTACCCGTATATTCCGCGGAGAGAAAGTCCTTACCTCCCTCCCAAGTGTTTCCGACACCAAGGGTTTCGAGGCCGCCATAATCAGCCACGGCAGTCTTGTTTCGCCTTAGTCTTTGGTGAGCGTATATCCTTTGTTTTCTTTTTGCAGCAGGCCTTGATTGACCAACTGCAATATGGCTCTCGACAGGGAGGGGCGGGCTACACCAAGAATAAATGCAGCCTCTTGAAGATTCTGTATGGCGCCGTTTTGCTGTATATAACTTATAATTCTCGACGAGAGCGTCTGCAAGGCAAACTCGTTCAACCGCTTGCTCAGAAACACACTATGGTCCGATATGACCGTCAAATAATTTCGCAGGACCAAAGAATCTTCTTTGATAATCCGCAAAATACTCTCCTTGTTTACGATCCAAAGGCTACAATTACTGTTTGCCAGTATTGTAATGGGGAATATTCCTTCGGTGCTGAATATAAAGGAAGAGGCCAGGACATCGGGTGCCGACAAGGTGTCAAGGGTCAGTTCTTTCCCCTCCTCGCTTATCATCTTGGCATAGACACTGCCTTCGCACAGAATATACAGCGAACGGCAGGCACTCCCCTGCACGGCGATGGTATCGCCTTTTTTATACTGGACATACCGGCTGGGAAAGTCGTGCATGATTTTCTCGATGGCATCTTTATTACCGCCTTTAAACAAAGGCATTTCATAAATATCATTATTCATTTTCGCTGATTATATAATCCGATATTTTCCTGTTTTTTTTCGCTGCGTAACATTTGTTACCGATTATAACCACGCAATCTGATACTTTTGCATCGGTCAAAAAAAATTCAAGCCATGCTCGGTACAATTATCCTGGTATTTGTTTCAATAGGTAACATCGCCCTGCGATATTAACGACCAAATTTACCCATTTTGTTCCGTTTAATTTCTTTTTTCAATAAAAATATATTTATAAAAATGAGACATACAATTTATCTCTTTCTGATAAGTATAATCGTACTCCTTCCTGCATGTGTAAAAGATGATTATCTGGACACTGTCCCCTCCGAGAAGGGGTTCACCGGCATTTCGTTCCGGCTGGTACACGAGGGATATGCCTCGGAAGTACCGGGCGAAGGTTTAAAGAGTGGAGTTCGGGAAGAAGCGGTCTTACCCTCTTCGGGCAAAATGACAAGACAAAGCCTCTCCAACTACGACAAGGTAGAGTTTGTCGTAGTCGACGAAGAGGGGTATAAGGTCGAAGGGGTGAAAGGCATCTATGACAAGACTACGTCGAATATGCGGCTGGAAGGCCTGCATGAGGGTTCTTACCGCATACTTATTCTGGGCGTGAAAGGCGACATCTCGGCCGACAAAGCGACGATAAACAGAATCGCCCATGCATCAGACGTGTGGCTTTCGTTTCCCGCCGAACTGGCCAAGCCCCTGGAATGTGAATATTTCTATTCGGCAACCCCGTTTACGGTAAGCAAGGTTTCTACCTCGCTCGGGTATGAACTGGTGGCAGAGATTGCCGAGGACGTCGTTCAACGCCGCATAGTGGGGAGAGTGGATTTTGTCTTCTCGTACAATAATCCCTATGTAAAAACAGCCCTCACCACAAATACGGTTACATTACACACGAGCCGGTTCTACACACAGATTTCGGGTGAGGGTACTTTTTCGGGCGAAAGCAATGGCGAAATGAGGGTTCTGGATATGTCGGAACAGACCGAATATCTATTTATGCCGACGATTGCAGAGAGCCCGATAAAGGGAAGTGCCACCCAAAACACCCGGGACTATCGGGGACACACGACAAAACGCACCTACACCTTTGAGTTAAACAAGGTCGAGGAAAACCACATCGGCCGCATAGAGATAAACGTTGTACACCCCGACGATGAAATGGGAACAATGTTTATTACCGGCCAGGCGTATGCCGAAGGGCAACACGGCTACATTCTGCAAGACGATGAACCGCTCACCCTGTATACCGACAAGAGTCTCCGCAACTTCAACACATCACGTCCGCTGCAACTCTCTGTAACCAGTGATGGGCAGTTGCATGCAAGGTTCTACTCACCGCGCAGCCTCAACAACGTTCTGGTAAAAGCGCGCATACCCTCCGTGGGCGATGAATATGTGCATTTAGCCTACTTCGACAGCATTCCGGCTTTTGCCGATTTCTATGAAGAAATACCCCTTTTGAAGAAAGAGTTGTACTACCGTTCGGAATCGGGAAGGATTGTCAGAATACCCATGATGCAGGCCGATGATTTTTCGGGAGTTGAGTTTAAGATTGAGTCAGATGATCCCTACCTGGAAAAGTTAAAGGCCATCATTCACGGGTGGAACATACGGTTCGACCTGTATGGAGGCGATCCGACCCGACCCGATGGTGGTCCTGTCGGGAACTGGATGGGAATCCGACCCGTACATTGTCGCGAAGCCGTAGCTTTCTTCCTGAACTTTACATACATGATTGACATGCCCGAACACGAAGAGATATTACGGGCAAACGAAGACCGGCTGTATGGTAATGGTGGTGTAACCGACAAGGTTACTGCCGACGTCGTATTGCAACAGATGAGACAGGAACGCACACTGAATGTCGGGCTGGTATATCCGGGGAATGGTGTTATCGGACTGGGAGGAGGTTCTGCCTTTGGAGTATATCAATCGGGCTGGCTGAATCACTATACCAACACCTATGCCTGCGAAATCATGTTTCATGAGTTGGGGCACGTGATGGGCTACAACCATAGCAGCGCTTTCACTTACGGACCTTGGGCACAAGAGCTTATGAACCATTTTTATGTAACGCATCTGAACGACATGCCCATAAACTCGTCCCATTACCTCAACAGCAGTAAAAATCCGACTCTTTATCAGTAACCGCTTTTTTTGACATAAAATGAATACAAGAATCTTCAAACTCACGCCTGTATTTCTTTTCCTGCTCTGGGGAATAGTGGGGTGTAACGAAAACCTCGATATGTTGGAGACTGGAAATGCCCAAATGATAACCGTAAGGTTGTCGCCCGATAATCTGTCGGGAAGCGGCAACGAATCCATCATCAAGAATGTAACCGGTTATCGTTTTGTCGACGGCATACTCGAAGAAGTAATCACGCCCTCGCAGACAAGTGGTACAAACCAGTATGCTTTCGCGCCGGCAACTTTCTCGGGCACGCTATACATATTGTGTAACTCTACATCATTAAAGGGTACCGGAACACTCACTCCCCGATATTCGACCCTCGACGAGTTTCTCGCCATGGAAGGCAGCATCGAAGAGATGACCGGCGACGGTCTGCTGATGACAGGCAAGACCGACATCGAAAAATCGACCTCTGCCGTCGTGGCGATGACACGAAGCATGGCAAGAGTCGATATCGAATCTCTCGAAAAGGGCGTACAGGTACAAAAAGTCATCATTCATAATTTGGCCGATAAAGGCTATGTCATGGCCAGAGAAAATGTAGCGACCGCCGCATCGGCTGCCAGGTTTGATTTCATAAAAGAGTACGCCGATGCTCCTGTCGAGAACAAAAGCGAGACGCTCCTCTATATTCCCGAACAGACAAGCGATTCGCTTTTCGTAGAGGTTACCATTACATTCGGTGACGGATTGCACCTGCTTAAAGCAGCGCTCCCGTCGGTGATACGCCGGAACGAGGTTCACACTCTGAAAATTCACGGGAAGGGTGCCGAAATGCAACTTGTTATCGAAAGTGATGGCTGGGAGGCGGGAACATCGGCCGGGTCGAGCCCATCGATCGAAGGTCTTGTTGATGTAGAAAACTCCACGTTCTCCGATGGAGTAAGGGTGAATGAAACAAGAGACACCGTCTTTGTTCCATATCATGGAAGCGACTTTGTATTGGCGCTCATGGCCGAGGCAAACGCTACCGTAACTATCGACGGTGCGGTAGCCGGCGTAGAAATATCGCATAACGTCAATAAAGAAAGAAGCCTCTTAGAACGAATAGCCGAAGTTTCCGTCAGCAGCCGCCGGCGTATGCCCGGCCGGACGGCTGAAAGAATCCATTTGGACATCTATGACAACGATGCAACCAATCTCGGTAGAGTCGTGCTTATTATCGAGTCCAACCCGATAGAGGTAGACGGGGCTATTCATTTTGACGACAACGCAATGTGCGATTTCAAGCAATACATCGACGGCGAACTGGGTATTATCACGCTCCCGCCCCACAAGATACTCCGCGTAGAATTTGATGCCGATGAATCGGCATGGCTGAAAGCTGCCGAAACAGTCTCCGAAGCGATTGATCCGGCAGATATGCCAGGCAAGAGATACCGTATTGTCGGTGGATGGAAACCCAACGACCCCAAAGCTGACGGACGGATTCAAGAGGGCCGGCTAATCATTTCGGACGAAGATGGAAGCAACGAAGAGACCTATACCGTGCGAAGGATAAACTGGGGGTTACCCGTAGTGAAGATAGGTGAAACATGGTGGTGCAAATACAACTTGCGGGGAGATGTAAAATCTTTTGAAGACCAGATAACAATCCCCAACGACCCGGCACCTCATCACGACCTGCTTTCTTACCTGACGACCGTAGCCGACGATGAGCTCCTGGAAATATTGGGTGATCAATATCAAGGCGGGAACAGCCGGGGACTGCCGTTGCGCCACGACGGAACCGCATTTTATCACGAAGGAATGGCCTCGCAGGCTCAGAACTTCGGGTTGCTCCCCCCGACAGAGATGGCTCCGCAAGGATACCAGATTCCCGACTATGATGATTACCTCGTCTTTTCTAAAAATGGGAACTTCAACCTTGGAGGCGTAGGCTCACGGACATATCAAAACAGCGCCGGGCAAGATATACGGATTACGATTGTAGAGAGAGATGTCAATTTTCTGGGTCATAACTATGGAATCATATCGTTCTATGATTTTGAGATAGACGGCTCTCATTACCTCCTTAACGGACTGGGGCACCAGTGGGACACGACACATGGGAATATTGCCCGTATGAATCTGCTCCTGGCCACTTATGGAAACAGCAGTCAGACGTGGACAATGGAAGGATATGCAAGCGCCATAAAACCCAATGAAAACTGGATTAAGTTTGTAGCCAACAATGCCACAAAAACGCGACTGATAAGATGCATCAAGACTCCCGTAGAATATATCTACGATTAAGATATTGAAAAATCATAAACACCGAACTTAACCGACGCGTAATAATGAAAACAAAACTTTTCTATACCGTATTCGCATCTTTAAGCCTTTTCGCATCATGCTCGAAAGATGATGCAACAACCCCCTCCTTTCCCGATGGAAATGGAGATGGAGATGGCCACAGAACCGTAAAGACTTCCATAACAGAATATGATGGCATCGGGCCGGCCCTGGAAAACGAGAGTATCGTAACAGATATGCAGGCTTGTATATTTGAGGACGGAAAGATGACCCGTATCTATAACAACCTTGTTCTCTCAGGGAACAGCTTCGACATACAACTCGACAAATATGCCGGGACATTGTATGTACTGGCAAATACCCAAGAACAGATTCACCTGGAAGAGTTGAAAAGTCAGGAGATAACGGAGGAAGAGTGGTTAAAGAGATGTATGACGGTGAAAAACAATGCACCGGTACATTTCTATTCGGGGAGTGTAAATCTGAACCACATGGAGGCCTCACAGACCACACTCCCGGTGAGTCTGAAAAGAGGGTTTGCCCGTTTCGACCTCCAAATCAGAACCGCGGGTACAGCATCGGTAAGCCGCATTACCTTGAAGAATGCCGCACAATCAGGCGCCCTTTTTTCCGACGGCAGCGCATACACCCCCCAGGAAGTCCCTGTGGGCGACATGAGTGTCTCTTTCGACGCCCCGCTTGCGACAGATACTCCGGCCGTATTCTATGCCTATGAACAGGCCCATGAGAATCTTGAAATAAGTGTCGAAGCCGTTATCAACGGGAAGTCTCATACCCTGACAAAAGCGTTTAATGGCGACATCATGCGCAACACGATTTATACGATAACCGTCCGCCAGGATATCATCGATGTAACGGTCGAAGTCTCTTTCGACGAATGGGAAGAAGGGCCTGATACCGAACTCGTGCCCCA
>ERZ824600.3685-NODE-3685-length-14318-cov-3.925822_pt1 | contig 14318 bp, 13 predicted proteins | sample MGYA00519933_ERZ824600 | MGnify/ENA primary metagenome ERZ824600 (study PRJEB31778, sample SAMEA3449178) | human gut metagenome | biome: human gut; feature: human-associated habitat; material: faeces | place: United Kingdom | collected 2010/2012 ... | reverse complement strand
TAAACCAGTATCCGAATATTGCCATAATATTTGGTATTATGTAATTTTTTATTTTGATAAAACTTTTTATAAATTTTAAAATTTTATTCAAATAAAATTTTAAAGTAGAAATATCCATTGTTCAATATTAACAGAAAAAATAAGAAAGGAAGATAATATGAGAAAATTTAATGATGAATTACGTAAAGTGTATGAAATGGCAACAAATGAACAAAAGCAAAAAGATTATAATGATGAAATGGCAAGAAAAACTTTGAAATATCAAAAGAGAATGGGGTTTGAGGTTAATCAAAAAATAGGTAATTTCAGGTAAATTTGTTTTATTAATAAGTTTACCTGAAATATCATTTATGCTAATATATTTAAGCATAGTTTATAAGGAGAGAAAAATGGCTGATTCAAAAATTTTAGCAACAATCGAAAGATCTGATACTGAACAATTACAAATTTCTGTTAGTGAATATAAAGGCAGAAGTTACTTGAATATGCGAATATTCTATACAACTGATGATGGTGCAACCTGGTTACCGACTAAAAAAGGTGTTACTTTCACTCCGGATCAATTAGATTTGTTATCAGAAGCTATTGAAGAAGCTAAACAAGAATTTATGGCTGCGGAAGTTGAAGAGTAAATAAAATAACTATAATAATTTAGCTTGACAAAAGCAGATTTTATTAAAATTAAAAAGGATTATTGATAATGGAAGATGGTGTTCAAAATAAATTATTTGAAATTCCTTCTCGTAAGTTGGTTTTAAAAAAACGAGATACATCTGAAGTTGTTGATAATCCTTCTTCTATACAACATAAATATGCGGTTTGTTTAGTTAATGTTAAAGCTCTTGGTGTTAAAACTTTTAGTTATTTAATCCCGTTAGAAATGCAGGAAAAAATTAAAATCGGTCAAGCTTTATTAGTTCCTTTTGGCAGACAAGGTTTAATTAATGCTTTTTGTGTTGGATTTTCTGAGTATTTACCTCCAGAAATTAAAGCAAAAAGAGTTAGTAAGATTTTAGATGAAACCCCATTGTTTTCTGTAGAATATTTAAAATTATTGGAATGGGTTGCAAATTATTATTGTACGGATTTGATTACGGTTTTGAATACTGCAATTCCGTTAAAACTTATTGAAAAGTCACTAAAAACAGAGCAAATTATTGAATTTATAAAAACAGAAGGGGCAACCAAAAGACAATTGCAGATTCTGGAATTGCTTCACGAAAAAGGTAAAATGCCTTTGATTGAGTTTGAAAAACTTGTAAAAACAACCCGTGCTACGGTCAAAAAGCTGGAAACTCTTGGCTGTGTGAAGTTAACAGAAGAACAGGTTTATAGAAATCCTTTAGATATTTTAAAAATTGATAAAAAAGAAGATTTATATGAATTGTCAGAAACCCAGCAAAAAGTTTATGAGGGAATTTCATTGCAAATTAAGAATGAGAAATCTCCTCAAATATTACTACATGGAGTTACTGCAAGTGGTAAGACAGAAGTTTATTTTAAACTGATTGATGATACTATAAAAGCTGGCAAAAATGTTCTATTTTTGGCCCCGGAAATAGCGCTTGCCTCTCAATTAACGAAGCGATTAGCTAAAAAATTTGGAACAAGAGATGTTGCAATCTGGCATAGTAGTATTTCTGAGGGTGAAAGATATGATGTTTGGCAAAAGCTTTATAAGAATGAAATAAAAATTTTGGCTGGTGCACGTTCTGCCGTTTTTGCACCATTAAAAGATATAGGTTTAATTATTATAGATGAAGAGCATGAGGGAGCTTATAAACAAACTTCTCCTGCTCCAAGATATGATGCAAGACTTGTGGCAAGAAAGCTTGCAGAGTTTAATAATTGTCCATTGATATTAGGTTCTGCAACTCCTGATATTTCAAGTTATTATAGGGCTGTTAATTCTAATCACTTATTTGAAATGTTAAAACGATATAATAATGCAAAAGTTGCTCCTGTTACAGTTATCAACATGCAGGAATATGGCAGGGCAGCATATAAAAGTTTGATTTCAAAACCTTTGCAAACCGCGATAAAAGAAACTTTAGATAATAAGCAACAAGTTATTTTACTTATAAATCGCCGAGGATTTTCTACATATACTCAGTGTCAGGGGTGTGGTCATGTTATTGAGTGTCCGAATTGTGCAATCCCAATGATTTGGCATGCAAAAGATAATATGCTAAAGTGTCATTATTGTAATCATGTTGAATATTTTCCTGATGTTTGTCCAAATTGTGGATTTGACGGTTTAAAAAATTCAGGCACAGGAACTCAAAAAATTGAGCAATATATTAAAGATTTGTATCCGGATTACAATATAGAAAGAATTGATAGCGATGTTTTGGTTAGAAAAGGTGAACATATAAGACTTTTAGAAAAATTCCAAAACGGGGATATTGATATATTAGTCGGGACTCAAATGATAGCAAAAGGTTTGGATAATCCTAATGTTACTTTGGTTGGTGTGATTTCAGCAGATGCAAGCTTTAATTTACCTGATTTTCGAGCTTCAGAAAGAGGCTTCCAATTATTAACTCAGGTTGCAGGTAGAGCAGGACGTGGAGAGTTTAAAGGTCGAGTATTTTTCCAAACATATAACCCGGATTACTATGCTTTAGAAAGTGCTAAGTCTCAAAATTATTTTGATTTTTATAAGCAGGAAATAGCATCACGTGAAGATTTTGATTATCCGCCATTTAGTCAAATTATTCGTTTAATATTAAGTTCAACAAATAATTTTAGAGCTGAAAAAGCCGCTCAAGAAATTGCTTTAAGGCTTTGTACAATGATAGAAAAATTCGGTTTCGGAGAAAGGCTGGAAGTATTAGGGCCAACTCCTTGTGTTATTGAGCGAATAAACGGATATTATCGTTTCCAAATTATTATTAAAAATAAATTGGAGGATAAAGGTCATCAATTTGTATCAAGCTTTTTGAATAAAATAACTGCACCAAAAGATATAAAAATGACTATAGATGTTGACCCGTTAGATATATTATAACTTGCAAATTTGTAAAAAATAAATTATACTAAAACTATTGTAGAATAAATAAAAAGGAGTAATAAAAATGGTAAAATGTAGTAATAGTAAGAAAATCGGGGGGGGGTAACCTTTTAAAGTCTTACTCCGACAACGTTCTAAGGTTTTTTAAATTATTTGTTTTAAATTGCAATCCTACCGGAACCTCCGGTTATTTAAAATTTTTACCCTCCCATCCAGAACAGGTATCCTGTCATCCTGAATCAACATGTCATGCTGAACTAGTTTCAGGGTCTCAGTCAATGTACACATCAACAAGAACCGTAGTAGAACGACTTTACCAAGCCGACAAAAGAATTAATGTCGGATTAGTAAATCCGACCTACTTAATAATCCCGTTTTCAAGATTCCGAACCAAGTTCGGAATGACTGATATGTTACCCCCTCGCCCATTTATGGGAGAGGGTAGGGGTGAGGGGTGCTACGCACGTAGATTTGCCACCAATTGTTTAAACCCTACATCAGCATTTCAGGATAATAGATTCCGAAACGAGTTCGGAATGACGCATAATAAAGCCGCATTTACCCTTGCCGAAGTTCTAATAACTCTTGGTATAATAGGTGTGGTCGCAGCATTAACGATTCCAATGCTTATGACAAAGTATCAGAATATCAGAAATTCTACTATATTAAAGCAAGATTATTCTATACTTCAACAGACTATGAAACGTGCTTATGATGATGGTGCAAGTGCTAGCATCGGTTTGAGTGGGTCAGATATTGCGGGATTGAATAATTGGTTTAAAACATATTTACATCCATATATGAATGTTGCAAATGTCTGTGTTAGAACAAAAGGTTGTTGGTCTAACCAAAATACAAAATATTTAAATGGTGGAGTTTGGAATAATGCAAATTTGGAAGGTCCAGGTATGGGTATTGGGATGGCACCCCTTTGTTTTGTATTAAATAATGGTAGTAATGTATGTATGGATGATTATTCTAAGGTTGGTTTATTGTCTACATATGGAGTCTCTATTGAGGATACTATTGGAGTTGTATTGTATATTGATATTAATGGCAATAGTCAGCCAAATATCTTAGGCAGGGATGTATTTATTGCTGTTGCTTCGGGTGATCAAGTCGTACCTGCTGGAAATAGTTTATCAAGATCTGAAATCGAACGTGACTGTTCAAAAACAGGGCGCGGCTTTTATTGTCTTTGGATTTTAAAAAATAATGGCTGGTCAATGTTGAAATTCTAATTTTGAATTGTTGGGCTTTTCGTCCGGCAGGTAACTGAGTTCTAATATTTTTGTATTTTAATCAATTGTGGCAATAGGGCAAACTTGTCTTAAGTATTTTATTGTCTGCAAGTCTATGTCAGAATAAATTGCGCCCTCTTGATCTTTTGCGTTTGCAATAATTTCAGCGGTAGGTGAAACTATTAGTGAATTTCCTATGCAGCTGAATTGTTCATTAGATTTTTTTGTTTGATTCGATATGACGATAAATGCGGTATTATCGTAGGCGCGAGTTCTAGCCATTGCAAGCCACATATCTTGTGCGTATTTTAATGCTTCTGAATCATTGTAAATTTCGTTTGGAATTGCCCAGGCTGTAGGCAGAACAATTATATCTGCTCCCATTTTTACAAGTTTTTTGAATAACATTGGGTACCTAATGTCAAAACATATCGCTATTCCAACCTTGCCAAAATCAAAGTCGATGATAACTTCTTTTTCTCCTGCTGTTATTGTTTCATTTTCTGTTCCGCCAAGGTATTTAAAAAGGTGTATTTTTCTATATTTACCAATAATTTCACCCTGACGGTTTATTGCAAAAGATGTATTATATAATTTATCTTCTTTTTTTTCTATTACTGTTCCTGCAATTATATTTGTATTGTATTTTTTAGCTAATTCTTTGATAAAAGCAATGATTTCTCCGCCATTTTCGTTAACCGGATGAGTTGTAAAGTATTCAGGGCAAATTCCGGTTGAAAAATATTCGGGTAGAACCACTAAGTCTAATTTTTTATTTGCATGTTTTTTTATATAGTGTTCTATTTTTTTTAAGTTGATTTCCGGTTTATTTAAAAGTGGTTTTATTTGTATATTTAAAATTCCTGCCATATTTTGCTCCTTGTTTACTTTAATTTTATCATAATCTCTTGAAAAATTGCTTATTTCGGCTTACTATTTGTATATATTTAGTCTAATTAAAAAGGATACGGGATATGAATAGTACAGTTGAAAATAAAGTTTATACAAAAGAAGAATTGCTGGCATTTTATAATATGCCCTTAGAGGATTTGTTGAAAGAATCTTCCAAGTATATGTCAAATAATATTGAATTTTGTTCATTGATTAATGCAAGAAATGGCAAATGTTCTCAAAATTGTAAATATTGTGCTCAGAGTTCTCACTATTGTACTAATATTGAATCATATCCTTTAGTTGAAGTAGAAGAGGTTGTAAAAATTGCTAAAGAAGCTAAAGCTCATGAGGCCTCTAGATTTGCTATCGTAACAAGTGGAAAAACTCCTGATGAGGGTAGAGACTTCCAAATAGAACTTGATATGATTAAAGAAGTAAATAAAATTGAAGGATTAAAATCTTGTGCATCTATTGGAATTTTAGATGAAGAGCAGGCAAAACAATTGGCTCAATGCGGGTTAAAAAGATTTCACCACAATATAAATACTTGCCGTTCTTATTATCCTGAAGTTTGTACAACGCACAGCTGGGATGATAGATTAAATACCTGCAAGCTCGTTAAAAAATATGGAATGGAATTGTGCTGCGGTGTTATCTTAGGCATGGGAGAAAGTGTTGAACAAAGAATTGAAATGGCTATGGAATTAGCTGAGATTCAACCTGATTCTATACCTATAAATATTTTAATGCCAATTAAAGACACTCCGTTTGAAAATTACCACGATAAAATTGATGAAGAGAATGTTTTAAGAACTCTTGCTGTTTTTAAAATTGCGAATCCTAATGCGGTTATTCGTTTTTGCGGCGGTCGTATGAGATTGTCTCAAACAAATCAAGAACTGGCTTTGCAATCTTGTGTTGAAGGTATTTTGATTGGTAATTACCTGACAACTGTAGGCAAAGAGCCAAAAGAAGATATTGAAACCGTGAAAAAATTAGGCAAAACTCTTTTACATTAGTTTATAAATTTAAAATTTAGTCAATTTTTCTTACTAAATATACTTATTATATATAAGATATTAAGTGGAGAATTGAAGTATGCCGATTGATGATAATAAATCTATAAATAATTTTGGATGGGAGCCACAATGGCAATTGCGATTTCCAAAAACTGTATTGGATGTTAATTCAGAAAATCCACCAGGGTTAATTTTTGATTTTAAATCCCAAAATTCTAAATTAGATAAATCTTTAGATACTAAAAATTCTAATATTTTTAATGAAATGTTTGAACAATTAAAGAATAGGAAGCAAGAAGTTTTAACAACTTACGTTTGTGAGCCTGATGCTTTACGTGTAGCAAGACCGATTTATCCTGAACTTTTTCAGTCTCCACCACGTGAAATTGAAGTTCAGGTAAAAGTTCCGGATATTCCCAATTGTAAAACAACATATACGAAAAATTTTAATGTAACAAAAGAATTATTTAATGGCAGTGCCGAAGATTTAAACAGGTGTCTTAAAGGAACAAAACTTGCGGGAATGGGACAGATGTTTCTTGATGCTCAGGATAAATATGGAATAAATGCAATATTTTTAATGGCAATTGCAAGGGGAGAATCCGGTTATGGAAAAAGACCTCAGAAAAATCCTTTTAGTATATTTGGTACAGGAGACAGAACCTCAAAAAGTTATGCCCAGTGTCTTGATAAGCTCGGGAATAATCTGAAACAAAACTATATAACTAAAAATAAACTTGAAACTCTTGATAAAATAAATAAAAGGTATGCTCCAGATAATTCTAAATGGGCAGAAGGTATTGCTAAGCATATGTCTATTATTTCAAAACAAATTATGAGTGAGTATCAATAACTTATAAGTTCTCTAAGACAGCAATTTTCATATCTTTAAAATCAGGAGTTCTTCCTGTCCAAATTTGTTCAGCGGCAAGAGCTTGATGTATAAACATATCCACCCCGTTAAGAGTTTTATATCCGTATTTCTCTGCAAGTTTTAAAAGAACTGTTTTTTTAGGATTGTAAATGACATCATAGACCAGAGCTCCCTGAGGAAGTGTTCGCAATTCGTTTTCTTCTACCGGTGTCATATCTGCTGATCTTCCCAGCATTCCAATTGGTGTTGTGTTTACAAGTAAATTTATGTCTGAAAGATCTCTTATTCTCTCAATTTGATGGGCAGAAAATGTTACTGATGGAAATGTTTTTCTCAAATAATTCAGAAGTTCCAGACAGTTTGGAATATTGCGGGTATATAATTTGATTTCTTTCATCTGACTTTGAGCAAGTGCAGTAATTGCAGCTCTTGCAGCTCCTCCGGTTCCAAGTATTCCTGCAGTTTTTCCGATTAAAGTAAAAGCTTCCGGTATAGCATTTCTGAAACCAATTACATCAGTATTGTAGCCTTTCAGTTCTTTGGTCTCCAGATTTATAGAAACAGTGTTTACCGCATTAACCAAATCTGCTGATTCATCCACTTCGTCTAAAAACATTATTACAGGTAATTTTAGTGGAATTGTAACATTAAATCCGCTATAGTTATGTGTTTTAAAAAATTTTATTCTGTCAACAAGGGTTTCCGGCGGGGTTTCAAGAACTTCATAACTCGCTTTCAATCCAAGGCTTTTAAATCCTGCTTCATGCATATAACCCGACAGCGAGTGTCCTAAAGGATAACCGATTACTGCAAATTTTCTGGTAGGTGCATTGATTGTATCAGGCATGATTACAGAAGTTTCTTTAGTAGTTGTTTCTTGCATTTGATTTTGTTGCAAGGTGGTTTGAGTTGGTGTAATTAGATTTTGAGAATTGGAATAACTTTCAGGTGTGGATGCTGTGTTCATATAGCTAGAATAATCTGCATTGAAGTTATTTGAATAATTTGAATATTGTTCTGCATAAATGTTATTTTGTGTTGATGCTGGATTTTGAATAGTGTTATTTTGTTCTGTTTGACTTTGTGTTTCAGTTATTGTTGTAATATTTTGTGGTGAATTATAATTATTTATGTAATTATTATTTTCATTTTCAATATTTGGCTGTAATGGGGTATTATCTTGTGTTTGCAGATTCGCTGCAGAAGATTTTTCTTCTGCTTCCATCTGAGCTTTAAGTTCTGCCAGAGTAATACTTATACCGGCAGCTTTCATTTCTTTATAGCGAGCTAATAATTCTTTACTTACAGCCATATTAAGAATCCTTTTTAATTTTCTTGTGGTGTAATTTCTTTTTCTGATTGTTCTTTTTTATATCCGCATTTTATGTTTGAACAAGAAATTACTGTACCTTTTTTCAATACTTTTTTAACAAGCAGGCTTCCGCAGGTTGGGCAAGTTTCACCTGTTGGTTCATTCCATAGGACAAAATCACATTCCGGATATTTGTCGCAGCCGTAAAAAACTGTCCCACGTTTTGATTTACGTTCGACAATTGTACCTTTTCCGCATTTCGGGCATGTTACACCTGTTGATTTTCTAAAAGGTTTGCGGTGTTTACATTCTTCATTTGTACATTCCATGTATTTGCCGTATGGACCTATTTTAAAAATCATATCAGAACCGCATTTTTCACATTTTTCTTCACAAACTTCTTTTGGTTTTTCTGTGCTATCACTTTCTTGTTGTTCTGCTTCCATTTCTTGCATAACATTGAGTGACATTGCGGTTTTACAATCCGGATAACCCGAACATCCTAAGAACTGAGTCCCTTTTTTGCTTGTTCGTAAAACCATCGGTTTTCCACAGTTTGGACAATTTATTTTTGTTTCTATCGTTACCCGTTCAGCGGTCTTCATTACAGAATTTACTTCTTCCATGAATGGCGTGTAGAAATCCTGAAGTACCTTTACCCATAAGGCTTCTTTTTCTGCGATTTTATCAAGTTTTTCTTCCATACCGGCAGTAAATTTGTAGTCCATGATATCCGAAAATTGAGCAACCAGTTGCTTTGAAACAGTGCGGCCTAATAGCGTTGGACGCAGTGCTTTATCTTTTTTTTCTACATATTTTCTGGTTTGGATTACTGTTATAATTGTTGCATAAGTTGACGGACGACCTATGCCGTGTTCTTCTAAAGCTTTTACCAGTGAAGCTTCATTATATCTTGGAGGCGGCTGTGTGAAATGTTGTTTGGGTTCAACTTTACGGCAGGCAACATTATCCCCTTTTTCTAAATCAGGAATTTTTGCATCAGATTCTTTTTCATCTTCTTCTGAATCGTTATAAAGTGTTAAAAAGCCATCAAACATAACTTTGCTTGTTCCGGCTTTTAGGGTATAGTCTCCAGAGGTAATTTCAATTGATTTATTTGCAATTTCAGCAGGAGCCATCTGGGAAGACATAAATTTTTCCCAGATTAATTTATATAATTTATATTGGTCATTGTCCAAATATTTTTTGATACTTTCAGGGGTACGTTCAGGATATGACGGACGGATTGCTTCGTGTGCATCTTGAACATTTTGTTTTCCTTTTGCGTAGATATTTGGTTCTTTCGGGTAGTATTTTTCTCCGTAATTTTCCATAATAAAATCGTGCGCCATTGTTTGAGCATCATCCGAAACCCTTACAGAGTCTGTTCTCATATAGGTAATTAAACCGACTGGAGTTCCGTCAATTTCAATACCTTCGTATAGTTTTTGAGCAACCTGCATTGTTTTTGAGACTCCGAATCCGAGTTTTGAGGATGCTGCACGTTGCATTGTTGAGGTTATGAACGGTGCTGTAGGTTTACGTTTTATTGTTTTTTTAGTAACTTTTGAAACTTCAAATTTGCTTTCAGGATTGGTCAGATAATCTACAATCTTTTGAGCTTCTTCTTTATTTTTAATTGTTTTTTCAATTGATTTATTTTTTATTTTAGATAATTCAGCTTCAAAAAGTTTGCCATCTTTATCTAAATTTGCATGAATTGACCAGTATTCCTGCGGAATGAATTTTTCAATTTCTTCTTCTCTTTCACAAATCATACGAAGAGCTACAGATTGAACTCTGCCAGCGGATAGATTTCTGTTGCCAATTTGCTTCCATAATACGGGACTTAATTTAAACCCTACAAGTTTATCTAAAATTTGTCTTGTTTGCTGGGCTTGTACCATGTCCATATCAATTGCGCGAGGATTTTCAACAGAATGCTTTACCGCTTTTGGCGTAATTTCGTTAAAAACTATTCTGTAGATTTTTTCATCAGGTACTTTTAAAATCTGGCGTACGTGCCAGGCTATAGCTTCTCCCTCACGGTCGGGGTCGGAAGCCAGATAGATTTTGTCTGCTTTTTTAGCTAAGTCATTTAATTTTTTTACAACCTGCTGTTTCCCTGGTATAACTTCAAATTTTGGCTCAAAGTTATTGTTTACATCAAAGCCCAGGTTTTGGGTTGCTGAATCTTTTGTAGGCAAATTACGTACATGTCCGTAGCTTGCTTCAATCTGATATGAGTCACCGAGAATTTTTTTTATAGTTTTTGATTTTGCAGGTGACTCGACTATTACTAATGCTTTTTCTTTCTTCTTACTTGCAGTTGCCATTTATTTTGTGTACCTTTTATAATTTTTTATATCTATCCCCACTACATTGTTTTATTATGCCTTTAAGCTCCATTGTTGTCAAGTTCATAAGTAAATCATCAAGCTTAAGACCTGTTAGTGTTAATAATTCATCTACACCTTTTTCTTCAATTTCGATATTTGAATATATTTTTTCTTCGTCAGGAGTCAACATTGGAAGTGTTAGCTGCTGTTGAGTTTTTGTTTCTTTTTTTATTTCCCAGTTCAGGGTATTCAAAATATCAGAACTTTCTGTAACTATTGCGGCACCGTTTTTCAGAAGTTTGTAAATCCCCTGCGTATTAGGGTTGGATATTTCACCGGGGATACACATCAATTCTCGACCTTGTTCAAGCGTTAGATTCGCTGTAATTAAGGCTCCGCTTTTTAATGATGCTTCAGCAACAAGGGTTCCGTATGACAAACCTGATACAATCCTATTCCTTTGTGGAAATCTGAATTTTATCGGTTCAAATGTAGGATAATATTCTGTTACCACTGCTCCATATCCATTTTCGATATTCTGGTATAAAGTTTTGTTGCTCGTTGGATAGACGTAGTCAAATCCGCTTGCAATAACTCCGATTGTTTTTATATTATTTTCTATTGCAGATGTGTGTGCAACTGTATCAATTCCAGAGGCGAGTCCTGAAACAATACAGATATCAGTATTTTGTAAATCTGCAATTATTTTTTTTAGGTTATCCCTTGCGTGGGTGCTGGCTTTTCTGGAACCTACAACAGCTAGAGTTTTATTAAGGTTGCACTCAAATAGTTTGCCTTTATAGTATAAAACCGCAGGAGGATTTTCAATATTTTTTAACAGTTGCGGGTAATTTTCATCTTCTAGTGTTAAAAAGTTTATTCCTCTGGTTTCAACATTGGTAAATGTTCTGTCAATGTCAACTTTGTCTCTGTATTTTATAAAATTTTCAGCTTTTTTTGAGCTTAGGCCGTCAATATTTTTTAAATCATTTAGTGATGCATTAAATGCAGCTTCAATATCTCCAAAATAATTATATAATCTTTGGATGAAACGGCTGTCTATCTGTTCAATTGAAGAAAAAGCAATCCAGTATTTATTCTTCATTTGTTCCTTTTTTCTTTTTTATATTATTTATCAGAGAAGTAACATTATGTTTTTCTTCTTGAGGAATATCGAATTTTAGGTAGTCTTCTAAATATTCGATTGCATCGTCGTAATCTTCACGCGCCATAAAGAGTATAGCAACTTTTTTATACGGCATAGGAAATTTGTTATTTGTCGCAATGGATTTTAAAAAGTTTGATATAGCTTTATCTATTTCATCATTAGCTTGATAAGCTTCTGCTAAATAATAATAAATCCACTCATTGTCATCTTTGTAATTTAAAACATTTTCAAAGTTTTCTATCGCAGAATCGTAATTCCCCAGTTCAAAATATGTTTTAGCCAAATCATAATACGCATCATAATTGTCCGGCTGTTTTTCCAAAACGTATTCCAATTCATCAATTGCTAAATCTCTTTTTGCGTCTTCCATGTAGAATCTTGCAAGGTAATGTCTGAAAATTAAATCATCAGGCAGCATATCAATTGCATATGATAAAATATTTATGCCCTCGCCAAAACGTTTTTGTTTATAATAAATATCTACAAGGTTTATGTAGCATTGTGGAATTTGTGGATTTAATTCAATACTTTTCAAATAGTTTTTTTCAGCTTTTTCATCTTCGCCAATATTGGCATAGCATAAACCAAGATTGTTGTATATTTCAGCATTATCAGTTTCAACTTCAAGAATAGATGAAAACAAATCTATTGCACTATTCCAATCTTGTTTTTTAAAACACTCTATAGCTTTATCAATTTTTTCTTTCATATTTATTACAATCCTAAAGTCATACTGTCATCATCTGAGCCTGAACCAATATTTTTAATTACAGTTCTAGTGTTACCTTGCGCATCGAAACTTTTTGGTTTCATTGTCATTTTAATTCTGTCGGCAAATATGGTTCTAACGCCCTGTGTGATACTTGAGCGGCCTGTAAAATATGCTTCATTTGGTTTAGAATCAGCTCCAGGGTAAAGAGTTACTTTCGGACCTTCTGCGTAATAATCTTGATACCAGATTCGAACACGTCCGCTGGCATTAAAAATTCCACGTTTTTGATTGTATTCCTGATAGTTTGATTTTAATGTTAACTTTGAACCATCATCCATCAATGCATTAGATGTTGTGTTGCCGTAAGCTGTTAAATTTCCGGAAGCTGCTTCATATACAAATTTGTCTGCATAAGATTCATTTTTTTCTTGTTTTACTCTTGCATTACCGGTTAGTACAAGTCTTTTTATATCGCCATTTTTGTCAGTTGTGATTTGAGCAGAATTGGAGAATGTTTCTATCTCTTTATAAAGCATTGTTACAGCTCCTGTAGCTGTCATAACGCCTGTTTTTGTGTCGTATTCCTGAACGTCAGAATTGATTACTACAACAGGAGTTTTACCCTCAAATACGATAGATTGTGTGTCTCCCTCTGCTCTAATAATTTTAGTAATCAAAGATACTTTTAAAATATTTGCTTTTACTTCTCTTTTTTTATTTTTTTTGATTTCAAACGCATACGGTTTGTCATAAAATGTAGCAGTATCTAATTTTTGATCCTGTGTCATATTTACATCTGCAGAATCTCCAACAACTTTTAAATCGTCAACAGTAACTTTTACATCACCGTTAAATTTTATTTTGTTGTCAGACTCATTAAATGTTTGACTTTTTGATTCGATAATTAAGTCAGATGCTTGAACAGTAATACCTGTTAATAGTAACATTGATACACAAGCTATTAATATTTTTTTCATACTACTTTTTATCCTCATAAACCTTAGAAACTGTTTTTCCGCTTATCTTAAAACTGCTGTAATCAGGACTGATTTCGATTTTGTCAGCAGTAGACAGAAGTTCTTTCCCTTTTTGAATTTGAATATGACCCTCTGCGATAATCGGGCTGTGCGAATCTGTCCAGTGAAGTTTATCCGCTTTTAATGTTATTCCGTCTTTTAGTGCAATAAAAGTATCATTGTAAAGAGTTATGTCCCCTTCTTTTGAGTTGTAAGTTCCTTTTGAGGATTCAAAACTCATAGATACTTCATTGTCTTTATAAAAATTTCCAATAACTTTATTTAATTGGGCAATCCCTTTGCCGCTGTCCCATTTGCCTGTGTCACCGTATATTTCCCAGTATTTTTGTTCATCTTTTGTTTCAGTTAAGATGATACCCCGAACAATTGCTTCTTGTTGGTCACCTTGAGATTTCAATTGTTGGCGGTTAAAGTCATGTGTAATTATTCCTGCAGTTATAAACGCCCAAGCTAAAATACCGCCCAGTGCAAAAAATACTAAGGCATAGAGACGTTTCTTTTTTGGTAAATTCTTCCAGTTCATATTTAGGATTTTAGCACAAAATAAATTAATAAAACAATAATACTTATTTGTTTACTAGATAACTTGTTATCCTGAACTGATGACCTGTCAGGCTGAACTTGAAATTTGTCACCCTGAACTTGTTTCAGGGTCTAAAGATTTATAGATGCTGAAATAAATTCAGCATGACTAGAGGTTGTCATCCTG
>ERZ824600.3682-NODE-3682-length-14329-cov-3.323035_pt1 | contig 14329 bp, 10 predicted proteins | sample MGYA00519933_ERZ824600 | MGnify/ENA primary metagenome ERZ824600 (study PRJEB31778, sample SAMEA3449178) | human gut metagenome | biome: human gut; feature: human-associated habitat; material: faeces | place: United Kingdom | collected 2010/2012 ... | reverse complement strand
GACTTCGTGAAAGGTGAATACAACACCCTCTTCATCGAGAAAAACGCCCGTATGCTGCAACGCAACAACAGCCACAACGAAGAGATTGAAAACCTGGCCATGATTGCTGCCTACATCGATTATCTCATGAATCTGGAAGAGAACAGCCCCGCGCAGCTGACCGACGCCCGTCCCATCAGCCGCTGGCGCGAATTCGGATTACAAAAAGGAGTATTACGCATCTAAGAAGGAGACTGAACTTATGGAAATACATATCGGAGACCGTGTAGCCGACGTTTCACTGGTCAATAAAGAGGGCAACAAGGTGCAACTCACCATCGACGGAAAGCCCTACGAGGTAGATATCGTCATGGCCGAGAACGGCAGTTGCTCGATATTGCACGACGGCAATTCCTACAATGCCGAACTCATTCAGAAAGAAGGACGCAAAAGCTACGATGTCAACATCTTCTACCGCTCCTACCACATCGACATCATCGACACCCAGGCCAAGTACCTGCGCATGAAAAAAGGCGACAACACCCGCCAGGACGACAAAATCATCGCCCCCATGCCCGGCAAGGTGGTAAAGATACCGGTAAAGAAAGGCGACCACCTGCAAGCCGGCGACATAGTCATCGTACTCGAAGCCATGAAGATGCAAAGCAACTACAAGGTCAATTCGGAGTGTGTCGTCAAGGATATTCTGGTAAATGAAGGCGACTCGGTAAACGGAAACCAGACACTGATTCTGCTGGATATAATAGCTAATGACTAAAACAATGGAAAGAGAAAAAATATACGAGGCCTTTGAAGCCCTCGACAAGAAAGCCTCACAAGGCGGAGGCATCGACAAGATAGAGAAACAACACGAGTCGGGACGCATGACCGCCCGCGAACGCATCGATATGCTGCTCGACAAAGGCACGTTCAACGAACTCGACAAGTTTGTAACGCACCGCTGCACCCACTTCGGCATGGAAAAGAAGCAGATACCCGGCGACGGTATGGTTACCGGTTACGGTAAAATCGACGGACGACTGGTCTTTATCTATGCCTACGACTTCACCGCCCACGGCGGCTCGCTGAGCGAGAGCAACGCCGCAAAAATCGTGAAGGTGCAACAGCTCGCGCTCAAAAACGGCGCTCCCATCATTGCCCTCAACGACTCGGGAGGTGCCCGCATACAGGAAGGGGTAAACAGCCTCTCGGGATATGCCTCGATTTTCTACCAGAACACCATTGCATCGGGTGTCATACCCCAAATCTCGGCCATTCTCGGCCCCTGCGCCGGCGGAGCCTGCTACTCTCCTGCCCTCACCGACTTCATCTTCATGGTGAAAGAGAAGAGCCACATGTTCATTACCGGTCCCGACGTGGTAAAGGCCGTTACACACGAAGAGGTGGGTAAAGAAGAACTGGGAGGAGCCTACACCCACAGCAGCAAGAGCGGTGTTGCCCACTTCATGTACGACACCGAAGAAGAGACACTCATGCACATCAAGGAGCTGCTCAGCTTCCTCCCCTCAAACAATATGGAAGACGCCCCCCTCGTAGCCTGCACCGACGATGTACACCGTCAGGTCGAGGAGTTGCAGACCGTCATACCCGAAGACTCCAACATGCCCTACGACATCAAAGACATCATCGAGCCGGTTGTCGACGACCAGTACTTCTTTGAGGTCATGCCGCACTTCGCCCCCAACATCGTGGTCGGCTTCGCCCACCTGGGCGGACGTTCGGTGGGTATCGTGGCCAACCAGCCGGCCTACCTTGCCGGAGTACTCGACATCGACGCTTCCGACAAAGCCGCACGGTTCATTCGCTTCTGCGACTGCTTCAACATACCCATCATTACCTTCGAAGATGTTCCCGGCTTCCTGCCCGGCACCATACAGGAGCACAACGGCATCATACGACACGGTGCCAAGATAGTCTATGCCTATGCCGAAGCCACCGTGCCCAAAGTTACCCTCATCACCCGCAAAGCCTACGGAGGAGCCTACATCGTGATGTCGAGCAAACCGACAGGAGCCGATGTAAACCTGGCCTACCCGCAGTCCGAAATTGCCGTCATGGGTGCCGAAGGTGCCGTCAATATTCTTTACCGCAAAGCAACTCCCGAGGAGAAAGCCGAGAAAATCAAAGAGTACGAATCGGAATTCTCAAATCCCTATCGGGCTGCCGAACGCGGATACATCGACGAAATCATCATGCCGCGCGACACCCGCTGGAAACTGATTCAGGCCCTGGCCATGTGCTCCAACAAAAACCAGTGCAACCCGCCCAAGAAACACGGCAACATGCCCCTGTAATCACCCTCCACACATAACGACACAAAAAAGGATAGGCCTTGGGCCTATCCTTTTTTATATATAGAATCTTCCCTCACATCTACGGCAAGAGCTGGCGATGGAAAAATTCGATGAATTTCTTGTAGAGGTGCTGGCGGGAGTTTCCTCCGTAGATGCTGTGGTTGCGGTCGGTATACATCTGCATTTCAAACTGCTTGTCGGCCGCCACGAGAGCATTGATATAGCGCAGGGTGTTGGTGTAATGCACATTGTCGTCGGCCGTACCGGAAACAATCAGGAGGTTCCCTGAGAGAGAGGCTGCCCGACACAAGGGCGATGCAGCATCGTAGCCGGCACGGTTCTGCTGCGGAGTCGACATGTACCGCTCGGTATATACCGTGTCGTAGAAGCGCCAGTCGGTCACCGGGGCAATGGCTACACCGGCCTTGTACACGCCACTGCTCATCGACATCGACATAAGGGTGGTAAATCCGCCGAAACTCCACCCCCAGATGGCTATGCGACCGGCGTCGACATAGGGCAGCGATGCCATATAGCGGGCGGCAGATATCTGGTCCTGGGCTTCGAGTACACCCAGCTGGCCATAGGTGCAGCAACGGAATTCCGTGCCTCGGGCTCCGGTACCGCGACCGTCGACACAGGCCACGATGAAGCCTTGCGGCACGAGTACCTGCTGCCAGTCGGCCGAGCTCCACGCATCAAGTACCTGCTGCGATCCGGGGCCGCTATACTGCATCATCACGACCGGGTAGCGGCGGGTCGTGTCGAAATCGGCCGGCTTCATCATGAAACCGTTGAGCTCGACACCTTCGGGAGTCGTGAAAGTAAAAAATTCCTTCTTGACAAAATCCTCAACCGGGAAGTCGGCATTGTCTTCAAGGGTACGCACCACACGACGGCGTTTGGCATCGTGAAGGGTATAGACCGGAGGAGTGACGGCGTTGCTGTACTGGCTGATGTAATAGGTACACGAGGGATTGAACCAAGCGGTGTTGTTTCCCGGCCGGGTCGAGAGTTTACGGCGTTTACCTTTACGGTCGATGCAGTAGAGCGTGCGGTAAAGAGGCCCGTCCTCGGTCGACTGGTAATAGATGTTGCCCCGGGCATCACGTCCGTAATAATCGGTAACCTCCCACTCTCCCGCGGTAACGGTGCGTTGCAGCTTGCCGTCGTAGCCATACTGGTAGATGTGGCGGTAGCCGGTCTTCTCGGAGAAGGCCATGAAGCAGTCGGGATAGAAAACGGCCGATGTAATGTCTTCTTCGTTGATGTAGGTATCGCTCGTATCTTCATAAAGGAGACGGGTGGTCTCTTTCTCTATATCGACGGCCAGCAGGCGTATGTGATTCTGCAACCGGTTGAGGGCCGTAACGACCCACTCGCCGGTGCGCGGTATTATGTTGATGGCCGGGAGATAGGTCTCACCGTCGACCGGCAGAGCCACGGCATGAGGGGTGCCGTCGTTTTCTTTCCATACCCTGAACGAGATGCGGCTGTTGTCGGCACCGGCCACGGGATATTTAAATCCGGCATAACGGGGATAGACATCGTCGGGTGCGTCGTAGCGGCCCGAAGGGGTACAGAAAAGCTGCATGGGATACTCCTGCACGTCGCTCTCGTCGGTGCGAACAAAGGCCAATGCCCGACTGTCAGGCGACCAGGCCATCAGGCGGGTCTGGGCAAACTCCTCTTCATACACCCAGTCGGTAACGCCGTTGAGTATCTTGTTTTTCTCGCCGTCGTGCGTTACCTGCACTTCGCTGCCGTCGAGGAGATTCTTTACGTAAATATTGTTTTCGTGAACAAAGGCCACCCGTGTGCCGTCGGGCGACAGCGTGGCAATCTGCTGCTTGGGAAACTGCTCCGACAAGGGTTGCAACGCATGGCTTCCCACCCGCGTGAAGTAGTAGGCGGCACGGAACGACCGGCGATATATCATCTCCACATCGGTATAGATGAGCATACGATCTTCGTCTTCTCCAAAGGAATATCCCGAGATGCTCTGCACCGGCTTTCCGGGCACGCGTGCCACGTCGAGCAGGGTATCGACCACTTCGCCCGTGGCATAGGCATAACGCACGATGCAGGTGCGGTCGGGCGAGAGACAGGTATAATGCACACCATCGGCCGAGGGGCGTATCCCAGCCACCGACTTCGCCCGGTATTTTCCCGAAAAGAGGTCGTCGACCTCCATCGAAGAGAGCGGTGCCGCGCCCACTGTCAGCGCCACGGCACACAGGATTTCAGGTAAATTCAACTTCATATTTCATCGGTTTATTTATCGTCTTACAAAAATAAGGATTCGCTGCCAAAGAGAAAAATTTCAAAAGCAAATTGGCAGAAAGCTCCGAAAATTTCTACTTTTGCAATATATCTTGACAAGAACATCATGGACTACGGATTTATAAAGACAGCCACGGCTATTCCCCTCTGCCGGGTGGCCGACTGCCACTACAACAGCGAACAGATTGTCGAACTGCTGCACGAAGCAGACCGTCAACAGGTCGAACTGATTGTTTTCCCCGAATTGTGCATCACAGGCTATACCTGCGGCGACCTTTTCGGGCAGGCTCTTCTGCTGGAAGAGGCCGAGGCTGCACTGAGCCGCATCGTCAAGGCTTCGCGGGAGACCGACGTGCTGGCCGTTGTGGGGTGCCCGCTGGCACAAGGCAACCGCCTCTTCAACACGGCTGTCGTCGTAGGCCACGGAACGATATACGGCGTTGTGCCCAAAAGTTTTCTACCCAATTACAAGGAGTTCTACGAGAAACGGTGGTTCTGCCAGGCTGCCGAGGCCGAGGGCAACACCCTCACCTGCTGCGGACAGGAGGTGCCTTTCGGTGCGCGGCTGCTCTTCTCGTGGGGAAAAGCGATCATGGCCGTAGAGCTGTGCGAAGACCTGTGGGTGGCTATTCCGCCGTCGTCGCATCATGTCCTGCACGGGGCCAACGTTATCGTCAACCTCTCGGCCAGCGACGAACTGGTAGGGAAACACCACTACCTCCGTCAGCTCATCGCGCAACAGTCGGCCCGCACAGTATCGGCCTACCTCTACGCCTCGTCGGGGCTTGGAGAGTCATCGACCGACGTTGTTTTCGGAGGCAACGGCATCATTGCCGAGAACGGTATTCTGCTGGCCGAGAGCCAGCGCTTCTCCGATACAGCCCAGCTGACCGTTACCGAAATCGACGTCGAACGGCTCATGTGCGAACGACGCATGAATACCGGTTTCTCAGCGTGCGCTACAACCGATGCCCCCTATCGTACCATCGCCGTGAAAATGGCCCGCCTCAACCTCAAAAAGCTCTCCCGGACGATCGACCCGCACCCCTTTATCCCACATATCGAGCAAATGCTCAACGAACGCTGCGAAGAGATTTTCAACATACAGGTTTCGGGACTGGTCAAACGGCTGAAACACACCGGAGCCCAAAACGTGGTGGTAGGCATATCGGGAGGCCTCGACTCGACACTGTCCCTGCTCGTTACGGTCAGAGCCTTTGACCGCCTGCACATCGACCGTTCACACATCTTCGGCATCACAATGCCAGGATTCGGCACGACCGACCGCACCTACAACAATGCGCTCGACCTCATGCGCTCGCTGGGGGTAACGATACGCGAAATCAGTATCAGAGAGGCCTGCCTGCAACACTTTGCCGACATAGGCCACGACAGAAACATACACGACGTAACCTACGAAAACAGCCAGGCCCGCGAACGCACACAGATACTGATGGACATTGCCAATCAGGTCAACGGTCTCGTCATCGGTACGGGCGACCTCTCGGAGCTGGCACTGGGCTGGGCAACCTACAACGGCGACCACATGTCGATGTACGGTGTCAATGCCGGTGTACCCAAAACACTGGTGCGTCACCTGGTGAGCTGGGTGGCCCTGCAAGCCAGCGACAAGGCGACGGGCGCCACACTCATCGACATTGTGAATACCCCCATCAGCCCCGAACTGATTCCGGCCGACGAACAGGGCAACATCAAACAGAAGACCGAAGACCTCGTAGGCCCGTATGAGTTGCACGACTTCTTCCTCTATTACTTCCTGCGATACGGCTTCCGTCCCGAAAAGATTTACTTCCTGGCCCGGGAGGCCTTCGGAGAGTCTTACGACCGGGCCACAATCAAAAAGTGGCTCACCACCTTCTTCCGCCGCTTCTTCTCGCAACAGTTCAAACGCTCATGTTTGCCCGACGGACCCAAGGTGGGTTCGGTGAGCCTTTCGCCGAGAGGCGACTGGCGCATGCCGAGCGACGCCAGCAGTGCCCTGTGGCTCAAAGCCTGCGAGGAGTTGGAAATTTAATCTGCTCCATCACACAATATACAGTGAGGGGCTGCCACATCGTGTGGCAGCCTCTCTGTTATAATGCAGACGTGCGTCGCCCCGTTATTTGACAAGGCGTATGCCGTCGTCGAGAATCTCTATCAGACGTTGCCTGTACAGTGCCCCAACGGCTTTCTTGAAATTTTTCTTGCTACAACCGAATGCCTCGGCAATCGCACCGGCATCGGACTTGTCGTTATAGGGTATAGCCCCCCCGTTGCGACGTATCGCATCGAGTATCTCCTGCGAGAGCGTGTCGACCCCGCTGTAACCTACCGGCTGCAAGGCCACGTCGACCTTTTCGTCGGCTCGGATGTGGGTTACATACCCGGTCAGTCGGTCGCCCCGATGCACCGGCTTGAAAATCTCGTTATGATAAATCATACCCCAATGGGCATTGTCGATAATGACCTTAAAGCCCAACTCGGTCTGCTGCGTTACCAGCAGGGAGACCTCTTGATTGAGGGTATAATCGACCGGCGTTTTTTGCAGAAAGCGGTTTATCTTGGCCGTAGCCACAATGCGCCCCGACACTTCGTCGACATAGAGATAGACTACATAATATTTCCCGGGGAACATCTCGGCCCGCTGCTCCCTGAACGGTACAAGCAACTCTTTCGAAACCAAACCCCAATCGAGGAAAACACCGACGGGATTGACCGAATTGACTTTGAGCACAGCAAACTCACCCACTTGGGCATAGGGACGTTCTGTGGTGGCAATGAGGCGGTCTTCACTATCGTAAAAGACAAACACCTCTACCTCATCGCCTATCTGGCTTCCTTCGGGGAGATAACGTTGCGGCAAGAGTATTTCGCCCAACTCCTCACCATCGAGGTAGACACCGAAATCGACCGAACGCACAATCGGTAACGTATTGTATTTTCCTACTTCTGTCATAAAAATTTTTTAACCGATACAAATATACGACAACTATTCGGTTCACCCGTTTTTTTTACCTACATTTGTAATATTGTATTGTCCAACATCAACCAATACCTCTATGAAACGTCTCAAAACAACACTTGCCGCAGCAAGTTGCCTGTTCCTGCTGGCATCGTGCCAATGGAACACCGGAAAGCAAGAAAAAACCGCAACGTCTACCCAGACAAAAGAGACCGTCTCAAATCCCGAACCGTCCAAGGCCCAACCTGTAAAAAAGAACGGGAAACTCACATTTTCGTCCTATACCTATTCCGACAAAAAACACATCGACAACAATAGCGAACTTCCCGGCTGCTCCATCGACATCAGCCTCACCTATCCCACAGGCGGCGACACAGGCAATTCGACCGTGGCTGCCCTGCAACGTCTCTTCGTAAACGCCCTGCCCCAGGAGATGCAGGGAAGCACCTCGCCCCGTACGGCCGCCGAACAGTATGTACAGCACTACATTGCCGAATACGAGGCCGAAATCAAACCCTACATCAAAAAGCGGAAACACCGCGATGAAGGTTGGATGAACTATGAAACGCTCATACACAGCAAGAACCTCTACAACGCCAACCGTTTCTGGGGATTCAGCATCGAATGTTACTCCTTCACAGGCGGTGCGCACGGTATGACCACCACGTCGTATACCGTTGTAGACCTCAACAGCGGAAAGGCATTATCGTTGAACGATCTTTTTGCCGAGAGCGATTACAACCTGATAAGCCGTATGCTGCGCCAACAACTGGCCGATGACCTCGGCACCACGGTCGACAAGCTCGGAGAGAAAAGCTACGAAGCCGACAACATTGTCGTCGACGACAACTTCATGATAAGCGACTCGGGCATTACCTGGCTCTTCAACCCCTACGACATCGCGCCCTACTCTACCGGCACCACCCGCATCACCTTGCCCTACCGGGCCATTGTAGGCTATCTTGTCGCCTCATCACCCCTGAAACGCATCGCATTGAAATAATACAGAAACGCCACCATGCAAATCATTGAGAAATACTTTCCCCACCTGACCGGTTTGCAACACGACCAGTTTGCAGCCTTGCAGGGACTTTATAACGACTGGAACGCCAAAATCAATGTCATCTCCCGTAAAGACATAGACAACCTCTATCCTCACCATGTGCTGCATTCGCTCGGTATCGCCAAGGTGATACAGTTCTCGCCCGAGACAACCATTCTCGACGTGGGTACCGGAGGCGGATTTCCCGGCATACCGCTGGCCATACTCTTTCCCGAATGCCGGTTCCATCTCATCGACCGCATCGGCAAGAAGGTAAAGGTGGCACAGGAGGTGGCACAGAGCATAGGGCTGAAAAATGTAACCTTTGCCCATTGTGGTGTCGAAGAAGACAAAAACAAATACGACTTCATCGTCAGCCGGGCCGTCATGCCGCTGGGAGACCTTTTAAAACTGATTCGCAAGAATGTGGGCAAAAAGCAGCACAACGCCATGCCCAACGGCTTGATATGCCTCAAAGGCGGCGAACTTCAAGGCGAGATAGCGCCCGTCAGAAACACTGCTCTTATCTTCGACCTGAAAGATTATTTCGAAGAGGAATATTTCTCGACCAAAAAGGCCGTATACGTACCCATTTAAAAACGCAGTACAATGTTGAAGATAAAAAGTTTCGTATGCAACCCCGTTGCCGAAAACACCTACGTCGTGTGGGACGATGAGTCGCTCGAAGGCGCGGTAATCGATGCCGGCTGCTTCTCACAGGAAGAGAAGATGAGGGTGCAGACCTTCATCACGAAAGAGCGGCTCACCATCAAATACCTCCTATCGACACACCTGCACTTCGACCACATATTCAGCAACCGCTTTATTGCCGAGACATTCCACGTGGGACTGTCGGCTCACCGCGACGACACGTTCCTACTCGACAATTTTGCCCGACAGACGGCTCTGTTCGGACTGGATGCCCCAGAGGCCGCCCTCCCCGTAGATACCTATATCGACGAAACCGACACTATCAGTATCGGGCAATACGACTTCTCGATTCTGCACATACCGGGCCATTCGCCCGGCGGTATTGTCTTTTACTGCGCAAAAGCAGGCGTAGCCTTCTCGGGCGATGTACTTTTCCGAGACAGCATAGGGCGCACCGACCTTTGGGGCGGTAATCATGAGGCTCTTGTTACGGGTATCAGAGAAAAACTGTTTACCCTGCCCGACTCAACGGTCGTATATCCGGGACACGGCCCGCAAACGACCATAGGATATGAAAAGACCCACAACCCCTATGTATATTAACGGCTCTCGGAGAAAGGGACCATAGTCCAAAACGATACCCAACAACCGACAACAACAAGCCCCGGCATCTCAGATGCCGGGGCTTGTTGTTCTTCTTACCAGTTACTTTACGCAACTTAATAAATCATGACCTGTTGCACGGTAAGAGGCTGCTCGTTCTCTCCGAGAACCCGCACAAGGTAAAGACCCGAAGGCGTAGCCGCGGTAGAGAGTCGGCAACCTTGTATCTGGGCAACAAACTGACCCGAGACAGTGAAGAGTTGTACCCGCACAGCATCGGTCGTTCCCAGTACAATAATCTCGGACGATGTAGCCACGACACGCACCTCGTCGTTATCATCACCGACAGTTTCGATAGCCGACGACAGCAACGACTCATAACAACCAAGGTCGGGGGCCGTACCGTTATAGGGATAGCCACAATCGACTCCGGCATCGATAAGCCGGCTGCCGGCAGCAAGATGCAGCAACGTTGTCTCGGGCAACGAACCATCGGCCTGACGGGGGGCTATGACATCGGACACGGTAAGCCCCACGAAATCGGCATCGCTGCATGTAATACCCAGATTCCAGCTATTGTATTGGGCATCGACCGTCTTACAAGCCAACTTGTTGCTGGTCGACGAGCGGTACGATATACTGTTGCGAATCAGCAACGAGCCATAAGAGCCGTTAGCGAAACCATAATCCTGATAATTCTTATAGGCCGTAGCATTGTAAATCTTCATGGTACCGTTGTTGTTGTTTTGGTCAAAGCCTTTGGAGGCATTCTCAACGGCCAGACAGTTTATCAAGGTAACATTGTGCAAGGATCCTTTCCCACCCAACTTGAAACCGTTGCCATTCCCATAACAGGGATAGCTGGCCAACTCTGCTTCGGTAAACTGGTCAAACCACTCTTTATCGACTTCGTAACGGGGGTGGTCATACATATCAAATGTTTTGGGGCCATTGTCGTAACAGATACAATTTTCAAACAATGTCGTTCCGGTACGGTCGTAAAAATCCCAACCATCATCACCATTCGACCACGAACGGCAACCGATGTAGGTGTTCGGGTTGTCATTGGAATATTGCTTATCGGCAAAACCGTCGGAATTTTCGCCATAATTGGGAGAGGTAATATCGCCGTTTTTGTAATCAAAATTGTGATGCGAGTCGCAATTCTTGATAACATTTCCGCCACCCTCTTTGTGTTGGATACCGGAATCGCCACAACCATAGACTTCGAGATTCTCTATCAGGCAATAGCTGGCATAGTTGAGCAAGCCGTTTTTCCCGGCATAACGTATTGTCAAGTCTTTCACATGAAAGTAAGAACCTCCCGACGAGAGGCAAAGCCCGATGTTGTTGGTTCCCGACACTTCATTGCCATAAGGCTGACGGCGGAAATCGAGAATGACCTCTTCACCGGGATAGCCGGCAATGACGGTTCTTTTTTCACTCGTTCCCGACTTGCTTGAACCCACATTCACCCGAGCCGAAAGGTCATACTGCCCGCCCAGCAAATAAAGGGTATCGCCCGACGAAATCTTGCTGATACCCGACTGAAACGAGCAGGGTTTCTCATAAGCAGAACCGTCGCCCGATCCATCAGGCGATGCGTAATACACTTTTCCTGAGGCAAATGCCGTTACCGGCACCAAAGCCCCCATAAACAGAAATGAAAGTAAAAATTTTTTCATATATATACTGTTAAATATGTAAGCCAAAAAGCGCGACAAATGTACAAACAAAATAAGAATCGTCTTTACACGGGAATATTTATTAACTCTTTTATACTCAATAGCACAACATCGCACGGATATTGCTACATATTCCGCTTCACACGCAATAATCTACAAGAGACCTTCCCGCATGAAAAGCGAGGCATAGACCTCGGCCTTCCGGGGCAAAGCCAGCGGGTATGCCCGCGACGACGAGGGCATACGGTAGAAGCGCACCGTTCGGCCTTCGAAGTCGAAAGCCGTGCAATCTCCCATGCGGGGCTCGGCAATCATCGCCGAGGCGGTAAAGAGGTCGGTCGCTTTCTGCCCCGTAGTGACCACAGCCCTGCATTGAGGCATACGCCGCAACAAGGCCCGCCAGTCGGTAGCCTCGACTACGTCGAGAAACTTGTCCGAAGCATTGTCTTTGAGCCTGCGCACCACAGTCGCCATGTCATACAAGCCAATACCCTTTTCTTGCAGGAAAGCCTCGATACGGTCGAGGTCGAAACCTTTTCGGGCCGGCAACAGCGTGAAATGCTCCTTGTCGCCGTAAAAGACCAACCCCATGATGCGCCACATATCGTTTATCCAGTTGGGATAAAAAAAGTCCATACACCAACGTTCGGGTTTGGGCGGGAAACTGCCCAGCATCAGCACTCGGGCATTGGCCAGCAGGTAAGGCTGCCAAGGGTGACGTTCGAGAGGAATTTTGTCGAAGGTATTCATCGTTTCAGAAAATTGGGTGCCAAATTAGAAAAAATGTCGTTATCGATTGCCTCTACAAGGGCAGAAAAAAATCTTTTTTTCGAGAAAGCCTCATTTTTTTTGCCCCAGTCTTTGCAGGAATGAAAAATGGTATTATCTTTGCACCGCAATTCGGCAGAGAGCCGAGCAATAAACAGGAGAAGACCTCCAAAATGGTGCGGTAGTTCAGCTGGTTAGAATACATGCCTGTCACGCATGGGGTCGCGGGTTCGAGTCCCGTCCGCACCGCAGAACAAGAGTCCCGACTCATATTGAATCGGGACTCTTTCTGTTTTCATACGATTTCAGTATCATTTTATTACGTTTCGTTTCTGCTTCCAGAAATCTGCTCCTGCTTCCAAAGTACAACGCTCCCCTTTTCGCCTTAGTGCTACGACACGACATATTCAAAAACGAAAACATTATTTACATCTCTTCCTATACACGCCTATTTTCGTATATTTGTAGGGGCAAAAAGATTACGCCTACCGGGCCCTCTTACCGACGGCAAAATGATACGCAACCTTGGGGCAATGCCCCCGACAGGCTTAAAGCGCCGGTTGTCATTCTTAAAACTTATCCGAATTTTCTGCCATGAAAAAACATTTTCTGACTATTCTTCTTTGCTTATTGACCCTTCGGGGCGGTGCCGAATCATTTACATTCACTCCCGAAGGGCGTCCTCTCTCCATATATGTCAATGAAGATGCTCCATCGGTCGTAGAATGCGCCCTTGCGATGTTCAAAGACGACTACCGTCAGCTCTTCGGCACAACAGTCGAAGCAGGTGACAGCCTCCACGCCGATATCGTTGTCGTGGGCCGGCCCGACGGGGAATGGGAAGAATTTTCCCTCACGGTTTCGAAAGATGGACGGCTGCTTGTCGAGGGCAGCGACCCGCGCGGCACCGCCTACGGCATACTCGAACTCTCCCGCCTCATCGGCATCTCGCCCTGGGTATGGTGGGCCGATGTTGTCGCCCAAAAGCGCGACGACTACACCTTGCCCGCCGGCTATCGCAACCGTCAGAAACCATCGGTACAGTATCGGGGCATCTTCCTCAACGACGAAGATTACGGTCTGAACCCGTGGAGCTGGAAGACTCACGAACCGGAATCGGACAAGGGCGAGATAGGTCCTCGCACACACGAACGTATTTTCCAACTGCTGCTACGCCTGCGGGCCAACATGCTGCTGCCGGCCATGCACGATTGCAGCGTACCCTTCTACATGGTCGAGGGCAACAAGGAGATGGCCGAGAAGTACCAGATTGTCATGGCCACCTCGCACTGTGAGCCACTGATGCGCAACAACGTGGGCGAGTGGGACAGCAACCGGCGCGGACGCTACAACTACCTTTCCAACCGCGACTCGGTGCTGGCATACTGGGAAGAACGACTGGCCGAAGTAGGGAAAGCCGAGAACATCTACACCATAGGCATGCGCGGCATACACGACGGGAAAATGGAGGGGTGCAAAAGCATACGGGAGATGGCCCAGGTCATGCCGCAGGTTATCGCCGACCAGCGGCAGCTGCTCGCCCACCATGTCGACTCACCGGCCAGCCGGGTGCCGCAAGCGTTCTTTCCTTACAAAGAGCTGCTCGACGTGTATGAAGCGGGTATCGACCTGCCCGACGATGTAACGCTCATGTGGTGCGACGACAACTACGGGCACATCACCCGGCTGAGTAACCCCGAAGAGCGTCGCCGTAAAGGCGGGTCGGGTATCTACTACCACATTTCCTACTGGGGACGCCCCCACTCCTACCTGTGGCTATGCACAACGGCTCCGGCCCAAATCTACTACGAAATGCGCCGGGCATGGGACCATGGAGCCCGCAAGATATGGGCCCTCAACGTGGGCGACATAAAACCGGCCGAATACGACATCGAGTTTTTCATGGATATGGCCTGGAACATCGATGCCATTACGCCCGACAATATCTACCGCCACCTGCACGACTTCATGGGCCGCACCTTCACACCGCAAACGGCACAGGCTCTGACCGACATCATGAACGAGTATTACTACCTGGCCA
>ERZ824600.3678-NODE-3678-length-14347-cov-3.230059_pt1 | contig 14347 bp, 12 predicted proteins | sample MGYA00519933_ERZ824600 | MGnify/ENA primary metagenome ERZ824600 (study PRJEB31778, sample SAMEA3449178) | human gut metagenome | biome: human gut; feature: human-associated habitat; material: faeces | place: United Kingdom | collected 2010/2012 ... | reverse complement strand
TCACCAAAGAAACCGTCCATCCATTGCCCTCCCATTATAACAAAAATAAGCATAGTTTCCGAGGCTTCATATCCGCTTCGGGTGCTATGCTTATTTTGTACCAGACAAAGAATAGGGACTTTCTCTTAATACGAGCTGCATTTTAAGGGAAAGCGTACCAGAAATAAGGGAAAGTATCTGCGCCCTGCGAGGAAAATGCTGTTGATTTTCCTCGTAATTTTACCAATGATATTTTACGAATGTTTTTCAAAGGTGTTAGCTTACATCATAATTAAGGTTCGATGAAAATATTGGACGAACTGACCAAGAAATACGACTTCATTTTTTTGGCAAGGAGAGAGTGGACAAATGACTTATATATAAGAAACAAAAGTTATTTTCTCACCATGACAATTTGCTGTTGACAAGGGAAGATGGCCTGGTGTATTATGAGAATAATTCATCAGAGAGAAATTTTTTTAGAAAGCTATTGTTATTTATTGGCCGTGACAAAAGAGGTGGAAGAATGAAATTGCAGGACCTTGCGAGTGTTCGTAGCGGCCTGGTCTTGTCGAGAAAGCAGGCCAAAGAGCCAAGTGAGTATCGATATCCCTTGATTAATCTGCGGTGTATCCAGCAGGAAGGGACAATTCAATTGAAAGAGGCCGATATCTATGAAGCAAAAGAACCGCTGAAAGAAGAATACCTCTCACAAAGCGGAGATATCATTGTCCGCCTTACAGCTCCCTATACAGCAGTTCTGATTGATGAAACTACATCTGGAATGGTGGTTTCCTCAAACTTTGTAGTGATTCGAGTTGAAGATAAGAGCCTGTTGCCAGAGTATCTTTTTTGGTTGCTGAATACAGAAAAGATAAAACGAAAAATTTATGAGAATGCAACCAGTAATATGCTTGGCGCAGTTAACGCAAGATTTTTAGCTGACTTTGAATTGGTCCTTCTTTCCGTGGAGGATCAGCGTAAAATCTCCCAGTTCAATCTGCTGGGCAAAAGGGAACGCCAATTACTTAGGATGTTGGCGGAGGAAAAAGAAAAGTACTATGCTGGCGTACTGAATCAGGCGTACAAAAGAGCAAAGAAAGGGAAATGAAGATGACAAACAGAAAAGATATTGAACAGGTCCTGTGGAACGCCTGTGATAGTTTTCGCGGCAAGATCGACAGTTCCCGCTATAAAGACTACATCCTCTCCATGCTGTTCGTGAAGTACCTCAGCGATGTTTCTAAAGAGAGACGCGAGGAGTACATCAAACAGTATGACGGGGATATGCGCCGAGTGGAACGGGCTATGAGCCGGGAACGCTTTGCAATGGACGAGCAGTCCACTTTCGCCTATCTCTATGCCAACCGGAATGATGCTGAAATAGGCCAGAAAATCAATGTGGCATTGAACCATATCGAGGAACACAACAGCGGAAAGCTGCGCAATGTATTCCGGGCCATCGATTTCAACTCTCAGGTAGACTTTGGTGAACCCAAAGAGAAGAACGCTACCCTGCGCAACTTGCTGGAGGATTTCAACGGTCTGGATCTGCGTCCCAGTCAGCTGGGTTCCGCCGATATCATCGGAGATGCCTACGAGTACATGATTGCCATGTTCGCCTCTGATGCCGGAAAGAAGGGAGGCGAGTTCTTCACGCCGAGCCAGGTCTCTGAACTGGTGGCCTCTCTTGTTCAGCCCAAGGAGAACGACCGAATCTACGATCCCACCTGCGGCAGCGGCGGTTTGTTGCTGAAAGCCTATAAAAAAGTACCCAGTGGCAAGGTGGCTATCTATGGCCAGGAACTCAACGCTCAGACCTGGGCTCTCTGCACTATGAATATGTTCCTGCACGGTGTGGATGACGCTAGGATCTGGCAGGGCGATACCCTTTCCAATCCACAGAATGTTGAGGATGATAATTTAATGAAGTTCCAGGTTGTGGTGGCAAATCCTCCCTTCAGTCTGGACAAGTGGGACAGCGGCTTCCTTTCGGAGGCTGAGGCAGACAAGAGGGGCAAGAAGAAAATGTCCGCCGAACTGGATCAGTACCACCGTTTCGATTGGGGCGTGCCTCCTACTTCCAAAGGTGATTATGCCTTTGTGCTGCATATGCTCTCCAGTTTGGATGCAGAAAACGGCCGAATGGCGGTGGTGCTGCCCCATGGTGTTCTGTTCCGTGGAGCCAGCGAGGGGAAAATCCGCCGTCAGTTAGTGGAAATGAATCTGCTGGATGCGGTCATCGGCCTTCCTGCCAACCTATTTTATGGAACCGGAATCCCTGCCTGTATCCTGGTATTTAAGAAGAACCGGACATGCCGGGATGTGCTGTTTATCGACGCATCCGGGGACGGAAACTTTGAAAAGGGTAAGAACCAGAACATTCTGCGGGACAGTGACATTACCCGTATTGTCAATGCCTATCAAGCACGGCAGAACGAGGATAAATACAGTTATGTGGCCTCCTTCGACGAGATTAAGGAGAACGACTTCAACCTGAATATCCCACGGTATGTGGATACCTTTGAGGAAGAAGAACTGGTGGATGTTGATGAGGTGCAGCGGAATATTGCCACCATCGAGGCGGAATTGACCGAGGTGCAGGCGCAGATGAAAGGCTATTTGAAGGAGCTGGGATTATGAGTAATGAGGTAGAGAACACCGGAAAAATCCTGATTTATCAAAATGAAAAGGGCGATACCAAGATTGATGTCTATTTTGAGGAAGACACGATCTGGATGACCCAGCGATCCATGGCAGAACTCTATCAGGTAACTCCGCAGAATATCACCACGCACATTAAGCACATATACGAGGACGGTGAATTGGAACAGAGGGCAACTTGTAAGAGTTACTTACAAGTTCAAATGGAAGGAAATCGTCAAATCCGCCGTGATACAAAGTTTTACAATCTAGACATGATTCTGGCCGTTGGTTACCGGGTGCGCAGCAATGTGGGTATACACTTCCGCCGCTGGGCCAGCGGTGTGCTGACCGAATATATGAAAAAAGGATTTGCACTTAATGATGAGCGACTGCGGAATCCTAGGGAGTTTGGCGCTGACTACTTTGATGAATTACTGGAGCGTATTCGGGATATTCGTGCCAGTGAGAAGCGGTTGTATCAGAAGGTCAAGGAGATATTCGCCCTCTCGATCGACTACGACAGCAAAAGCCAAGTCGCTCAGAACTTCTTCAAGTCAGTTCAAAACAAGCTGGAATACGCCGCCACAGGTCACACCGCGCCGGAACTCATTGCCGAAAGAGCTGATGCGTCCAAGGATAACATGGGCCTTACCTCGTTCAAAGGGATCAAGGTTCGTCGAGGCGATGTGACGGTAGCGAAAAACTACATGACCCATGAGGAGATCAGCACGCTGAATCTCATTGTGAATATGTATCTGGACTATGCGGAGCTGCAGGCCAAAGGACACATCCCTATGCACATGGCGGACTGGGAAAGCAAGTTGGGCGATTTTCTGCGTTTCAATGGTCGGGAAGTTTTGGAGAATTTCGGAACTGTGAAGCGAGAGGTTGCGGAAAAACTGGCGCTGGAGCAATATGAGCAGTACGATGCCAACCGCCGGGTGCTGGAAGCGTCGGACGATGTGGACGAGCTGACCGCGGATGTGAAGCGGCTGAAACCGTGAGAAATTGAACGAATTCACTCCGAATATCCCTTGGTATGTGGATACCTTTGAGGAAAAAGAACTTGTGGATATTGATGTGGTGCAGCAAAATATCGCCAATATTGAGGCCGAATTGGCCGAGATGCAGGCGCAGATGGAGAAGTATCTGGAGGAGATGGGATTATAATGTGGGGATTGGATCAGGCCATTGCAAATTCGGCAAGACAAGCCGAGGAGATCTCGAGGGCATTCGAAGAGCAGCGAAAAGCAGAGCGTCAGCATAGAGAAAGACTGGAGGAAGGGGCGACTTCCAGTATTGAACAGAAAAAACTCATTGAAGAACAGGTTGGTATACTATACGAGCAGAACAGGCTTCTTTCGGAAAATTATGATAAGTTGAAAGAAATGTATGATGCACAACTCCAAGCAACAGAAGAAGCAAAGAAAGATTTGCAACGGAGTCAGATTTTTAATGGCTGGATGATGGTCATTTCCATTGTTGCGATGCTTGCTGCTGTGGCCAGCCCCATTGTAACGGTTCTTGTCAGTTGATTGGAAGAAACTTGGAATAGCTGTAGCTCAAGAGATAGAAAAAGGAGATAGAGATATGAGCGTACTTAAGATTGCGGACTTTTACTACGGCGCTTTTCTTTCTGCGTTGCTGAACTATGCGGGCAAAAAGCCATCTCTGTTTGATCAGAGCAGCTCGCGCCGCATTTATCGCCTGACTACCGATAATACCCCCAAAGATTATATGATTTATACCAAATATGTATTGGCCCGAAAAAACAAGTCAGATGAATTTGATCACTGGATCTTTCAGTTCACAGAAGAGGAAATCCAGAAGCTGATTTCTATGCAGAAGGAAAGTCAGAATGTTCAGCTGGCATTGATCTGTGTGAAAGAGGGCCTGAAAGACAGTGAAATAGCACTTGTAGATTACAATATGGCCATGGATTGTATGGGAATTGGCACAGGGATTAAGAGCTATCGTATCAATATAAAAGCGGTGGACAACAAGCATGGCCTGAGAATGTACGGATCGGGACGCAGTGACCGCTTAAACGGAAAAGATAACACAGTTAAGGTTCCGAGAGATGCGATGAAATCCCTATGAGAAAAGTTAAAGAGAGGTGCAAAATGAAAGCGTGTAGATATTGTCATGCGATTATGCAGAGTGAATACGAAACAAACGCGCACGATACTCATCGGTATAAAGGCTTTCATCATTGTCCTAAATGCGGTGCAATTTGCGATGAGGATGTGACTGAGAAGAGAGGCACTCGAACAGTTCATATGGAGCGTTGGTTTAATCCGGAGACAAAGACATTTGAACCGTAGGTGATACTATGACGTCAGAAATCAAAGCGAATAGAGCAAATCCGCCGGGGCGAGGTGCCAGAAGGATATGTAAAAACCGCACTGGGACTTGCTCCTGCCAATTGGAAACGATACACCTTTGGAGATATCTATACCGAAAGAAAAGAGCCTGGGGATGAAAATCTACCGCTTTTGATGGTATCCATCCACTCTGGTGTATCAGATGGTGAAGTAGATGCGGCTGAACTTCCTAAGCAGGTAAAACGGATCGAGGATAAGTCCCAGTACAAGAAAGCTGTGTCCGGTGATCTGGTTTTCAATATGATGCGGGCATGGCAAGGAGCGATTGGGACTGTGCGCACAACAGGAATGGTGAGCCCGGCCTACATTGCTGCTGAGCCAAATGACAAGGTCTATCCGTTATTTATGGATTATTACTCAAGAACACCTCAGATGATAAATCAGATCGACCGACAGTCTTATGGTGTGACGGACTTTCGGAAACGACTGTATTGGGATTCCTTTGCACCGATTAGCTGCACACTTCCGCCCATTGAAGAGCAGCAAAAAATTGCCACCATTCTCACCACCCAGGATAGGGTGATTGAGTTGAAAGAAAAGCGTCTTGCTGAAAAGCAGCGGCAGAAAAAGTATCTCATGCAGCAGCTTTTGACTGGCAAAAAGCGCTTGCCGGGGTTTAATGGAGCGTGGAAGACAGATTGTCTGGATAAGTTATTTTTTGAACGCAAAGAAACAAACTGCGAAAACATAGAAATGTTGGCCATTACGGGAACACAAGGTATCATTCCAAGAAAAGAGTTGGATTTAAAAGACAATTCCAGCGAGGACAAATCAAAATATTTGAGAGTCTGCGTTGGGGATATTGGATATAACACAATGCGGATGTGGCAAGGGGTTTCAGCATATTCCAACTATGAAGGCATTGTTAGTCCGGCCTATACAATTTTGAAGCCAAGTTCATCAATTAACGCAAAGTACTTTGCGTATCTTTTCAAAATGTCGGAGATTGTCTTCCTATTTTATCGTTTTTCTCAAGGTTTAGTAGACGATACTCGCAACTTGAAATATGAGAATTTTAAGAAAATCAAGGTTTACTATCCACCGGACATAAAAGAACAAACCGCTATTGCCGAAGTCCTTTCTGCCGCTGACCGTGAAATCGAGCTACTTCAGCAGGACATCGAACAGGAAAAACAAAAGAAAAAAGCCCTGATGCAGCTTTTGCTGACGGGCATTGTGAGGGTAACTGTATGAGCCAAGGCAAACCAGATATCGGCATAGTTTATATAAAAAACACTTTTGAACCATGCGAACTTAATGAAGTCACAACTGAGTTAGAAGAATATGGCTTGAAATTGATGACACATGAGAAATTGCCCTATATCAACGCTTCGATAGACTTTTTCGTTCCCTTTCTCCAGATTCTTGTTTCTCCGGAAATAGTATCAGCGTTTAGCCAAGGCCTGTTAAACAGTGCGACATATGATGGGATTAAGGCATTGTTAAAACGCATTTATAGAAAATTCCATGCGAAATCAGTTTCTAAAATTCAAAACGGAAATATTATAGAAGAGTCAACAAACATTCATTTTGTTGTAGGGAATAACCATATTGTACTTCCAATCGATGTTGATAAGGAAAAGTTTGAATATGTAGTAGATCAATTTATGCTTGCGACTGCTCGGTGTACGCCTATAGAACCAACATACACATTCTATTCAGAGAAAGACGATGCGGTTTTGAGCAAGACTGAAACGGAAATAATTCAAGAAGAATACGAAAAACAACAAAAAGAGAAAAATCAAGATGAATAATAACGAGGCGGGGTTTCCCGCCCCGCTAATCCTGCGTTTACTGATATTTCCGAAAGGAGGCAACCATGGACAAATCCCTGTACTTAGAAAAGAATATCAGCCAGCAGCCGGCCATTGATCTGCTGCGGTCCATGGGCTATACCTACATATCCTCGGAGGACTGCGAGGCGCAGAGAGGCAGCCGATACCATGTGCTGCTGAAAGACATCCTTCGTGGCCAACTGCGGCGGCTCAACCGCTATGCCTTCGCCGGTGCGGAAAACGAGTTCTCCGCCGGCAACATCGAGCGGGCTATGGAAGACCTGGACGAGCCTTTAACTGACGGCCTTGTTCGCTCCAGTGAAAAAATCTATGATGCCCTGTTGCTGGGCAAAAGCTATCCAGAGACTGTGGGAGAGGGCAAAACCCTCAGTTTCAACCTGAAATACATTGACTGGGAACATCCGGAGAACAACCTGTTCCATGTTACCGAGGAGTTTGCAGTAGACAGCCGGGACAAGCTCCACAACGCCCGGCCGGATATTGTGCTGTTTATCAACGGTATCCCTTTTGCTGTTATTGAGTGTAAAACGCCCCAGATCAGCGTAGAACAGGCCGTGGAGCAGAATATCCGCAACCAGCAAAAGGAGTATATCCCACAGCTTTACAAGTTTGCCCAGATTGTGATGGCGACCAATAAAAACGCCGTGAAGTATGCCACCACCGGTACGCCTAAAAAATTCTGGAATGTGTGGAAGGAACAGAACACCGCTTTTCTGGAAGGGGCACTGGCCCAGTATGTGACTGACCGCACTCCCACTGAGCAGGATCGGAATTTGATTTCTCTGTTCAGCAAAGAACGGGTTATAGAACTGATCCGATACTTTGTGCTCTTTGACGCCAATGTAAAGAAGATTTGCCGGTATCAGCAGTATTTCGCCATCAAAGAGATTATCAAGACCATTCAGCAGTCGGACGAAAAGGGTAACCGTCAAAGCGGCGTGATCTGGCACACCCAGGGCAGCGGCAAGAGCCTGACCATGGTTATGCTGGCAAAGTATATCTTAATGGAACTGTCCGACTGCAACCCGAAAGTGGTCGTTGTCACTGATCGCAAGGAACTGGATCGGCAGATCGCAGCTACATTTGCACACACCCGGCTCAATCCGGCCAGAGCCACCAGTGGACGGAATCTGGTGGAGCTGCTGAATAGCGGCAAGGCGGATGTGGTCACTACCATCATCAATAAGTTCAACACCGCTGAAAAAATGGAGCACAAGAATTTTTCGCGGGATGTGTTTCTGCTGGTGGATGAAAGCCACCGCTCCAACTATGGTCTGCTGGCCACCAAAATGAGGGCGGTGTTCCCCAATGCCTGCTACATCGGCTTTACCGGTACTCCTTTGATGAAAAAAGAGAAGAACACCATGGCGAAATTCGGTAAGTTGATCCACAAATATACTATCAAGGACGGTGTGGATGACGGAGCCATTGTGCCGCTCATTTACGAAGGCCGTTTTGTGGAACAGAATGTGGATGAGGCTAATATAGATCTCTGGTTCAAACAGACTACCAAACGGCTCACGGAAGCGCAGCGGGATGACCTTTCACGGAAATGGAGCAGTATCCGTCGCCTAACCTCCACCGATGCTCGTATCAAGCGGATTGCTCTGGACATCAATGAGCACTTCATTGAAGGGTACAAAGATACCGGCTTTAAGGCTATGCTGGCCACTAACTACAAGCGGGATGCGATTCGGTATCTGGAGTGTTTTGAGCAATTTGGGGATTTGAACTGTGCCGTGGTGATCTCACCGCCTGATCTGCGGGAAAGTGTAGACGATATAGACGAGGGTGCCGACGATAAGGTCATTGCCTACTGGAATAAAATGATGAACCGCTACGGTGACGCAGATGCCTACGAAGAGGCAATGAAGAACCAGTTCTGCGCAGGAGACATCGATATTCTTATTGTGTGCAGTAAGTTGCTTACCGGTTTTGATGCCCCCATCTGCCAGGTGCTCTACATCGACAAAGAGTTGAAAGAACACGGCCTGCTCCAAGCTATAGCCCGCACCAATCGTCTGTATGAAGGCAAGGACTACGGCCTCATTGTGGACTACCGTGGACTGATTGAAAAGTTGGATACCGCTATGGATCTGTACAGCGGTGCCGGGCTGGAGAACTTTGACAGTGGAGATCTGAAGGGTGTTGTGGTGGATGTCATGTCGTCTGTGGCTGGCCTGCGGGAAGCCTATACCCGGTTGACGGAACTGTTTGCAGACTTAAAAAATCCACGCGACACCGAAGAAGTGGAAGTTTTTCTTGCTGACGATAAGAAGCGAGAGAACTTTTATAATTTCCTCTGTGCTTTTGGCAAAGCGTTGAATATGGTGCTGAATGCGGAACAGGCGTATGCAGCCATTCCGAAAGATGAATTGAAGCAGTATCAAAACACTTTTATCTTTTTTTCCAAGGTGCGCCGCAGCGTGAAAATCCGGTACTGCGATGCCATTGATAACCGGGAATATGAGCCGCTGATGCAAAATCTTCTGGATACACACCTCTCGGTAGCTGGTCTGAAACAGATTACCAGCCCCATCGATATTCTGAACAAAGATGACTTTGAACGAGAATTAGAGGAATTAGGTTCGCTCCGTGCAAAGGCAGACGCTATTACCAGCAAATTGACCCGCAGCATCAGCGAAAAGTATCAGGAAAATCCTGCCTATTACGACAGTTTCTCCAAGCGTATCAAGGACACATTGGAGCAGTACAAGGAAAAGGTAATCTCCGAGGCTGAATATCTGGCAAAGATGCGTACCATCATGGAAGACTATCACGCCGGAAAAAGCACCGTGACCTATCCGGAATCCATTAAGAATAATGTACACGCCCAGGCGTTTTACGGTGTTCTGTCAGCAGTATTCGACGAAGCGAAGGAAGCGGAAGTTTCTCCTGATTTTGTTGCGGAGATTGCGGAAGAGATTACAAAAATTGTGGCCAATCACAGTCAAGTGGACTGGACCAACAACAAAACAATCCACGACCGAATCTCGCAGGATATTGATGACCTTTTTTATGACTACGAGAAAGAACGGGGATTAAAACTGTCTTTTGACACCATTGATAAGATCATCGAAAATGTCAAAACAGTAGCACTTCGGAGGTTTTGACAGCAATGGCACAGAAAAGAATCGTCGTATATGAAAACAACGAGATCCACTACCTGCTGGAGCAGAAGCAGGTAAAAAATCTCAATCTGCGGATTCATAAGGATTGTAAGGTTTATGTTTCGGCTAATCCAGATGTCCCTGCTGAAAAGGTTGACGATTTTGTGGTGAGCAAAGGGGCCTATATTCGCTCAGCACAAAGAAAGTTTCGTGAGATGGCGCAGTATGCCCCTCAACCCAAGCAGTATGTCAGTGGAGAGACTTTCTATCTGCTGGGCAGAGGAATCCGCCTGAAAGTGGAGAACAATATGCGGGACGCAATTTCCTCTGATGGGATATATCTTCGTCTTTGTGTGAAAGACACGGAAGGCTTTGCAAAAAAGCAAAAGATGGTGACCCGTTACCTGGATGAGCAGTGTCGATCCATTTTCGGTGAAATTATTTTGGAGACCTACCCCGTATTCCAAAAATATGGGGTGCCGATGCCAGAACTGCGGATTCGGAATATGGAGACCAGGTGGGGATCTTGTCTGGCCAAAAAGGGAATTGTTACGCTGAATAAGAGGCTATTGGAAGCCCCACGCAACTGTATCGAATATGTTGTGATGCACGAGTTTTGCCACTTCGTTCACCCCAATCATTCAAAGCAGTTCTATGCGTTCCTAACGATGCTGATGCCGGACTGGAAACAGAGGAAAGAGACCCTGGATAAAAGCGCAACTTTCTGGTTGTAAAATTCTGTAAAGAGATATTTTCAATGTCTCAGCGCGCAATCACGATCTTATTCTCCAAGCTGTGTGCTGATGGCAATGGGGAGTCCAAAAGAGCCGAGTTGAGAGTTGAATTGATGGGGAGATGCCTATGGACGCACGAAAGCGCTTAATTATCATAAAAGGAAAAGACCAGACGGACTCGGTCGCGAGCTTTCAGTTCCATGACGGAAAGTGCGAGGTCGTCTATACCAGTGCGCCCAATAAGACATACAGCTTTCAGAGTAGCAATGTGGAGATCCTGCCTCTGAAAAAGAAAATTGACCCTGCGCAGGTGATTGTCAACGTAAACGGGCAAACCATCAGCGGAATTGATGAGATTCTCGACTTCGGTGGGTATTATCGTATTGTCCGCAACGGAAAGAGAGATTTATCATTCCGTAGGAGCGAAGTGCAGTTCCAGCAGAATTGTCTGGCGGACGGTAAAAATCAAGAAGCATTCCAATATTTCAAGGAGACTGCCGCTGCAATCAGTCTGGTGGCGGAAAACGGTATCAACATTCTAAGCATGCAGTATGACAAGATCCAGCAGGTCAGCGAGGATACCGTGTTGGCAAGCTATCTTGCACCGCAGAAAGACGTCAAAATGCCCCAGATGCCGGAGGCAGTGATCTATCCGTTTGGCCTGAACCAGAGTCAAAAGCTGGCGGTAGAACGGGCGCTTTCCTCCAAAATCAGTATCATTCAGGGGCCACCGGGTACTGGAAAGACACAAACGATCCTGAATATCATCGCCAATGTTGTTCGCAGCGGAAAAACCGTGGCGGTTGTCTCCAACAACAATTCCGCAACGCATAATGTTGTGGAAAAGCTGGAGAAGAAAAATGCTGCTTTTCTGACTGCGTTTCTCGGCAGTCTTGCCAACAAAGAGAAGTTTCTGGATGCACAGACCGGCGCCTATCCGAATATGAGCGATTGGGAAATGCCCCCGGAGGAACGACAGCAATTAGATCAGGAAACGACTGCACTCTCCAAAGAACTGAACGAAATGCTTAATGCCAAAAACCGCATTGCGGAAATCGAGCAGGAGTTCTTGCAGCTAAACCCGGAGCAGCATTATTTTGAGGAATATTACGCAAGTTACAGTGACGTGCCAATGGAGAGCTTGGACAAGCTGTCCTCGCAGAAGCTTCTTGCGCTTTGGATGGAATTTGAACAGCACGCAGAGCGTGAGACTCGCTTGGGCCTGTTGCAAAAAATATCTATCATGTTCCGATTCAACCGTAATGCGCTCAAATTGTTTATCCGCGCCCCAGAACAGGTCATTCCCTATTTGCAAAACCAATTCTATTTCGTAAAGAGGCGGGAACTGGAGGCCGAAAAGCAGGAATTGAACCGAAAGCTGGAGCGCTACGCTTTCGATGCGAAGATGGATGAGCTCACACAGAAGTCCCTGCGGCTGTTCCGGGCGGAACTGGCAACACGGTATCATTGGCGGAATAATAGACGGTGCTTTGAAAAGAATGATTTCCGCCGAAATTCCGCAAAATTTACTCACGAGTACCCAGTGGTGCTCAGCACGACCTATTCCATTAAGGGGACGCTGAGCATTGAACATATCTATGATTACCTGATTGTGGATGAGGCATCCCAGGTTGATTTGGCCACTGGGGTGCTGGCATTTTCCTGTGCGCGGAATATCGTGATTGTCGGGGATTTAAAGCAGCTTCCCAATGTGCTGACAGAGGATGACATTCGCACCAGCGATGCCATTTGGCAGAAGTATTTCTTGGATGAGCGTTATCGCTTTTCTACGCACAGCCTGCTGTCCTCTGCGTTGGAAATATGGCAGGACGCACCTGTTACGTTGCTGCGAGAACACTACCGCTGCCACCCAAAAATCATCAACTTCTGCAACCAGAAGTTCTACCACGGGCAACTGATCGTTATGACGAAGGACCATGATGAGCCGGATGTGTTGACCATGTACCGGACGATTGCTGGTAATCACGCCCGCGGGCATCTCAATCAGCGCCAGATCGATGTCATCCAGCAGGAGGTGCTTCCGCGGCTGCATCAGCAAAATTTCCAGAGCATCGGTATTATCACGCCATATCGGGATCAGGTGACAGCCATCCGCAAGCAGCTGGGAGATACTTATGAGGTGGACACCGTCCACAAGTTTCAGGGGCGAGAACAAGATGCTATCATTCTGACCTCAGTCGACAATGTCATTACAGATTTCGTGGATGATCCCCATATGCTGAATGTGGCGGTTTCCCGCGCGGTTCATTCGCTGGCGGTGGTCACATCGCAGGACCCACGCAATGACCAAACCAACTATGGCGACCTAACGCGGTACATCGAATATAACAATTTTGAGGTTATCCAGAGCCAGGTCTACTCCGTGTTCGATATGCTCTATCATGGCTATGCCGAGCAACGCAGGGCATATCTGCAAAAACATAAGCGGGTATCGGAGTACGATTCCGAGAATCTCATGTACTCTGTGATTCAAGAGGTGTTGTCTGAGGAGGCGTTTTCCTCTATCGGTTGTGCAGTGCATGTTTCTCTTGCGACACTGGTGAAGAACTATGAACCGCTGACAGAGGGAGAACGCCAATATGCCCGCAATCCATTGACCCATGTGGATTTCTTGCTGTTCAATCAGATGGATAAGCAACCCGTGTTGGCGATTGAAGTAGACGGGACTGGCTTTCACGAAGCGGGGAGCAAGCAGGCAGAGCGAGATATGAAGAAAAACTCCATTCTGGAGAAGTGCGGCGTCCCGCTGCTGCGACTGCGCACAGATGGCAGTGGGGAAAAAGAGAAAATCAAAAATGCACTAAAGGGAGAATGATCATGCCGAAAATTATCAGGAACGCGATCAGATGTAAGAAATGTGGAGATGTTATCGAAAGTAAGACTGTCCATGATTTTAAGTTTTGCAGCTGCGGCTCGTGCGCCGTGGACGGTGGCCACGATTACCTTCGCAGGTGCGGGGATCTTGAGGATTGGGAAGAGCTGTCCGAAGTGGAAAAATTAGAGAACAACGGCGCATTGACTTGATTTTGAATGATAGAAATTGAGGGATAGAACCATGCCTCTTGAAATTGTTCGCAATGATATTACAAAAATGAAGGTGGACGCTATCGTCAATGCGGCGAACGAAACGCTGCTGGGTGGTGGCGGCGTGGATGGCTGTATCCATCGCGCGGCGGGACCGGAGCTGCTGGCCGAGTGCCGGACGCTCGGTGGCTGCAAGACCGGTGATGCCAAGATCACCAAGGCTTACCGGCTGCCCTGCCAATATGTGATCCACACCGTCGGCCCTGTGTGGAACGGCGGCAGTCACGGTGAGCGGGAGCTGCTGGTTTCCTGCTACCGGACGAGCCTTGCGCTGGCGAAAGAGCACGGCTGCGAAACGGTGGCATTTCCGCTGATCTCCTCCGGCTTCTTTGGTTACCCCAAGGATCAGGCGCTTCGTGTGGCGGTAGACACTATCGGCGAGTTCCTGCTGCACAACGACATGACGGTCTATATTGTGATCTTTAGCCGCACGGCATATCAGATCAGCAGCAAGCTGTTTGCCGACATCGCCGAGTATGTTGATGACCACTATGTAGACGCGCATACCGATTCCCGGCGGGACCGCCTGCGCCGGATGAGCGTTCTCGAAGGTCGAGCGTTGTCTGCCGGTGCAGCGGCAGCGCCTATGTCTG
>ERZ824600.3676-NODE-3676-length-14348-cov-2.825439_pt1 | contig 14348 bp, 18 predicted proteins | sample MGYA00519933_ERZ824600 | MGnify/ENA primary metagenome ERZ824600 (study PRJEB31778, sample SAMEA3449178) | human gut metagenome | biome: human gut; feature: human-associated habitat; material: faeces | place: United Kingdom | collected 2010/2012 ... | reverse complement strand
GTTTCAAGAAATGCCGTAAACACCTCCGGGTGAGAGCAAATATCCTTGGCGGTATAAGCGACCATCTCAACGGTGGTTTGCAATTTACTCGGCATACTTCATTCCTCCTCTCGTTCTGATTTTTCCCGTCGTTTTATCATCTCTCATAGCTTTTTTCCTTTTTAGGCGGGTGTTTCTCCATATATTCTTTCAGAGAAGTTTCCGTACCCTCATAATTCCAATCTGTCTCAGCGTCTATCAGGCGATAAGGCTTCCAATCCTTATTAGGCTGCTCAAGCCGTATCGGTCGGTTGGAAATGAGCGTGCCCCAATGATTAACCAAGATATGCTCTGAAATTTCGCAGGGATCGCCGCGTCCGTCATCGTCGTGACGCACCTCGTAAAGATACATACCTTTAGGGAGGGTGCTGCGGTCGCATCTCAGACAAGTGAAAATCATCGGTCTGCCGAATACCGTTACATCTTCAAATGTTTCATCATTTACATTCACTGCAATGCTCATCTTGCATATACCTCTCTTTTCATAGTTTTTTCGGGGAAAGTCCACCCGTAAACCTCTCCGATATCATCACCGAGTCTGCGAGTGACTTTCTCAATATCCTTTTCAGTTGCCACACCGAAATATATCTTTTCCTTCAAGTCCTCAATCTGTTCGTCTGTAACACCGTCCCTGTATGCACGATAGCGATAATGATTTGTACCGTCGTGATGAATCGCGTCACAACGGAACTCTCCGTTTTTATCCACATACCAAGTGGTATAATCGGTATCTGAATACAAGCAGTCACGGACATTTCCGCTGTTTATTTCTTTATATCCGGTTCGTCTGCCGTTCCAAAGCCCGAGATCGCCAATGACCAGAATCGGTGCGGAGAGCTAAATTGCAGCGTTCATCGTCAAGATTATCTGCGTTGGCTTCATAAAAAATCTCACGAAGTCTTTCTTCCGGTAAGCTCAGATACTCCTCGTCCGTTGATTCCTTCCAATCCTCAAAGTCATCATAATAATCAGTCCAAATCAGACGGTCTGTGTTTTCCTGATAACTCATCGTGCGTCACCTCTATCCTTTGTGTTTCGGAGAAGCGTTCCGTTCACATCATAGCTTTTCGGATCAGCGGCAGGCACATCCCACCCGTACATCGAACCTGCAAGCATTGCTTCAACCTGTGCCTTGCTGACGCCGAGATTTGCATTTCGGTCATTTGCAAATTCACGATTAAACGCCTTGTCCTCGGTAGAATACTCGCAGCGATAATATCCGCTTTCCCCGTGTTTAATGATAATAACATCACCGGTGCTCGGCAGTATCGAAAAGCAGACTTCGGGCAGATCCGAGCGCAGCGGAATAAATGTCGCACCGCATTGCTCCATTCGTTCGGCAAATTCGCAGATATGATAGAGGTCATCTCCGACCTCCACATGACTATCGTCAATATATCTGCACACCCTGTCTTTGACCTCACCGTCAGAGAAGGTAATACGAATCTTCTCGCCGTCACTGATACGAAACTTCTCTTTATATTCCGAGGTAATGAAACGGATTCCTTTTTCAGCGCTTCGGATATGCTTATCAAGCCAATCCTTTATATAGCAGTAGCAATAGAGGTTGTATTCGCCCTTGTTAGGATTGAGACGGCAAAGATAGGCATACTTTTCCGTGTCAATCCGTCCCCCGTAATAATCCTGCTCGTTATTCATTTTTGCCTGCGGAGAGGAATAGCAGTATTTTGCCAAAGACTTGCGGTTATAAAGAATATCTCCTTCCTCACGAAGTGAATTGATTACCTTATCGAATTCATCCTTAAACTCATCGGTTTTCAGCTCCTTGCGATAATCCTCCCAACTGCTGAAAAAGCCGTTGCCGTCCGAGTCCATATCGGCTCTCAAATGTCCTATAAGACCGCATTGCATTGAAATCTGCATACTGTTTGAAAAGGTATATTTATCCTCCTTTTCGGTTAAAGCTCGCATATCCAAATCCATCATCTCTCATTCCTTTCCGCTTTTTTCTGTGCCGTAACTGCTTTGTCATATCCCGATTTTGCCCATTCGGGCAGATCCTCGGGGGCAAGTATCCCGATGATATCCTGCCTGTAAAATTTCGTATCGTGTCCGTCATAAAGAGAAGTGCAAAAGCAGCTTCGCCCTCTGGCATTAGGCTGTGCTCCGAAACCGCCCGTGCAAAGCATAAGCTGATGGGTTGCAAGCTGATACTCAGGGCTGAAAACATCGCTGTCGATAACGACAATCTTTCCGTTTAGATTTACTTCATCGGTTATCGGTTCGCATTTATCAGCGGTGAAAATCAGCTCGCTGTCGCCGATAAGTGTTTTTTCCTTATCAATTCTCTCGATGACTTCTTTCGCAGCAGAAGCAATGCGCTGACCGTAGATTTCAAAAATCTCGGCATAACCGTCGCTTGCAAGTGCGCTGCTATATCGTTCAAAGATATCGTTTTGTTCGGCATAACAGCAGAGATACCTTTCAGACGGTGCGGCGTTCTTATCTTCTCCGACGATAATTTCCTCGCCGCCGATTCTCTGACAGGCAATTACCTCATAGCTGCCTACCATTCGTTTTTCTTCCTTCAAGCAGTTCACCTCCTTCATATTCAAAGGGCGGCACCGTTTTACCGATGCCGCCCATAGAGCTTATTTCTTTTTCTTTCCTCGGATATTCATAAAGACGATACCGCCGATAATGAATACCACAAGGGCGATGAGAATTACTGTTTTTCAGTATATTTTTTTCTATTCTTTTTTTCCGTCTTTCGTTCATGCGTTTCATGCCCAAACCACCTTATTTTCTTCCGACATACCAATCATCGTACATATTGCCCGACAATGTGATATTGCTTATAACATCCTCGCTTTTAAGCATACCCATCGGCGTCCAAGCGTCCGATTTTACGACCTTGACCGAGTATTTTCCGTCCGGATACCATACGGGCGTATAATGGACATTCTCAACATTGCCTACATTCGGGAAAATCCAAAACCTGTAATTACCGATGCTTTTACTTTGCAATGTCGTAATCTTGCCCGCCGCATTTTGATAATTATATTCGGGGAAAAGCGCATAGGAATACTGCGGAACGGTAAACCCCGAACCATATGCGGGAGACTCATATCCCGTAACGCCTATCATAACATTGCAGTCATACAAGGATAATCCGTATCCGGATTTCATCGTCCAACTGCTGCCGTTTTGTGTTGCGGTAGCTCCCGTTGCCGGTAAAGTTTCTTTTCTCATCCAAGGGTTAATTCCGATGCCGTAATACACCTTTTCAAAGGCGTTATTTTTGTATTCATACTGCCACCAAGTCGTATACGCCTTAGTCTCTGTCGGCTCGGCAGGCTTTGTAAATCCTGTCGGGGCGGAGCGCTCATAGGTTGTGTCCGGTGTGGTATAGCTGAGCTTTGGCTTTGTCGTCCTCAGCCGTGAAACGGGGTTATACACCTTACCGCCGTCGATAATCTCCGCGTCAACATACACGCGATTGTTCCCGTATCTGTTTGGTACATACCAATCAAATGAAACAAGGTTCTTATCCCTTGCCGGCACAATTACATTCTTAGTTATCGAATAGACCTGATACTTTTTTGCTTCATCGTAAACCGTAAATTTCACTTTCAGGTTAGAGCTTGGAGTGTAATCATCGTAGGACTGATTTTTAATATAAAAGCTCGAAATAACTCTTGTGTTTTCACGGTACGGCGCGTTCGGCGTAATCGGCACGATTTTTACGGGATGATTGGACTTGCATACACGCAGCCAAGCGTTGTTGTAGCGGTCGGTTTCATAGTCTGTATTGCCGCGTTCCACGGTATCCAGATATACGCCGCCCCAAATCGTAAAGGTTCGTTTGTTCGGCACGGTAAAGGTATATCCCTTAATTTCAATCGTGCCGTTGGCAGGGATTGCGTATGTGCCGGAGATCTGAGAACCGCCGTCCATATATCCCTTGACATAAACCGTGCAATCGGTATTGTTCTTATAAACATACCGAACGGTGATCTCGTCGGCAACCTCCAGCTTTTGCGGATCGACATTCGCCGTCCTCATTTACAAGCCGAATATCCTCAAGCGCAACATCGGGCTTTACGATATTCAGGTAATAATCGGTCGATTCTCCCGTATGGGCGGTATCGCTTGCCCAATAGGTTCTGAAATTGAATTTCATCTTATACGAATTGGTGTCCTCGTTATCATTCAGCGGAATCAGATAATGCCTTACCGCGCTCTTTGCGGAATAAGAGTTGTATTTGCTCAAATTAGCTTTATCGACATAAACATCTTCGCCGTTACCGGACTTATAGATCAAGTCCCAAGCGCTGCCGTTCCAACGGTAGCTCTGTCCGCGCAAATTGTTTGCCGATGTCCATTCATTTTTACCGCCGAAGTTATAGGTGAAATGCACCTTTTGTCCGAAATACATAGCGCCGCTTGTTCCCGAAGCATTTGCCGTTGCCTGAGTGGCACCGTCAATTCCGTAGGCGGTAATGCCATCCCTTGTCACAATCGGTCTTATGGGAATATAGAAGGTCTTTTCGGGACCGTATTTCAGAACCTTGCCGTTTCCGTCAATCCAATCAGCACGGGCTTTTACTGTAATATGATCCGTACCGTTCCCGATAGTTGTCGGGTTCAGCTTGACATCATACCAAGTATTACTGTTCGACCATACATTACGGGAGGTAGAACCGCCGCCGACTACCCAAACAGACTGCTTCACATAGCAATTCTGACTTTCAGCCGGGAAATTGAGCGCATACCAAACCGAACTGTCGGTCTGCGGATAACTGTGTCCGTAAGTCCAATTAGAGAAGCTGCTTCCGTAGCTTATACCGTAATGGTTGTTGTTACGGACGCTTATATTCCCGGGCCACGCTTCACAGCAGCGAACGGAAAGCGTCGGTGTGAAGTCAGGCTTGGTTTCGGTATAGGCAATACCTACGCCGTAGCCGTCGTTGATAATGGTGTAAAAGGACGCGCGCTTTGACAGCTTTCCGACGCCCGACCATAATCCCTGACCGTCCGGTGTGTAAAGGGCGTTCGGGAAATGGCGGTTGGTGTATTCGGAAATAAAGCCCCAGCTTGCCGAAGTTTTGCTCGCACCGCCGTTACTGTTTGCACCTAAAATATGCTTGCCGTACAGGGCAATCTCGGTAACAGTCAGAGAATGCCACACACTTTCAAGCCGCACATCATAGATAGGTTCAACGAGAACCTTATCGCCGTTTTTAAGGCTTGAAATACCGCCGATCCCGAGCTTTGAAAGCACGGGATTAAGATTTCGCGTGTCATTCTGCCAAGCACTCATTCCGCTTGTGACCGGAAGGCTCTGAGCAAATCCCATATCCGCTTCCTTATAACAGTTTGCGGTTGTTTTGCTTGTGGAAAAGCCGCTGTTCTGATTATCCTTTAACTGCTTCTTGTTCCACTTGGTCGTAAACTTATACCAATTAAATGCCTGATTTGCGTACCTTGTGTTGCGGTACACATCTATGACCTTGCCGTTCTTTGTGCCGCCGTTTTTATCCACTACGCTGAAACGGTAGCCGATCATACAGTTATCGTCGGTAGTCATAATTGCGTATCCGTTCGGTCCTGCCGAAGTTCCCGCACCTCCGCCGCCTGCCGATGAGCCGTCCCAATTAAATGCATAGGCGGTAACGGCAAGAGAAGAAACGGCGGTCAGCAACGCAAGAAAGATTGACAGAATCCGAATAGTTTTCTTCTTCATCGAAGTCCTCCTTTACATAAAAGTAAGGAGCCGGACTTTTGAAGTCTGACTCCCGTAGATTTCGTTATTATCAGTGGTGATGACAGGTGTTGCCCTTAACCGTTTCGCCGCACTCACATACCGTATCCTGCAAGAATGAAAAGCACCCTGTGGGATTGCTTTGCGACCAATAGGCTCTGCCGCAGCGCGGACAAACCTCGGTCTTATCCTTTTGCTTGCTGTAATCGGGACACTTAGTAGGCGTGTACTCGGTATAGCCCCATTCGTTTGTCACATAAAAGCTTGCACAGCTATGCGAACCGCAATAGGGGCATCCGTCAAGCTCAAGGTTTTTAATATAAGCGTGATACTCGGCGTTTTCGCAATGATGGTTTTTCTCTCCGCAGGTATATGCTGTCGCTTCACCGCTGCCGATGGATATGCCGCCGGTCTTGCCCTCGTCATTCGGGATAGGCTGTTCGGTCACGGTCTTATTTGTGTCCTTTGCTTTTTCGCCGGTGCTTCCGCTTTTACTTATATCATCGGTTTCAACCTCCGGGCTAAGCCGACCTTTGCCGTCGTCGGCAAGCTTGTCATCTTCGTTTATATTCTTGGTTTCGTCGCTCTGTGTATCCTTTTCCGGCTCGTCAATGACAATCGTACCGCTTGAAGTTTCCTTAGCTTCGCTTTCAGCCGGTTTGTCCCCGTTATGCTTCGGTATCAGTGTGATACAGAGGACAACGGCAATCACGATGCAAAGTGCGGATACGCCGATAATACAGAGCTTTTTCTTGTTTTTCATTCGTCTGTACCTCCTAAAACTTTTCGTTATACTTTGATTCAACGGTAATCGGGATTCTAACTGTAGATACCCGTATTCCTGCAAAGCGGATCGGGACATATATCGTATATGATGTGAAAATCTGCAATTTCTTATCTACGGTAAATCCGACATACGGAGTAGTGATATAGTAATTTAGGTTTCCGTCGCTGTCATAATTGTAATAGCAGTAGCCGCGCTTTTCAAGTGTGCAAAACTCTGTCAGTGCCTCTCGGTATTCGGCGGCGTCAATTCCGTCCGTTTTGTTGTTGCCTTGCTTTATTGAGTTGTATATCTCAATAGAGTTCTGCATTACAAAGCTGTCAAGCACCACGCGGGAATTACGCTTGACTGTTTTTACAGTATTCACCGCCACCGCAAAGGTAACAAAGACGGAGAGCAGCATACAAATAATGACGATCATTACGCAGGTGGAAACATAGCCCTCGGCTCTTTTGCTTTTCATATCTCCACCTACTTCCAATACTTTTCGGACAATCCCGATTTCTTCACCGAAACCGTAACGGGAATCTTGAACACCCCAAGTCCTTTGATATAGGTGTGCTTGGAAATTTCAACCCACATTCGCTCACCGAGCTGCACCCGATGATAGGTACTGTTGAAATAGCGGTCCGCGCCATAGTCAATATCGTAGTAATAATACTGATCGAGCATATCGCTGTCAGCACTCCAAAAGTCGCTGTTAAAGCAGCCGGAATAGGTTGCCGCTTCAATAAGGTCATCCGCAATCTGATCCATTTCAATACGCAGGGTGATAAAGCTGAATATATTAACGGCGATAACAAGGATCATCACGAAAACAACCACGCCGACGCACATATCGACATAGCCCTCACCGCGTTTTGCGCGCAATAATTTCTTCATCATAAACCCCTCCTTTATCCGAAAAGGACGCCGATGGAGTCCATAATCTGCGAAAGAATTACTACAACATACACAAGCATAAAGCAAATGAGCAGGCACATAGAAAGGCGTTTTACCTTTCGCGGTACTTTCTGCGCTCTGAGTCTTAGCTGCTGACGCTGAATATCGTTGAATTTAAGAGTCAGCGATGCCCAATACATCTCGGTATCATCGCCCCTTAAAATGCCGATAAGTCCACGGCAGACATCGCTCATCATAGCCGAACCGACTCGCGCTTCAAGCCTTGTAATTGCCGCTTCATAGTTGCCGGACTTCATATCCGCCACTGTAATGTCAAGCTCGTGCTTCATTTCACGCCCCGCGTTTTTTGCATAGCTTTCAAGCATATAGAGCACATCTCGGCTGTGCTTTAAGGTCTTGTCTATGGTAAAAACAAGTCGCGGCAGTTCATTCTCGATTTTCTCTCGCTTATATCGGATTTTCACCAATACGGCTTTCATTTCTTTGCGGTAAAGAAATGCCGCAAGGAAAAGCACGACGGGAGAGAGAAGCGGCAGAATAAATGCCATAGGAATAGCAAACACGCCGATTAGCATTGCCTTTACAATAGCGTTTGCTTTGAACTTCTCTGGCGTTATATCCATCTGAGCAGTTTTCAGATCCGCTTCAAGCTGTGCTTTTTTGAACTCATTGAGCTTCATATGCCTTGCGAGAAAATCCGCAAGATTTCCGAGCCAGATGTTAAGGGCAGAAGTCTTTTCCTTTTGCTGCTTTGACAGGCTCTCCACGGCTTTGGAGGTTTTAAGGTACGGAATACGGTAAACATCCGCAAGCACAAAGAACAGCCCGACGCCGCACAGCGCCCCGATAATTGCCTGTAACATATCTAAAACCTCCTCATCTCTTGTATTCAATAGGCTTCGTGAATTTTATCATAAACAAAGCCGTAATCAAAATGACCATACCGCAGATGCCGCACACTATTTTGCCCGGTGCGGTAAAGAGCAGAGTGTGAAACCAATCCTTGTTGAGCAGATACAGAAGCGGCACATTGCCGACCACCAGCGCAACCATAAACCAGTATTCGTTACGGGCTGAGGACAGCATTGTTTTCAGTTCCGAATTGACGATGCGCACATCGGTAAGCTTTGCGACGATAGGCAAAAGCGTATCCTTAAGCGTTCGGTCATCCTGACACTGAATGAGCGTGTCGCACCACTCCCAAAATATTTCATTGTCCACTTTATCTTTCAGCTTGTAAAGTGCGTGTTTTATATTTGAGGAAATAGCGGTTGCATCGCCCTCAAAGGACTTGAACACATCGCGCAGCGGCGGCTTGATATATTTTATATTCTCTCTGACCGCCGCAACGATATCGTCCGAGCGTACATACGAGGTCGTAATAATAGACAAGGCGGTTTCAAGTTCTTCCTTGGTGTTTTTCTCATAGTAGGACAGTGTGCTCGTAGTGTAGAAAAACGGAATCAGGGCAAACGCCACCGACAGTACCGGCATAAGGAAGATGTTATCTATCAGCACCGACACAATAATACCCGCCGCAAAAAGAACAAGCGACGCGCAGCAGACAATCGTGAACTGCTTTGATTTACCCGTAACGGCAAGCGCGGTTTTCATCTTCACAAGCGTTCTGTAAAGGCGGTGTTTCTTTTTGTTTCCGCGAAGATTACGGGATTTATCCCGCATAGTATCGTTTGGTGTTATAAGCTGCATCAAATCGTCGGTAACTCTTTCGGGGGTAAGCCCGAAAAGGCACACAACGGCGATAATAATGAGGACTGAGCTGATAACGGAAAATATCACTTGAAATCACCGTCCTTTACTAAAAACTGTTCCAATGTTTTCTGCGGCACACCGAACTGCAAAAGCTTTGCTTTCAGATGTTCGCTCATAATCTCCGGCTGTTCAAAGTAACCGTCGATTTTGTACTTGCCGCGCTTCAATTCGTTTTTCGTGATACGAAAGCGGAAAAGGGTATGATATTCCCGTTCACCCGAGGGAGTAATCACACACTCGGAAATGTCCATAATCTTACGGGAATTGTCCTCAAGCTTGTGTGCGTACACAACAAGGGGAAACGCCTGACCTGCCTGCATAAGCGAAGTCGCAAAGTTGATGGGAAAGCGTTTCTGACAAAGCAGAGCCAAACGCATATGCGCCGCGTCTGCCGCCGATGCGTGAATGGTCGAAACAACTGTATGCCCCGTAAGGCTTGCCTCAACTGCCGAATACGCTTCGGTGTCACGCATTTCTCCGACTACCACGATATCCGGATTAAAACGGAGAGACGCAACCACCAAGTCCTCCTGCGTGATGTCATATGCAGGGTTATCCGAGGGACGGGAGAGTGTATGCACAACATTGTTTACCACCTTGCCGTCCTTAACCTTTACAAGCGACAGCTCGCGCGAGCCGGACTCTATCGTAAAAATACGCTTATTATCCGGAATGGAAGTAAGCAGAGCGTTTAGAAGCGTTGTTTTACCCGATGATGTCGCACCCGCAACCACAAAGGAAATACCGTAGCGCAGACACATACAGAGAAAATCTATCATCTTCTGCGTAGCATTGCCACCCTTCACAAGCGCTTTCATATCCACTCTCGACGGGTGAAGCAGTCGGATAGATACGCTGATACCCCTGTCATCGTCCACAAGCGGTTCTTTCAGTGCAGTAATACGGGTGTTGCCGGGGAGATGTCCCTGCGACATAGGCGTTGCATTGTCGATAATCATACCGGAATGGTGCAAAAGCCTTTTTACCACATCTACGGCGTGCTGGGGATTATAGAAATGCTCTTTGGCTTTTTCAATATGACCGTCCGTATAGGTTACGGCGATATCGTCCCAACCGTTGATATTGATTTCTTCAATCTCATCACGGCCGAGATATTTCGTAAGCACCGAATACTCCGCCATTTCGGAATACAGCTTGTCTGCAAGCTCACGAAAGGTCATACCTTCAACCTCAAAGCCGCTGTCGTGCAGATACTTCTCGATATATGATCGGAGCTGCACAATCTTACTTCGGTCAGAGAGCGCCGCCGCATAGTTTTCGGAAATATACTCCTGTGACTTATGGAGCAGAGAAACAAAGTCGATTGTCTGAGCCATCAGATCACCGCCTTTGCAATGCCCGCTGCCACGCTCCTATACTTTGCGTCGGGAAGCCTTTCGGAAAGCGTACCCGTAATGGTCTGCTGTTTCAGTGCCTTGGAAAACGGAAGTGTAAAATCTACGCCCTTAAAGTGGTTTGCAACCTCTGTAATCGGGAGAAACAAGTCCTTGTCCGCAATGTTCATAACCTTAATGCGGTTACTCGCACTCATCTCAAACATTCCTGCGTTGGAGGAATAGTAAGCCATACATTTAAGGTCGGGCGTAATAAGCTGAATGAGCCTGTCCGCATGGCTTTTCGCCATAGAGGAAATAAGCTCGTCGGCATTTCCGGCGCAATCGACCACAACATAATCCGCAAGCTCCTTTAAGAGTGAAAAGAGATTCAGAATTTTGTCCTCGGTTGCTTTCGGATAGGAAAAGCTGTTTTCACCGGCTTTGTAGCCGAGAAAGCCGAAGTTCTCCATTGTTTTGACATGGTTCATCTGGCGGAGCACATCTTCACGGTAAATATCCGTGCGGTCAAGCGCCACGCCGACCGAATAAAGCTCTGCTTCCTTGCAGTTCGGGAATATATACGCAAGGCAGGGTACATTCAGATCGGGCGAGAGGAATATAACCGAGCCTTTCTTGGCATAGTAGATTTCCTCCGCAATTTTAAGCGCGGCGGTTGTTTTGCCGCTGCCGGGAGCGCCGCAAACGGCAATCATCTTACTCATTCGCGCCACCTCCCGCAAAGAAAGCGTCCTGCTTTTCAAGAAACTTAGCAGCAGTTTCGTTATCTCCGCGGTAAACAAGGGCTACTTGGAGGGTAATGTCCGCCTCATACTTTGCAAGGAGCTTTGCCTGTTCGGTGTTGCAAAGGACCGTAATTGTGCTCGGAATTTCAAAGCTGCCGTCCTCGTTCTTCACAACGGAATCCTGGTCTATACCGCCTGCGGTAGTTGTGGTGATGACCTTCATATATTTAAGCTCACCGGGAATAGCAGAAGTTCCCGCATTTTTATCTACCACGATAAGCGAGATAATATCTCCGTTTTGGAGCTTACCGGAAAGTCCTGCCGCAAAGGTGTCTATGGTTACGCTGACGGCTACCTTGCTGCCGTTAAGCGTCGCAAGCACATCATCTGCATTATTGGAGTCTCCCGACAGCTTCACCTTTGTAAGAATATCTCCGGCGTAAAGGGTGGAGGACGCATATTTGCCGACCACATCGGCGGTTTTTACATACACGCCCTGCGGCATAGTATCTGTTTTGACCTTTACGGTTTCAACCTGATCCTCCGTGATTTTAGTTCCTCTGCCGACTTCCTGTTTCAGACGCACAACCGTTGTTGTGTCGCTTGTCAGTCGGTTTACAACGGGGGCAATCGCAAAGGTCATAGCAACCGCAAGAATCATGCAAACGATACCGATAATTGTTCTGTTCTTCAAAGTTTCAACCTCCTGTTTCTACATAAAATATGCCGCCGTAAACCCGACGGCAAGGTAAGGGATTAAAGGAAATCCCTCGTGTTTTTTCTTTCTGTTCTTTATGGAATTGATAATGACTGCAAGTATCAAGCCTATCATCAGCCCGGTCATTCCTTGTACCGTGCCGAGCATAAACGCACACGCGGCGGAAAGCTTTATATCCGCGCCTCCGATGCTGCTTTTCGTTACGGCGGCAGTCATAAGCATAATTCCGCCTATAATCAAAGCCGATAAAAGCATACCGGGCAGAGCCGACATATCCGTACCGATAAACGCTGCAATCACAATCATTAAATGGACATAGTTTTCGCACTCCCTCGTTTTAATGTCCTCATAAGAGGAGAATGCGAGGAGCAGGCAGAAGATAATGCCCTTGACAGTGGTTGCAGCACATCCAAAAAAACAGAACAGCGAAAGGGCTGTGAGCGCCGCAATAACCGTAAAGAAAAGCACCGCCTTTTTCTTATTTCCCTTGTATACTTTCGACGCATACAGGCTGATAAAAACGGCTGTAAGCACCGTCAGCGCAAGCAGCACGATACCGTTCACAAGAATAAGAGGGTTTTCTGTTATTTCCGGTGTGATTCGCGGCATAATCGGTCGTATCATTAAGTGTTTCATTTATTCGCCCCTTTTCAAGAAAATAGGCGGAGGGGTGCTGCCTATGACACCCCTCCGTCCGTTTGGTTTAGCCTGCGTAATTGAACAAGCCCTGAATCTTGGTCGTTACGGTAGGCATAATGGTGGTGTTAAAGAGCACATACAGACCTGCGAGCAGGAGCGCGCCGATAACAACGGCGATGAGAATTTTCACGCCGGAGTCAACATAGCCCTCAGCCTTCTTGCAGGCGACAGCGGCGCGAACAGTGGAAATTGCGGAGTTTACCTTGTTTCTGATTTTCTTGAACATAAATTTTTACCTCATTCTTTCTTTGATTTGTTTTGTGGATTTTCTTTGCCTTGGCTTATTCAGCCTTTTCAGCGAGCTTCTGCTCGTAAGCCGCAAACACGGCGGCTTCCAAGCTCTTACGAACTTCGGACTTGATGGGGTGAACGATATCACGGCGGACATCCTTACCGTCAGCGTCCTTGAAAGTCGCATAAGGCATCGCAACAAACTGCGCGTTCTCGGTCTTGATTACTCTGACATTGTGAATAGTAAAGGAACCGTCCACGGTGACAGAAGCAAGAGCCTTGAGGGGCTTGCCGTTCTCGATGACCTTGCGGATTTTCACATCAAACTGCATACTGTTTTTCCTCCTTTCCTCTTGGATTTTTATATAAGTGAAATAGCGGGCAGGGCAACAAAAAAGACCGGGAAAGCCTTTGCCTTCTCAGCCTTGTGCGCACTTTTCATTACCTTGCCTGCTCCCGTTGCTTTTTGAGATACTTCTGATAGAACTCAAGCGCTTTTATAACATAATCCTCAGCCTTGCTGTCCGAATAGTCCTTTGGAATATACGGTTTCAGTCGATCAAAGGAAAACTTGAATTTCGGTTTCTGATTAGGCTTTTCCTCAGCCATAATTTCCCGGACCTTATCGTAGTTGATTTCTCCGGCTTCAAACGCCTTGCGGATACGGATTGCTTGGTCGTGTGACGGAAACGCTTCGGTTTCATCAATACGGTCAACAATATCTCTCTGAGTTTCCTCATCAAGATAGGAAAGCTCCACGGCAGGGCGCATTTTCATCTGACCTTTGTCCACAAAGTCTTGCAGCTCAGGCACAAGGTTGGTAAGGCGGATATATCTTTTGATCTGCGTTGTGCTATCGCCGACCTCCTCAGCCAGTTCTTCATTTGACCGCGTTCCTGATAAATTCGGTCCCACTGGGTCCGCATTTTCCTTACTCGGTCTGCCGGGCAATCTTTTTATTGCGTCCAACTTCATTTTGTAGGCTCGTCCTTTGTCGCAAGGCAGAATCTCTGACCTTTGTGCATTGCTGTCTACCATCAAGATAATGGCTTCATCACGGCTAACCTCTACAACCTCGCAACGTAAGGTTTCAAGTCCGAGCCTTTCGGAAGCGTGTTTACGCCTATGACCGGAAATTATTTCATATCTGCCGTCATCCTTTTTTCGCACCATAGCAGGAGTGATAACCCCTCTGTCCTTGATACTTTCCATAAGGTTCTGCATATCCTCATCATCAAGGACACGGTATGGATGATCTGGGAAATCGTCAATTTCCGAAAGTGGGATGTCAAAGATTTTCGGCAGCTTATTCTCGGCTCGCTCTTTATCGTTCATAAACAGCTCATCGAGAGCCGTCATCCCTAAATCGAGCTTTTTCACGCGCGGCAATATCCAG
>ERZ824600.3675-NODE-3675-length-14348-cov-3.430630_pt1 | contig 14348 bp, 14 predicted proteins | sample MGYA00519933_ERZ824600 | MGnify/ENA primary metagenome ERZ824600 (study PRJEB31778, sample SAMEA3449178) | human gut metagenome | biome: human gut; feature: human-associated habitat; material: faeces | place: United Kingdom | collected 2010/2012 ... | reverse complement strand
ATATTATTACAAAAATATGCGTTCTCAGAGCAGGCATTAAGATTAAAGGAAGAAGATCCTGAAAATTTTGTAGATGACGGCGGTGATATAGAGATCATTACGATAACAAATGATTTTTGCGGGAAGACCATACACCTTGAATCGTCAGATGGGTGGGCAAAGTCTCATCAGGTACGTATTGGTAACAGGACCGAAGAAGATTGTTATTTCGTAATGATACCGGTTTCTCCGAGCAGTATGGTTTATCTGTTTTTCGATTGCCCGTACGGATATTACGGATATGTAACCGTCATACTCTCAACCAAAGAGGATATAGCGGTGGTCTTTCAAAAAAAGTGTACAGTAATGCCTATGAAAAAGAATGGTATGAAAATCTATGATTGTATTCCGTTGCTGGTTCCTAAGCCCATAACTAAAGAGAGCGGAGTGGAACAGGAATATTCATACGATGCGTTAGAGGTCATATTAGATAAATTGATGTATGTCAAAGATGCATGTGGCAAACCGATAAAAAAGAACATGATATGAAAACGCTACGGTATGCTGTAATTTTTACGGCTTTCGTTACTTGCTTCACCGCCAAAGGCCAAGACCGCATCGTGGAGCGCGACGGGCAAGTCATCATTCTGCAAGAAGGGACAAAGACAGATAGATCCATAATCGGCCGTTATATCTACTGCAACGATGTCGATACGGCCTACGCCTTGATCGTGGGGCATTTCTATACAACCGAAGAAGTGGAGAGGGCCTTTGGGAAACCGCAGAAAATCAAAGATAACATTACATACGAAAATGGCTTTGCCTTCGATGGTAATATATCTTATACCTATGACGATTTATATCTATCGGTGGATTGCCAAAGCGGACTCTGTGAATTTAGGGTTAGGAGAGAAAATACCTCATTTTATGAATATGGCCGAATCGTAAAAATCGGTGACAATATAAGCGTATTGGCCGATGACCCCAATTTCCAACCCAGGGTGGTAGAGCAATCGGAGATATTCATCGATGAAAAAACGGGAAAGAAGAGTATCGGCATCGCCACCAACTTCACCGGCGATGATGACTGGGTATATTATAGATTTGTGGTAGATACAACCGGCAGCTTCAATACAGCAGTTAGTAAAATAGGTTATATGCAATTAAATTAGCCGATTACAAGAATGATGAAAAGGAGAAACATAAAGCATGGAACTGTATGCCACACTTCTTAATGTACAGGCCCTGAGAAAACCTTTGGAAACAGATGTAGGAATAACAGTTCCACGCATATGCGCGGAGACCATTATGACCTCTCTTGTTTCCTTTTTTGAAGTTTCTCAGGCTTCGTACATACAAGATGAGAGCATAACGCCTCTATATTTTCTATGTCTTGGAATGAGCATTCTCAATCCATGTGCAAAACTACAAAAATAATCGTAATATTTTACTAAATTCAGAAGTATTATTTGTTTGAACTGAAATTTTATAGGTCATCTTTCTCATAAAAGTTTCCTTCTTCTGCTATTGGTCATAATACTTCCACCACGTTATCGACATTCCTTTGGATTTTGATTTGCTTTTTACCTCAGTCTTTGCTTATCTTTGTAGAATATAGGGGGCGGCTCGGCATAGCCAAAGTATAAAAATTTATTTTCTCCTTGTCTCTGCTCTCGCCTTTCACTATATTTGTAGACTGAAATATTCGGCACAAACTATGGTTGCAACCGCAGAAATACTACAAACAAAACAGCGCTTCGGCATCATCGGCAACTGCACAGGGCTGTTGCGCGCCGTGAGCCGCGCCCTGCAAATAGCTCCTACCGACCTGTCGGTACTCATTACCGGAGAAAGCGGTACGGGTAAAGAGAATTTCCCCCAAATCATTCACGCCAACAGTGCCCGCAAACACGGTCGCTATATTGCCGTGAACTGCGGCGCCATACCCGAAGGTACGGTCGACTCGGAACTCTTCGGCCACGAAAAAGGTTCGTTTACCGGTGCCCTGGCCGACCGCAAGGGCTATTTTGAGGAGGCCGACGGGGGTACCATCTTCCTCGACGAGGTGGGCGAGTTGCCCATGACCACGCAAGCCCGTCTGCTGCGCGTACTCGAAAACGGAGAGTTCATAAAAGTGGGCTCGTCGAAAGTGCAGAAAACCAACGTGCGCATTATCGCCGCCACCAACGTCAACATGCGGGAGGCCATTGCCGAAGGGCGTTTCAGAGAAGACCTCTTCTACCGGCTCAGCACGGTGCCCATCGAACTGCCGCCGCTGCGCGACCGCGGCGACGACATCTTGCTGCTGTTCCGCAAGTTTGCCTCCGACTTTGCCGAGAAATATCACATGCCCCCCGTGCAGCTCACCGAGGAGGCCCAACGGTCATTGCTCACCTACCGCTGGCCGGGCAACATCAGACAGCTGAAAAATGTTACCGAACAACTGTCGATATTTGAAACCTCACGGGAAATCACCCCGGATACGCTGCACACCTATCTGCCCGACTTCGACATGGAACGGTTGCCCATACTCAACCGTCCGAGCGAAGGTAAAACGTTCTCGCTCGATAACGAACGGGAGTTGCTCTATCTCGTCTTCGAAATGAAAAAAGAGATCGACGAGCTGCGTGCCACCATAGCCGCCATGAGCAACCACAACGCTCCGCACACGGGTACCCCCTCGCCGGTTACTTCGCCGGTAATCTACACCAAACCCGACGCACTCGCCACCGTTGCCCACCCCATACAACCGGTACTGGGACACAACATCTCCCACCCCATCGATAAAGAGGAAGGGGTCATTGTTCATGAAGATGCCGAGTATGTTCCCGATGAGGCCGTGCAGACCATACCCTCGCTCGAAGATGCCGAGCGCGAGATGATACGCCAATCGCTGGAACGGAACAACGGCAAACGCAAGAAAACGGCCGAAGAACTGGGAATCTCGGAGCGCACCCTTTACCGCAAAATAAAAGAATACAACCTCAGCGACTGAAACACCTATGACAAAACACTTTCTCTCCATATTGCTCGTGGCCGTGTGTGTAACGGCATGCACCATTTCATATAAATTCAATGGCGCATCAATCGACTACAACACCACCAAGACGATTACCATCAACGATTTCCCGATACGGGCTGCTCTGGTATATCCCCCGCTGGCCACCACATTCAACGAAACACTGAAAGATGCCTACACCCGACAGACGCGGCTGAGCCTCGTCAACAGTGGTGGAGACCTCACCCTCGAAGGCGAGATAACCGGATACAACCTCACGCCACAGGCCGTTTCCGAAGATGCCTATGCCTCGCAGACACGCCTCACCGTGACGGTACGTGTGCGGTATGTCGACAGCAAAAATCCGGCTAACGACCTCGACCGCACATTCAGCGCCTACCGCGACTTCCCAAGCAGCAGCATGCTCACCGACGTGCAGGACGAACTGATAACCCAAATTTCACAAGAACTGGCCGATCTCATTTTCAATGCGACGGTAGGAAACTGGTAATTCCATGACCGAAGGAGAACTCTTACGCCAAGACTTCGACCGGGAGGTACCCTCCCTCGCCATCGACGAGCTGCTCCGCTTGCAGCTCGACTATCCCTATTTCCAGGCTCCGCGTTTCCTCTATCTGAAAAAACTGCAACACCTCTTTCCCGAGAGGTATGCAGGCGCACTGCACGAGAACATCATCTACGCCGGCGACCGCAAGTCGCTGTTCTACCGTCTCGAAGGGGCCAACCAGATATGGAGCCGGCTATACCCCGAAAGCGAAAAGGCACAGGAAGAGACAACCGATGCCTTCGCCCTCATCGACTCTTACCTCGAATCGCACGCGACCGAACTTTCAACCAAAGAGCCTCTCGACGGACAGATGCCGGCCGAGGTTACGGCCTACCGCCTCGAAGAGTTGATTCAGACCGACCCGACACCGGCCGAGAAGAGTTCTGTGCCCGCAGCAGCCGGTACCGACTCATCGTTTGACCTCATCGACGCTTTCCTCGAAAAATCGCCCGAGGAGAAAGCCCTCGCACCGGTTACCTCCACAGCCGACACCCCGCTGCCCCAGTCTGCCCCTGAGACCGAAGAAGAACCGGCCGAAGAGGAGTTCCTGACCGAGAGTCTGGCCAAAATCTACATCAAACAGCGGCGCTATGCCAAAGCCTTGGAAATTATTCGGAAATTAAGTTTGAAATATCCAGAAAAAAATATTTACTTTGCAGACCAAATTCGATTCCTCGAAAAATTGATTATTAACATAAAAACAGAATAACCATGTACGTGTTCATCACCGTTTTGATTCTTATTGCAGCTGTGTGCCTCATACTCATCGTTTTGGTACAAAACTCCAAAGGAGGAGGACTGGCATCGAGCTTCGCTTCGTCTAACCAGATTATGGGTGCACCCAAGACAGCCGACTTCCTCGAAAAAGCAACGTGGACGCTGGCCGGTATCGTTATCGTATTGAGTATCGTTGCCGCCGCATTCCTGCCCAACCGCAACATCGGCGCCACCTCGGAAATCAAAGATGCCATCAACACCGAAATCCCGATGCCCAACTTTGAGACCCAAGTGCCCGTAACCCCTGAGGCTCCCGCAGCCGGCGAAGAGGCAGCCCAATAAAAATCGTTACGACCCCATAACCCATCGGATACGGGGCTGCCCAACAACGGCAGCCCCGTATCTGCTTTTTAAGCCCTCCATAAACCCTTAACTCTTAAAACCATGAAATTCCACCTCATCGTCCTCATCGGACTATTTGCCATAGGAGCGAGCTACGCCGCCCCCAAAGGCTTACCCCAAAGCGAAAAACAACGGCTCATCGTAACCACCGACCTCGGAGGCACCGACCCCGACGATACCCAATCGATGATACACCTGCTGGTGTGCTCCAACATGATGGACATAGAGGGGCTCATCAGCTCACAGGTATGGATGGACGACCCCGACAAGACCGGCAAGATAAAAGCCGTCGTCGAACAGTTTGGAGAGGTTCTGCCCCGCCTCCGGAAACACGCCGGCGGATACCCCGACCTCGACTACCTGCGATCCATCACCCTGCGGGGACAGGAAAAATCGAATATGAGCGGTGTGGGTGAAGGCAAAGACTCTCCCGGTTCGGAACTCATCATCGCTGCCGTCGACAACCCCAAAGACCGCCGTCCGGTGTGGATTGCCGCCTGGGGAGGCATGAACACGCTGGCTCAGGCCCTCTGGAAGGTAAGCCGCACCCGTACCCCCGAAGAGGTGGAGGCATTTGTAAGCAAAATACGCATCTACGACATACTGGGACAGGACGACGCCGGCGCCTGGATTGCCAAGAATTTTCCCGACATCGTATACATACGCAACACACAGATATACGGATGGGGTCCGTCGGACGAATGGACAAAGAACAACATACAGAACTGCCTCCCGCTGGGTAAGCATTATCCCGACCGGGTATGGGCTACCGAAGGCGACTCTCCCTCGTTTTTCCATGTCTATGCCAACGGTCTGAACGTGCCCGAACATATCGACTACGGCGGCTGGGGCGGACGCTTCTCGCTGACCAAAACCAGTGGAATACGCGGCATGGACTTCATCGTGCGCAACGGAAAAGACGAGACACAATACGACCCCTATTACATGCACCCGAGCGCACAGGAAGGCATACAGGCCATCAACCGATGGCGCCAGCACATCTGGAACGATTTTGCCGCCCGCATGGCGTGGACAACCACCGACGATTATGAGGCCGTGAACCACCACCCCGTAGCCGTGATACAGCGCGACCGTTCGCTCCGGTGCATCTACCGCACAGCCCGGCCCGGAGAGGAGTTGCGCTTCGACGCATCGAAGTCGCACGACCCCGACGGCGACTGGCTCGGCTATCGGTGGTCGATCTACAAGGAGCCGAGTTCATACAAGAACACGGTGCCTCTCACCGGCGACACAACCGCCCGCTGCCAGTTGACGATACCCGACGATGCCGCCGGAAAAACCATACACCTCATTCTCGAAGTAACCGACGATGGCACCCCTTCACTGACAGCCTACCGGCGAGTGGTCATCGAGGTCGAATGACGACAGGACAAGCCACAGACGGGACACACCGCTCGGCCACACAATACCCCAAAAGAAAGGAGCCTGATTCCCATCAGGCTCCTTCTTACACACTACATTATTATTAAACCCAAATCCTATTATAATATCAAGTATGGCTTTGCTTGTCTTGATACCACAAAGATAGAGGAGAACCGTTCCACGGACAATACCCACATTTGGTGATTTACTACGGCCTGCTCCCTATTATTATGTAGTAAAGAGATAAAACATTTGACAGCATAGCCGGACGGCAAAAAACTTTTTTCAAAAAAAATCTGGAATTCTCTTGCTTTTATCTTTTACACTCCCTATTTTTGTTGCCGTATCGAAACAGAAAAAAGAGATTCATGCACACTTTTACACAAAACAATTTTTGGTGGTGGCTCTGCTTACAACAACATTTGTCGTAAGGAGATGCGCCTTGTATTTGTGTAAATAAAAGAATATCGTCAGAGAAGGCCCGTCGTAATTACGACGGGCCTTTTTTCTATGTCTTCCAGTCAGCCAAATCAAAAACAAAACCAGCATAAAGATGAAAACCTACCACGTAAACAAAGAGGGATACTACGGCGAATTCGGTGGTGCCTACGTTCCCGAAATTCTCCACCGCTGTGTCGAAGAACTGCAAAATGTCTATCTCGATGTACTCGAAAGCGAATCGTTCCGGAGCGAGTACGACAACCTGCTGCGCAACTATGTAGGGCGCCCCTCACCCCTCTACCTGGCACAACGGCTGTCGGAAAAATACGGTTGTAAAATCTACCTCAAACGCGAAGACCTCAATCACACCGGCGCACACAAAATCAACAACGCCATAGGTCAGGTACTGCTTGCCCGCCGTATGGGAAAGAGCCGCATCATTGCCGAGACGGGAGCCGGCCAGCACGGAGTGGCCACCGCCACGGTATGCGCCCTCATGGGCATGGAGTGCATCGTGTACATGGGGCAGACCGACGTCGAACGCCAACATATCAACGTCGAGAAGATGCGAATGCTCGGCGCCACGGTGCAACCCGTCACCTCGGGAAACATGACCCTGAAAGACGCCACCAACGAAGCAATCCGCGACTGGTGCTGCCACCCGTCGGATACCTACTACGTCATCGGCTCGACCGTAGGGCCACACCCCTACCCCGACATGGTGGCCCGTCTGCAATCGGTCATCAGCGAAGAGATACGCAAACAACTGCTGCAACAGGAGGGACGCGAATACCCCGACTACCTCATGGCCTGCGTAGGGGGTGGCAGCAATGCGGCCGGTACCATCTACCACTATCTCGACGACGAACGGGTGAAAATCGTACTGGCCGAAGCCGGCGGCCTGGGCATCGACACGCCCATGTCGGCAGCTACCATACACCTGGGACGTAAAGGCATCATACACGGAGCCCGCACCCTGGTAATGCAGGACGAAGACGGACAGATACAGGAGCCCTACTCCATCTCGGCCGGCCTCGACTACCCCGGCATAGGCCCCCTGCACGCCAACCTCGCCCACGAACGTCGCGCCACCGTACTGGCCGTCAACGACGACGAGGCCCTGGCTGCCGCCTACGAACTGACCCGCCTCGAAGGCATCATTCCCGCCCTCGAATCGGCTCACGCACTGGGAGCCCTGGCAAAAATCGACTTCAAACCGTCCGACGTCGTCGTCCTCACCGTATCGGGCCGCGGCGACAAAGACATAGAGACTTACCTCAAACATCTGGCATAGACATGAAACCCTTCTGCTACAAAATCGGACATAAACTGATGCTCGGCGACCTGTACACGCCGGTGAGCACCTATCTCAAAGTACGCGACTTCTTCTCACAAAGCGCCCTGATGGAGAGCGCCGACTACCACGGTGGCGAAAACAACCGTTCGTTCATCGGCCTGCACCCCATCGCCAGCATCGGCATCAACCGCGGCAAAGCCACCCTGCGCTACCCCGACGACACGGTCGTGGAACACGACATTACCGAGAGCTACCGCTGCGAAGATGCCCTCAACGAATTTCTCGGAGCCTTCCGACTCGAAGGTGAATTTCTCAACTACTTCGGCCTCTACGGATATACCTCGTTCAATGCCGTGCGCTATTTTGAGAACATACCCATCGCCGACGAGTGCGACGAACGCAACGATGCCCCCGACCTGCTCTACATTCTCTACAAGTATCTCATCGTCTTCAACGACTTCAAGCACGAAATGGTACTACTCGAACTGGTGGGCGAAAACGAGACCAGCACCATGGATACTCTCGAAAAGGCTGTCGAGAACCGCAACTACACCTCTTATGAATTTCACGCCGTAGGGCCCACCACCAGCACGCTGACCGACGACCAGCACCGCGAAAACATACGGCAGGGTATCGCACACTGTATGCGGGGCGATGTGTTCCAGATTGTTCTCTCGCGCCGATTCACCCAATCGTTCGTGGGCGACGACTTCAAGCTCTACCGCGCCCTGCGGAGCATCAACCCCTCGCCCTATCTCTTCTACTTCGACTTCGGCGGGTTCCGCATCTTCGGCTCCTCGCCCGAGACCCACTGCCGCAACGAAGGCCGGCGGGCCTTCATCGACCCCATAGCGGGCACGACACGCCGCACGGGCAACAGCGAAAAAGATGCCGCACTGGCAGCCGCTCTCCGAGCCGACCCGAAAGAGAATGCCGAGCACGTCATGCTTGTCGATCTGGCCCGCAACGACCTGAGCCGCAACTGCCACGACGTGAAGGTCGACTTCTACAAGGAAACACAGTATTACAGCCACGTCATCCACCTCGTGAGCCGGGTAAGCGGCCGGCTCGACACCGATGCCGACCCGATAAAAACCTTCATCGACACCTTTCCTGCCGGCACACTCTCGGGAGCGCCCAAGGTACGGGCCATGCAACTCATCAACCGCTACGAACCGCACTCGCGCGGTGCCTACGGCGGCTGCATCGGATTCATCGGGTTCGACGGCAGCCTCAACCAGGCCATCACCATCCGCACCTTCGTGAGCCGCAACAACGAACTGTGGTTCCAGGCCGGCGGCGGTATCGTAGCCAAAAGCGACGTCGAGAACGAATTGCAGGAAGTAAACAACAAACTCGGCGCCTTGAAAAAAGCCATCGAAATGGCCGAACGTCTCTAACTTCACCCAAATACACGACACAATGAAAACCGTCATCATAGACAATTACGACTCGTTTACCTACAACCTGCGGCACCTGGTAAGGGAGCTTGGTTCCGAAACCGAGGTCCTCAGAAACGACGCCTTCGCCCTCGACAAGCTCGACCGGTACGACAAAATCATTCTCTCGCCAGGCCCCGGCATACCGCAGGAAGCCGGCCTCATGCCCGCCGTTTTCGAACGCTATGCCGGTGTGAAACCCATCTTGGGGGTCTGCCTGGGCCATCAGGCCATCGGCGAGGCTTTCGGGGCGAAACTGCGCAACCTCAGCGAGGTATTTCATGGCGTACAGACTCCCGTAACGCTGCTCGGCAACGACTACATATTTGCCGGACTGGAAGCCGAAATCGCCGTAGGTCGCTACCACTCGTGGGTGGTCGATGCCGACACCCTGCCCGGCTGTCTCGAAGTCACGGCCGTCAGTCGCGAAGGGCTCATCATGGCCCTGCGCCACAAGAGCTACGACATACACGGCATACAGTTTCACCCCGAATCGGTACTCACACCGCAAGGGAAAAAGATAATTGCACAATTCCTTAACGCATGATACACCCATGAAAGCTATACTCCTCCGACTTTTCAATCACGAGATTCTCACCCGCGAAGAATCGAAACAACTGCTCCTCGGCATCACGCGGGGAGAGTACAACGAAGCTCAGATAGCCGCCCTGCTCACGGTCTACAAAATGCGGTCGGTCTCGGTCGACGAGCTTATCGGATTCCGAGAGGCCCTGCTCGAAACCCGCGTACGCATCGACCTGAGCGACTTTGCGCCCATCGACATCGTAGGGACAGGCGGCGACGGCAAGAACACCTTCAACATATCGACCTGCGCCTGTTTTGTCGTGGCGGGGGCCGGATACAAGGTGGCCAAGCACGGCAACTACGGCGCCACATCGGTGAGCGGTGCCAGCAATGTCATCGAACAGCACGGCGTAAGATTCAGCAACGACGAGAGCCGCCTGCGCCGCTCCATCGAACAGTGCAACATCGCCTACCTGCACGCTCCGCTCTTCAACCCGGCCATGAAGAGTGTAGCGCCTACCCGCAAGGCCTTGCAGGTAGGTACCCTCTTCAACCTGCTCGGACCGCTGGTGAACCCGGCTCTCCCACCCAACCAACTGCTGGGCGTGGCCAATCTCGGACTGATGCGTCTGTACGCGCAGGTGTTCCAGGCACTGGGCATGGAATTTGCCGTAGTAACCAGCCTCGACGGCTACGACGAAATATCGCTCACCAACGAGTTCAAGGTCATCATGCGGCACTACGAGCGCATATACCGCCCCGAAGAGATGGGTATTCCGAGCCTGCAACCGCAAGAGCTGTTCGGCGGACACACCCCACAGGAGGCGGCCCGCATCTTCGACAACGTACTCAACAACTGCGCCACCGGTCCGCAAAAAGACTGTGTACTCTACAACGCCGCTTTTGCCATTCAGATACTGGAACCGCAGAAACGCATCGACGAATGCACGGCCATCGCCCGCGAATCGCTCGAAAGCGGAAAGGCTCTCGCCACCCTGAAAAAATTCATCGACCTCAACAGTTAATTCCCATGATCGATATTCTCGATACCATCATCGCAGCCAAACGGCAGGAGATAGCGTCGCTCCGCGCCATTGTCGACATCGACATGCTGATAGAAAACAGCTCGACTCCACGTCCTTTCCGCAGTATGCGCAAGGCGCTCGACGAGTCGTCGCACGGCATCATTGCCGAGTTCAAACGCAAATCTCCCTCAAAAGGGTGGATAAAGCCCGAAGGCGACAGCCGCAGCCTCCCCGCCGACTACGAACACAACGGTGCCGCGGCGCTGTCGATACTCACCGACACCCCCTTCTTCGGCGGCTCGTTGCGCGACATCGCCATGGCACGCCCCCATACCTCCCGGCCCATTTTGCGCAAAGATTTCATCATCGACGAATACCAGCTCTACCAGGCACGCATCATCGGTGCCGATGCCGTGCTGCTCATCGCTGCCGCTCTCGACCCGAGAGATTGCCGGCAACTGGCGGCCAAAGCCCACGAACTCGGGCTGGAAACGCTGCTCGAAATTCACGACGAAAAGGAACTCGACCACCTGTGTGAAGAAATCGACATGGTAGGGGTGAACAACCGTCACTTGGGAACCTTCCATACCGATGTCGAAAACTCTTTCCGGCTTGCCGAACAGCTGCCGGGAGAGATGTTGAAAATCTCGGAGAGCGGCATTGCCCGCCCCGAAACGGTCGTTGCCCTGCGGCAGGCCGGTTTCAAGGGTTTTCTCATCGGCGAGACATTCATGCGCACCGACAATCCGGGCGAGGCACTGTACCATTTTATCAAACAGCTCTCATGATTGTCAAAGTATGCGGTATGCGCGAGTCCGCCAACATTCGCGCCGTCGAAGAGTGTGGTGTCGACTGGATAGGATTTATCTTCTATCCCCGCTCACCGCGTTGCCTGACGGCTAAACCCGCCTATCTGCCCCAAAAGGCCCGCCGCATCGGTGTATTCGTCGATGCTCTCCGCGAAGAGATTCTGCTCCGCGCGGCCGAATACGGTCTCCATGGCGTACAACTGCATGGAAACGAGACACCCGACCTCTGCCGCGCGATGCAATCGGCCGGCTTCAAGGTCATCAAGGCTCTTCCGGCACAGGCCATCGACCGTTGTACCGACTACGAAGGGGTGTGCGACTACTTTCTCTTCGACTCGCCAACCCCGCAGCACGGTGGCTCTGGTGTTGCTTTCGACTGGGCTCAACTCGACCGTTACCGGCTCTCCACCCCTTTTCTGCTCAGCGGCGGGCTCGGGCCCGAAAATCTCGCAGCACTGCTACGTTGGAATCACCCGCAATGGGCCGGCATCGACCTCAACAGCCGCTTCGAACGGCAACCGGCCATAAAAGACGTGGAAAAACTGCACGCATATATTAGCCGTTTCCGCGCACATAACTTCGAACAAACTTTCTCAAATTCACGATTATGAACCGCATCAACCAACTATTCGACACCCAAAAGAGTAAGATACTCTCCATCTACTTCTGCGCCGGGCACCCTACACTCGACAGCACCCGCTCTGTCATCAAAGCTCTCGAAAAGAACGGCATCGACATGATAGAGATAGGTATTCCGTTCAGCGACCCCATGGCCGACGGCCCCGTGATACAGGAGGCTGCCACCTGCGCCCTGCGCAACGGCATGAGCCTGAAACGGCTCTTCGACCAGCTCGAAGGTATTCGTCGGGAAGTAACCATTCCGCTCATTCTGATGGGGTATCTCAATCCCATCATGCAATTCGGGTTCGAAAACTTCTGCCGCCGCTGCCGGGAATGTGGCATCGACGGTGTCATCATTCCCGACCTGCCGTTCAAGGATTACATGAATGATTTCAAGGCTACGGCCGAGGCATACGACATAAAGATGATTATGCTCATCACCCCCGAAACGAGCGAGGAGCGCATACGGCTCATCGATGACCACACCGACGGTTTTATCTATATGGTATCGTCGGCAGCCATTACCGGCGCACAGAAAGACTTCAACGAGCAGAAACTGGCCTACTTCCGCCGCATCGAAGCCATGCAGCTGCACACGCCGCGCATGATAGGATTCGGCATCTCCAACCGGCAGACATTCGAGTCGGTCTGCGCACATGCCTCCGGCGCCATCATCGGCAGCAGGTTTGTCTCTCTGCTCGACGAAGAGCGGGACCCCGAGCGGGCCATACAACGGCTGTTGGCTGCACTCAAAGAATAAACGCAAACGATACAAGACTGCGGGCAGCACCGGAAGATTCCCGATGCTGCCCGCGGTAAGGCAAACTATTCTGCCGATCAGCGATACACACCCGGCACGCCGTCGGGGGTGAGGGTCTCGACCGAGATGTCGAGGCCGTGGGTGGTGCCGTTGTTATAGAAGGTTACCTGCGCCCGGCCGAGAGAGTCGGTAGCCAACGCCGGATTCCAGTAGAGTGTGCGACGGTAGTCCTGCTCGTCGGGCAATACCCCTTGGCTGTAATCGACGTGATAAAACTCGGCCGGTACGGAGTAGCCTTGCAGGCGCGTTTTCCGATAGCCGGTCGCTCCGCGGTCCTGCTTCGACACCGGTTTCGGATATACAATTACATAGGTATATTGGCTGTCATAAGTATCAATAGGTGTCCCGTTCAGGTTGTAGGAGCGCAATATATCGGGGTCGAAACTTTCGGCCACACGTATGCTGTCGATGTCGTCAAGGGTCGCATAGTATTGGTTCTGAATAACGACAATCCTTACCGGCCGGGCTTTATGATAAAGTTGTACCGACGCCGAACCGTTTGCCGACAGACTGGCAGCAGGTGTTGTACGACCCATGCGGCCCATACTGGAATAGTCGACAGAGGTGCTGTAAAATCTCAACCTGAAATTGGGGTCGATTCTCGTCAGGAAATCCGACAGACTGTTGTTGTAATCTTCCCGACTGTCCATCAACCGGTCTTGCTCCTCCCTGATGTCGTACTGTATACCACGGCGGTACTCAAACTTTTTCCACCATCGGCGGCTGACCTCTACCTCGGGCAACTGATAGACTTTTGCTCCATCGGGAAGGTCAACCCGCAACAGAGAGTCCACATCGTCTTCGCTGAGTTTCTCTTCGACGGAATAAGATTTTCCATCGGTTGCTGCACCAGAACTCTCGGCTATATACTTTTCCGCCTCCTGATAACAACGTGCCTCGGGCGTGTAGGTATTGTCCAACAGGGTCTGATGGGTAACTGCTTTCACTTTTCCTCGTCGCCGTTTCTCTTCTGTCAGTATCGACATCTCATTCTCTCCATAGATATCTTCCGTAGAAACAAAACAGAAGCGGCCCAGGCTGTCGGTGCGTGTCTTGCCCTTGACATTGGTCCGGTCGGAATAGACCCACACGGTTACATCGACACCTCGTTTGGCTTTGGACAGAAATGAGCCCAGGACCTGTCCCGAAACGGTAATTCCGCTCTCTAACGGATACTTGATTTCCAAAGGGGTCTGTCCGGTCAGCTCTTTCCACTTGTAGCGTCGCCACCCTTGTACCATCAGCAGCAGGTCGAGTGCCGTGCGATGCTCGGCGTCGTCGCTCTCGAAGTAGTAGTCGATATCTTCGATATAACCCCGCAATT
>ERZ824600.3674-NODE-3674-length-14349-cov-7.287533_pt1 | contig 14349 bp, 10 predicted proteins | sample MGYA00519933_ERZ824600 | MGnify/ENA primary metagenome ERZ824600 (study PRJEB31778, sample SAMEA3449178) | human gut metagenome | biome: human gut; feature: human-associated habitat; material: faeces | place: United Kingdom | collected 2010/2012 ... | reverse complement strand
GCGACCAGTTCCTGATGTCCTCGGGATGCCAGCATCCGCCGTAAGGCTGCTGTGCATTGGCACCCGTTGCCGCCATAAGCGACAGGAAAGTAATTACAAGTAGTTTTTTGATCTTCATAAAAATAAAAGATTAGTTATAAGTTATTATGTTGTTAAAATGTTGGTCTTTATTCCCGGTCTTTAGCACTACGATGTGCGGAATGGGCTTTTCCGCCTTTTATTAACCTAAACAACGCCATATGGGAAAACACTTACCCCCATATGATATTTTTTTGAAAAGAATGCAAATTCATGCGTAAAACACCTTAAAAAGACTGTCCGGACAGCTTAAAAACGGTTTTACGCACACGCGACGGCGGTGTGAGGAAACGAAAAAGGGGACCGCGCGCCGCCAAGGCGAACAGTCCCCAATGAATTGACTAAAAATGACAGGTTCTTTAACAACGCCTGCTAACGTTGTTTATCTTTGCCGTATCATGACTCCGTAAACAAACGGGGCACACGGCAATCGTATTTCCTCACACCACAGGCAGGACGCCCCTGACACGGTCGTCGAACGCTGACAGGGCGGCTGTGGCACCGCTGCCCATGGCGATGACTATCTGCTTGAACGGCACGTCTGCCACATCACCGGCTGCATACACACCCGGAACAGATGTCCTGCCGGCTCCGTCGGTGACGATCTCGCCGCGTCTGTTCACCTCCACGCTGTCCTTGAACGGTCCGGAGGCGGGCACAAGTCCTATCTGGACAAACACACCGTCAAGCTGAATGGTCGATTCCTCACCGGTGGTGAGGTCGCGCACGTCGATGGCTGTGACTTTATTGCCGTCGCCCACCACACGTACTGTCTGTCGAGACGTAAGTATCTCTACGTTGGAGAGGCTGCGCGCCTTCTCCTGAAGCACGGTGTCGGCACGCAGCTCGGACGCGAACTCGAGCACGGTGACGCGGCTGCATATGCCGGCAAGGTCGATGGCGGCTTCTATTCCGGAGTTTCCGCCGCCGATGACGGCTACATGGCGGTCCTTATAGAACGGTCCGTCGCAGTGAGGACAGAAGGCTACGCCATGACCGATGTGCTCCGCCTCGCCCTCGACACCGAGCCTGCGCCACGACGCACCGGTGGCTATTATCACGGCGGGAGCGACAAACGACTCACCGCCCTTTGCCTCCACTACCTTCAGCGGACCTGAGAAGTCGGTGCCTTCTACGCTCCGGTTGGCATAGACATCTACCGGATAGGCTCCGAGATGCTCGCCAAGGGCTGCCGCAAGTGACGCTCCCGTGGTGGAGGGAACGGATATAAGATTCTCTATACCCACCGTGTCGTTGACCTGACCTCCTATCCGTCCGGCGACCAAAGCCACGCTTAGGCCCTTGCGGGCGGAGTAGATGGCTGCGGAAGCTCCTGCCGGACCTCCGCCCACAACAACGACGTCGTAACGGTGTTCCACCGGTTCGGCGGCTTCGACAGCCGAAGAACCGTACTTGGACTCAAGCTCGTCGAGCAGCACACCAAGGTCTCCACGACCTACATGGAGCAACTGTCCGTCGGCATAAACAGCCGGAACGCCTTGTATGCCGAGCGAGGACACCTCGTCCTGCCACAGTGCGCCGTCCACAATCTCGTGCTCCACATCGCCTCCGAGAAGCGTTATGACATTGAGAGCCTGCACCACATCGGGACAGTTTGTGCACGAGAGCGACATGTATGTGCGCAGTCTTACAGGTCCGTCCAATGCTTTTATGCGGGCGGCAATGGCTGCGTCGGGCAGGTTCTTGCCTTTTCCGTCCGCATTGAGAATGGCAAGCAGCAGCGACGTAAACTCATGTCCGCCGGGTATGCCGCGGAAGGTGATGCCGGTGTCGGCACCGTCTTTTACGATTGAAAACTCCAGTCTGCCTCCGTCCTCCGGCACTTTCTCCAGCTCAAGCATAGGAGAGGTCGAGCAGAAGTCGGCGAGAAACGAGCTCAGCTCATCCGCTTTCTCATGTCCGGACGACACCGTCGCGCGCAACACATAGTGCGACTTAAGTCCGGAAAACAGACTCTTCACCTGTTCAAGAATATCTTTGTCAAGCATTTTTTCATCCTTTCTATATACAGATGACGTTTTTGTCGGCAAGCCGTCAACGCTTTTCCGTGTCGTCATGCACATTTGGGCGTTCAACAGAAAAATGCGTCCTGACGGTCGTCAGCTTCAGAAACACATCGGGTTGACAGCCGACCTGCCATCTACATTATTATATTTATACGTTATATATATTGCCGGACACACAGTTATCGTGCCTGTGCCATGTCACAGAACCGTAACAGCCGGTGTGCCCGAAACCGCAGACTGCCGTACGTAAGGACATTGCGCCTCGCACCATATAGCCTCATCCGCATCGGCATAAGGCATATCCGATGCATAGGAAAATCCTCACCCGTCCGGTAAAAGGGCTTTTACAAATGGGAGCCTGAAGAGCCTTACGGCTCCAAAGGCTCCCATCGCTATGGCTTGAACACGCATAAGTGACCTCCACCGGAAGGGAGGCACGGCTGCACTCAATCAGAGTTTGCCCACGAGGTCGATGCTCGGCTTGAGCGTCTCTCCGCCTTCTCTCCACTTGGCAGGGCACACCTCGCCTGCGTGAGTGGCTACAAACTGGGCAGCCTCAACCTTGCGCAGCAACTCGTCAGCGTTTCTGCCAATGCTGTTATCCTGTATCTCTGCTACCTTAACGAGTCCTTCCGGATTTACAAGGAACGTTCCGCGGTAAGCCACGCCCTCATCTTCCTTCATCACACCAAAGCCGCGGCTGAGCACGCCTGTGGGGTCGGCAAGCATCGTGTACTTTATTTTCTTGATGCTGTCGGAGGCGTCATGCCATGCCTTGTGCACGAAGTGGCTGTCTGTGCTTACCGAGAACACCTCTACGCCGAGCTCTTTCAGACGGTCGTATTTCTCTGCCAGGTCAACCAGCTCAGTCGGGCACACGAAAGTGAAGTCGGCTGGATAGAAGAAGAAAAGAGCCCACTTGCCTTTCAGGTCTTCACTGCTTACTGTCTTGAACTCTCCGTTCTGGAATGCCTGCACCTTGAACTCAGGCATCTGTGCGTTGATTATTGATTCCATATCGTATATGTTTTACTTGTTGATTATTATATTTATTTATTATCACTATGTCTTCTTTTTGACACTGCAAAGATAGTATCATGACTCAAGCAAGGCAAACAGAATGTGTCTATCACACGATAGACAATATCAATATGTTATATATATATTATTGTGAATCAATGTATTAAAGACAGATACAGACAGTATTCAAAATTCTCTAAGTTCCTCTGATGACATCGCGGTGTAATGACGGCAGACGTGTTTCCTTCAACAGAATATCCAAATGGCACACAACAGACCTGCAAATGAAAGCGCACGGATGTATGCGGCATGCCGGAACATGAATCGTGCGAAGTGGCATCATCATGGCGAAAAATGATTTTATGAGAATGAAAAAGGCGGTATGAGGCTCGATTGTCAGGCAGAATGAGTAAGTTTGCAGTAAAAACAAAACACAGCAACTACAAATATGACACTTCAACAGATGGAATACATTGTGGCAGTCTACCGTCTGCGACACTTCGCCAAGGCTGCCGAGCACTGCGGAGTAACACAACCTACACTCAGCTCAATGATACAGAAGCTTGAAGACGAACTGGGTCTGAGAATATTCGACCGCAGCTCGCAGCCCGTTTCGCCCACTCCGGCAGGCCGCCTCGTGGTGGAACAGGCATGGCGGGTACTGGTAAGAGCCAACAAGATAAAAGACATTGTGGCAGAGGCGAAAAGGTCTACAAGAGGTCAGTTCAGGCTTGGCATACTGCCGACAATCGCTCCTTATCTTCTCCCGAGATTCTTTCCGAGACTGCTCGCCGAGCATCCCGAGACCGACGTACGTATATCTGAGATGAAGACCGAAGCCGTAAAGGCGGCTCTGGCACGCGGTGAACTGGACGCAGCAATAGTAGCCGACATCGACGGATTGGACCATTTCGACATGACAGAACTTTATTTTGAGCAGTTCGTGGCGTATGTTTCGGCAAACGACGTGCTCGCATCCACAAGCCCGGTGCGCTCGTCCGACCTTACAGACAGCTTTCTCTGGCTCCTTGACGAAGGACATTGCTTCCGCGACCAGATAGTGAGATTCTGCGGAATAAAGAACGGACAGACCTCAAAGAATGTCTATTCGCTCGGCAGCATAGAGACCTTCATGCGCATGGTGGAGGGCGGACGGGGAATCACATTCATACCTGAGCTCGCACTGTATCAGCTTTCCGACAGACAGCGAGCTCTCGTCCACCCGTTCGCAATACCCATACCGACACGCAGGATAGTGCTTCTCACCACCCGCACCTTCGTGCGCCACTCCATGAAAAAGCTCATAACAGACTGCGTGAGGGCTTCCGTTCCGCAACAAATGCTGAAAATGAACAACACCGAACAGCGCGTGTGACCGCGCCAAACGGCATGAGCCGTCACTCCATAACAGCCATTCCGCAATACGGAAGAGAACCCGATGCAATACAGAAACTCATGTCATGCATGTCCGTTCATACCGGACGCCTGCATGAGAATACAAAAAAATGAGGGACAAACTATCAAAACAAGCTCGTCCCTCCCGAATTAATTACACTAAAAAAACCGTACTATTACAATTACTTCATTATTGTTGATGATGTTGAAGCCGTTGTTCTGAAATTGTCAGGCTGCTGTCTGTTGCCGCTGCCGTCATTGGTATCGGCGACATCCCACCATAGTCTGGTGCCCTGAGTATTTGCTGCCTTGAGCCCGTCATGCTCATTGAAATACTTGTTAGAGCTCTCGCTGTTAGGATAAAGCAGACGTTTTATCATCTTACCCTCAGGCACATCGCCTCCCGACAGGTTGGTGAGCTGGTTTGCCAGAGCAGGATAGTCGGTGCGGCGGAAATCAGCCCAGCCCTCATTACCGTTGGGGAAGACAGCCATCCACTTCTGGGTGATGATGGCTTCGAGAATCTTCTCCCTGTCGCCGCTGCTGAAAGTGCCGTCGTTAAGAGCCTTCAGACCGCTGATGTACGACTGCGCCGCCTCCTTGCCTATCTCATAATAGTCCATCGAAGCCTGCACTCCCGCGCGGAAATATCCCTCGGCGTCCATTGTCAGATCCTGTCCTTTCCATCCGCGCAGAGCAGCCTCAGCCTTGAGGAAGAGCGACTCCGAATAGCCCAGCCATACGGTGGGACGCGCGTAGTTGAACCAGAAATCCTTGTTAAGAGTCTTTGAAGCAGGCTTCGGCTGTGTGCGAGTGATGCTGTAATTGAGTATGCCCATGTCGATAAGAGGAGCCAGCGCGCCACGCTTGCAGCCCGCGAAGTCCTCACGAAGGCTTTCCTCTCCGGCGGCGATTGACGTGGAAGTCATCTTCGCGCGATACCAGCACACGAGACATCTCGGGTCGATTGTCTTCTCCTCAAAGCCGTTACGTCCCTTCTTTATCTTATATGTGCCGCCTCCGGTACTTAGGTTACGGTACATCTGTTCGAGGTCCCATGACATCACACTCTCGCCTCCGTATGCCACAGAACACATCGCGAGGACATTCTCATCGCCTCCCGAGTCGTTGCCGCCCATTTCCGTCGGGGCATATCTCGGTACTGTCTGCATGTTGTCCGCGTTGCTCCGCATGAGTCCGTACTTGTTGTTCAGCGCGTTCTCAGCCTCCTGCCGCGCCCTTTCGGGAGCCACGTTCGATATGCGGAGAGCCATGCGCAGACGCAGCGTATTGGCAAAACGGAGCCACTTGTCCACATCTCCGAAGTAGCAGATGTCGTCGCGGTCTATCCTGTACTGCGACGCGTCGTCCGGCTTAATGCTGTCAACAGCCTGCTCGAGCATTCTGAACATGGCGTCGTAGACCTCCTCCTGAGAGTCGTACTTCACGTTGTTTGTCTCCGGAATACGTGCTTGCGCATATTCGCGGAAAGGCATCGCGCCGTATGTGTCGGTATTTGCCAGGGCGAGGAACACATAATATATACGTGTGATATAGAACATGTTCTTATATCGTCCCGGGTTGTCGTTGAACCGGTAAGCCCTCAACAGCGTGCGGTATTCGGAGCTTCTCTCGTTGTAGAAGTGCGCCCACCTCTGTCCCGACCATCCGTCGCCGTAGCTGTAGTCGGGCGTCTTCATGGAGTGCTTCGGCTGGTTGTTAGCCACATAACCGGCATAAATGTCATGGCTGAGGTTGGTTGTTATCTGGTAATCATTGTAATATCCCTCATAAAGGAAGTTACGGAATGTAGCCGGAGCATCAGCCAACGCGGTCTTGAGTGCGGCGGAGTCTTCCTTGCTCACGGTGAAGTTGATGTTCACATCGGCATATTTCGTGTTGTCCTCACCGGTGTTATCCTTATCCCCTCCAGCACCTGTGTTGTCCTCTATTTCGTAAGGATTATGGCTCATTTCGTCGAGATCATAGCACGAGCATACCGTGCATGCCACGGCAAATGCCAGAAATCCGTTGAATATAGTATTGCGTTTCATTGTTGTTTTGAGTTTTAAGAATTGCTTTTTGCTTCTTTATTATGCATTGGTAAAGTGTATCGCCACAGACTAATGTCCTTCTCCGCCGTCAGAATCCGAGGTTTACGGAGAAGCCGAACGTGCGGGTGTAAGGCACAGCCATATAGTCGAGAGCCTGTGAGAACATTGTCGTGTCATATCCGCCGTCGGGGTTTCCCGGCGTGTGTTTCATAAGGAAGCACAGGTTGCGTGCCACGAACGACATCCTGAGCGACGTGAGCGGGGTGCGTCTGAGCACCGACTGCGGGAACGCATAGCCAACGGACAGCTCCTTGAGTTTTATGTACGACGCGTCGTGTACGAACGCTTCGGCATATCCTCTCTGCGATTTGTACAGTCCGATGGTGGAATAATAAGACTGCGCACTTACCGGAATGTCGTTCGGCGTGCCGTCTTCCTTCACTCCGGGAACCACGAGCCAGTAGTCCCTGACACCGTTCACCTCCTTGAACTCGCCACGGTAAGCAGTGCGCTCCGACGTTCCCACAGCTGTAGCCATACCTTCCGACACCGACACCACATCACCTCCGAACTTCATGTCGAACATAGCCGTGATGCTGAAGCCCTTGTATGTGAGTGTGGGAGTGACGGACATGAGCAGGTCGGGCTGTATGTTTCCGATGGGATGGTCGAGCAGCCAGCGTTCCAGATTGCCATTTCCGTTCTCCGGCTGCGGCAGACCGTCCGCTCCGACAACGATGTTTCCTTTTGCGTCACGCTTCATGAGGTTGTTGGCATAGATGTCTCCGAGCTTTCCTCCAGCCACGGCTCCCACCTTTACAGGCATGTTCGGGTCGCCGTTGAAATAGACTCTGTTCACCCCGTCGGCAAGCTCTTTCACTGTAGAACGGTTGTGCGCGATGTTCATTGTCAGGTCGAACGTAAGGTCTTTCGTCTTCACCGGTGTGCCGTAAAGCATGAACTCCACGCCCGAGTTGGTTATCTTGCCCGCATTCACCCACTGCTGTGTCCACGGCGCGGAGGCGTCCACGAGCATCGCCTGGTTCTTCGTGCTGTTATAATAATATGTGAAGTCGAAGCCGAGACGGTTGTCCAGGAACTTCATGTCGAGTCCCGCCTCATACGAAGTCTTTATCTCCGGCTTGAGGTTACGGTTCATCATGATTGTGTTGACAACCGGTTTGCGTGTGCCCATGTCAAACTTGAACTTGCGCGTGTTGTACAGGCTGTATGGCGAGGGGTCCTTGCCCACCTGTGCGGCAGACAGGCGCAGCTTTGTGAACGTTACCCATTTGGGCAGCGGTTTGCCTATGGAGCGCATGAAGTCGGAGAACACATAGCTCACGCTTGCCGACGGATAGAAGAACGAGTTGTTCTTCGCCGGCAGTGTGGACGACCAGTCGTTGCGCGCCGTGAGGTCGAGAGAGAGATACTCGTCGTATGCTATCTGCGCCGAGCCGAACACGGAATACATCGCGCGTTTGTGTCCGTCGTTGCCGCCGGAGACCAGGCGGTAGCCTGTGTTGAATATCCAGTTGTCCTTGTCGAGCATGTTCTCCACGCCCACATTGAGCATTTCGTAGTTCAGATACATTATGTTCGAACCCACGGTATAGCCGAGACGCAGTTTAGGAGTAATAAGGGTGTCTCCCATGAAAAGAAACTGTATGTTGTGCTCGAAGTGGTTCTCCTCGCCCCGCTGCATGTTGTCGTTGGTCAGCATGTCCTGCCAGCTCTGCTCGGGAGTGCTTATCGCCTGGTCGCCCAGACCGAGATCGCTTGTCTGTATGCGCGTGCGGTAATAGTCGAAAGAATATTTGGCGTTGAACTTCAGCCAGTCTGTCAGATTGAGGTTTGCCGAATAATATCCGAACACTCTCCATCTCTCGTCAGAGTTACGGAACCGGTGACGGACGTAATACGGGTTGGAATACTGCTGGTCTGGACCGAACCAGTTCTGGTGAAGACGCTCTGCGGAGGTGTAGTTTGAGGCAAGATCGCCCAGCCGGACGTTGCCCGGGATGAGCAGAAGCTGCGCCACCTCACCGTTAAGACCGGTGTAAGGGCGGTTCTCCGCCTTCATGTGTGAGAGCGATATCTTGCCGTCGAGCGACAGCCGGTCGTTTATCACGGCTCCGGCATTGAGGTCGGTTGTCAGCTTGTCGAGGGTCTCGTCCTTGAACAGACCGTTGTTTCCGTTGAAACCTACAGACACGCGGAAGTGCGACTTCTCGGTGGTGTTGCCGAGCGCGACGGTGTGAAACTGCGAGAAACCTGTCTTGAAATAGTCCTTCAGTTTGTCTCCATAATATTTATAAGGTATCTTTTCGCCGAGCCACGACGGTTCGAGATGGCCGTCAAGAGCCGGACCGAAGGAAAGCTCGCCGGTAAGTGCCGTAGGGTTGTTTTCGTCATCATAGATGTATACAGTCTTCCCGTTAGAGCCCTGACCGTACTTTTTCTGCATCTTGATGGTCTCAGCAGCCTCACTCCAAGTGAAGTTGCCGCTGTATGATATGCCGAAGCCCTGCTTGTGGGAGCCTTTCTTCGTAGTGACGAGAATCACTCCGTTGCCCGCCCGCGAGCCGTAGAGAGCCGCCGCGTTAGGACCTTTGAGCACAGACACAGACTCTATGTCCTCGGGGTTGATGTCGAACGATGTGCCTCCGCGGTCGTATCCTCCGTATGCCGAGGCGTCTGATGTCTGGTCGTCGGTGAACGGCACTCCGTCGACAATCCACAACGGCTGGTTGTTGTCAGTGAGCGAGGAGTTGCCTCGGATGGTTATCTTCGTAGAGCCGCCCAAGCCCGTGCTTGCCGTGTTCATCTGCAGACCTGCCACCTTACCTTCAAGCGCGCCCGTGACCGAAGGGTCTCCTGTGGTGTTGAGCGCGTCGCTCTTGATGTCCTGGACAGAATATCCCAGCATCTTCTTCTCGCGCTTTATGCCGAGCGCGGTCACCACAACCTCGTCGATGGACTGCGAGTCGAGCACCATCATGGCGTTCACCACGCTGTTCTTTCCAGCCACTATCTCCTGCGGCTTATAGCCGAGATAGGTGAACTGCGCCACCGGATTCTCAGCGTCGGTCATCACCGTGTAGTTTCCGTCCATGTCGGTCACGGCACGGTCTGTGGTGCCTTTTATCGTGACACTCGCGCCTATCAGCGGCTCGCCGTTCTCGTCGAGGATGCGTCCGGTTATCTTTCTTTTCTCCCCGCCGCGCCTTGTCTGCTGCCGGGGCAGCTGCGCCCGTTTGAGGTAAACCACCTTGTCGTCCACCTTGAACGTCACGCCCTTGTCCTTGAGCAGCTGCGCGAGCACCTTCTCGAGAGCCGCGTCCTTCACGTTGATTGCCTTCACGCGCATGTCGGAGAGGTCGTCGTCATAGAAGAACTTGAATTCCGACTGTGCCTGGATTTTCTTTATCACCACACCCAGAGTGGTGTTAGGGGTGTTCAGAGTAACCTGAGCAAACATTCCCTGCATAGGTACGGCTGCGAACATGAGTGTCATCACTCCCCGCGCCATACGCTTTCTCCACTGATTACTGTTGTCCATAAATAATTGTTCAGCTATTTTTTAGTTTTTAATTATCTTGTGGGAAGTCTTTAAATAAGACAAACTTCGGCTCGGCAGTATCAAGAACGGCAAAACTGCGTTTTCCCTTCTTGATGTTGCTCTCGCCTCGCGTTGCCTTTGGTATTAGAACAATGAATTTTGTAAAAACACTTAAACGTAATGTTGTTTTTTTAAAAAAAAATTATCCTACCGCCATTCTCCCGTCTCCGCAAGGCGCGCATAAACCGTCAGGACCGCCACAGCGGGGCTTGCTGTGACGGTCCTGAAGCGGTGTGTATGAGGTGCCGCGCGGCGCGTCTGCCGCCATGTGCCGCCGTCAGTCGGGCACGATGTATATCTTTCCGTTCTTCTTATGATAGTTCACAGGTATGGTGTTTCTCAACGATTCCAGCACACTGTCTATGCTGTTCCTGTGTATTATCTGTCCCGAATAGGTGTGGCTGTCGTCTATGGCGTCGTCCACCACCACCCTGACTCCGTAAAGTTTCTCGAGCGTTTCGGCTATATGGCGCACGTCGGCATTATAGAAAGGTATGAGACGGTTGTGCCATACGGCGTCGAGACGCACGTCGGCATTTCTCACGGTGATGTGTCCCGAACCGTAATCCACGAACGCCTTCTGTCCGGGAAGCAGCATCACCTTGCCCGAGGAGCAGTGTTCGGTCACCTCGACCGAGCCTTCCATGAGGCTCACCTCGGCTATCCTGCGGTCGCTGTTGACGTTGAAGTCGAACACTGTGCCCAACACCTTCACGTCCACCGGACCACCCGACACCACGAAAGGACGGCTCCTGTCCTTCGCCACCTCGAAGTAGCCCTCGCCCTGAAGCTCCACCCGGCGCTCAGCCTTGTCGAACTTCTTAGGGTATCTGAGCGACGAGCCGGCGTTGAGCCATACCCGTGTGCTGTCGGCAAGCGTCACCTCGCGCGGCGTGCTCGCCGATGCCTTCGCCACGGCATACTCCGTAACGCCCAGCCTTTCCATTCCGCCGCCCAGCAGCCACATGCCCGCGCCCATCATGACGAGAACAACCGCCGCGGCGGCATAGCGCATAAGGCGCGCCATGACCGCCCTGCGTGAACGGGCACGGTCTATCCGCGCGTGCACGCCGGAGAGTGCCTTCTCCACCTCCCTGCCCGACATGGAGAGCCCGCTCAGCCTCCGGTGCATCTCCTCAAGCCTGAACAGCTCGGCTGCATTTTCCTCAGAAGCGCCGATCCAATCCCTCACTTCCTCAAGCTCCTGGTCGGAACAGCACCCTGTCAGAAACCTCATTATCACATTCTCGTCCGGTCTTTTCATTATGATATATTCTTCTTAAATGTTCAGTAAAATATAAAGTCTCTCACTTTTATAACAACTCTATTCATAAAAACACCTAATGAAAAAGTGAAAAAATATGACCGCCGCCGTAAGACACTCTCCCAGACGCTCTCTCAGAAAGCGCAGCGCGCGGTACATGTGTGCCTCCACCGTGCGCACGGACAGCTGAAGTTCCTCGGCTATGTCGTTGTTGTGCATGCCGTTGAGATAGCTCATCCGGAACACCTGCCGGCACTTTTCGGGCAGCATATTGATGGTGTCCTCTATCTTGCGGCGCAGTTCGGCGTTCTCCATCCGGTGCAGCGGGTCGTCGTTCATGCCGCTGTAATACTCCATACGCATGTTGTTTATGTCCTCTATAGCGGCGAGACGACCGGCATCCACGTTGCGGCGTTTCAGCACATTAACCGACCTTGTGTACACGGCACGGTAAAGAAACCCTTCTATGTTGTCTTCGAGGTCTATCTCGTCCATCCGTCTCCACAGCCCGGCGAACACTTCCTCCACCACGTCGTCGGCATCGCTCTCGTCGGAAAGCAGACTGAGCGCGTAGAAATAGAGCCTGGAGTAAGTGCGGCGAAAGATGCTGTCAAACACTATGCTTTTGTTTTCACGCATGTCCACATCTCATTTTTATAATGCAAGAATTCTGCAAATATATAAAAAAATGTATGACACCGCCAAAATGCCGGCATCTTTTTTTCCAGCCTCCGGCACTCTTCTCCAATTGCATATTCATGCGTCGCGGTGCATAAATATGCATCGCCACACGCTCATTTTGCGCGTATTTGCGGGCGAAGGCGTCTCTGCCACCGTATACGCGAGTCTCAGGCAGATGACGGCAACTGCCTTATTGTCAGCCCATTACGCCACACCGGCAGTCCTTACACGCCTCTTCAGCCTTACGGAAGAGCCCGTTTGGCGTCGCCGGAAAGGCTTTTCCGCACCGTCGCTGAGCCTCTTCCGTCATGCCGCGGAGGCTCTTCCGCAGACCCGGAAACATGCGGAACGGGCTTTTCCGCATGCCGCCCGCTCTGCCGGACACCCTCACGGAGGTCATGAAAGAGCGGAAAAGGGGCTTCCGGCGTTCTGTTTCGCGATTTTATTCTGTCAAAAACGAGTCATGCGGAAAGCGTATATTTATGCGTTTCCACCGCTCCCCACGCATTTGCGGCGATGTGTCCGCGCCTGCCGTTCCGTCGCTCCCGACAGGCGTCCGCCCTGCGGCATGAGCGCGGAAATGCGGTGCGCGACCAATGTAACGGCACTGTCTAGGAAAGCGTTTGCCTGATGGAATCTTAAAACATGCCTATGGCAGGACAGCGGCACAGCGTCCGCAGCGACACCACTGTGACATGCAAATATACTAAAAAAACGTCTCATAAAAAGCATTCCGCCACATGCTTGTGCGGAAAAACAGTAATGACGGCAGGAAAAAGACTCTCATCCGATGTCTTTATGACACAATACCGTTTTACTCATACATTCATCTTAATTAACAACCAAATAACAACATTTACATAATCTATGACAAAAAACACATACATTTTCTTTGTTTTTAACTTTGATTTGTTTATCTTTGCTACCGATTCAGTTAGCCCGTAATGGGCTGGTGGGTTAATCTTGTCAGAAAAAAAGGACGTTTACGAACGCTGTCTTCTGCATACAAACTTCGCAAACTTGCACGACAATCAGGAAGAGGCGGCAACGGAACGTCCACGACGGGTGTATTTTTACTCAATAGACACGGGCGTGAGCCCGTGTCATGCGAGAGTAAATATATCACGACGTGGGCTAACTGCGTTGCTTATCCCTGATTAAGGCATTGCGAAGGCCGGTACGCAGGATAAGCGAGGAGTAGATTTTCCCACGTCTTTTTTATTCCAGGCAATCTCTCTATCTCAAACTCTGATAACTTAACGTATGCTGTCATGTACGGCAAAAGACAAACAACAGCCTAACTACAACAAAACATCTGAGATATGACACTGACTGACTATCATGCCACAAAAGACATCATCGACTGTGGTGACGAGCAATCCATGAGACTGCTTTTCACTACACTGAATCCTCGTCTTTGCAAATTCGCCGAAAAATTCGTGAAAGACGAAGATCTCGCAAAAGACCTTGCGCAGGACTGCTTCATGCAGCTCTACGAGAAACGCGAGTCTCTTGACGGCATATCACTACATGCCATGCTGTTCACCATGGTGAGAAACAAGTGTCTGAACTACCTCAAACACAAGATTATAATAAAGAAATTCATGCTCGACCTTATCAGGCTGCATAATGAAGAAAGGCTGTACAACATCAACTTCGGATGCAAAGAGGAAGTAGGACTCATCTCCGAGGAAGTGATAAACACCATACAGAACACCATAGACAACCTGCCGGAGACAACCAGAATGGTTTACAGGATGTCGAGAGAAGAGAGACTTAAAAACAGGGAAATACAGGAAAAGACAGGCATGTCGGCATATCAGGTGATAAAACACATAAAAATCGCCAAGTCTGCAATAATAGAACAGCTCGCCGAACTATAAGCGTGCGGGGGCTGGAAAAGGGTTTTATGGTGTACAACAATGTTAAATTTAGATAAAAACCATGAAAAAACGGCTGAAAATAACAAGAACAGCCTCGCTATGTTGTTATACATATAAAACTGAAAATGCAGCACGACCATCATATGAAAAAACTGGCTATACTCTACTTCGAGGGCAAGGCGACCGACGAGGAGGAGCTGAGACTGCTTGAATTCATAAAAGAATCGGCACGCAACAAAGCGGAATTCGCGGAATGGGAGGAGGAATGGAGGGTCAGTAGATTTTTAGTGGGGATAGGCATACAGTTTAGCAATACGGAATAAGA
>ERZ824600.3673-NODE-3673-length-14356-cov-4.097965_pt1 | contig 14356 bp, 10 predicted proteins | sample MGYA00519933_ERZ824600 | MGnify/ENA primary metagenome ERZ824600 (study PRJEB31778, sample SAMEA3449178) | human gut metagenome | biome: human gut; feature: human-associated habitat; material: faeces | place: United Kingdom | collected 2010/2012 ... | reverse complement strand
CTCTCAGAGAACTGTACATAAAACGGCCGTTTACCGGTATATTTGCAATAAAACCGTCAATACCGCACGAGTTTGTCAGATTGCATCTGCCGTTTCCTGTCACACAGATTTTCCGGCCCGGATTCTCATTCTGTTCAAGGAGCGTAACTGCCGCACCATTCTCTGCCGCTGCAATTGCAGCTGCCAGTCCGGAAGCACCTCCCCCTACAACGATCACCTGTGTTTTTTCACCCATATCGTCTCCTTCATCTGCTGCCGCCTGCAACAATTCTTCCTTCTATCTTTACGGAAGTGTCACAATATTCGCATCTACCAGTTTCTGCAAAGACATCAGTACTCCAAGTTTTGCATGTTCCCAAGTAAGTCCACCCTGGAAATACACGGCATACGGCGGTTTGATCGGTCCGTCTGCACTCAGCTCAATGGAAGATCCCTGAACAAAAGCTCCCGCTGCCATGATCACATCGCTGTCATAGCCCGGCATTGCCCACGGCTCCGGCGAAACATGGGAATCCACGGGAGACGCCGACTGAATGCCCCGACAGAAGCCGACAAGCGCATCCCCCGAGCCGAGCGTTATCGCCTGAATTATGTCGTATCTCGTCTCGAACGGCGCGGGATTTACGGAAAAACCCGCTTCACTGAACAGGTACGCGGCGAGGTGCGCGGTCTTGAGCGCTTCGGCAACCGTATGGGGCGCGTAGAAAAAGCCCTTCAGTATGTTCCTCGTCTGTCCGAGTGATGCCCCCGCCTCAAGCCCGACGCCGGGGCAGCTCAGGCGGTATCCGCAAAGCTCGACGGCATCGTGCGTACCCGCGATATATCCTCCGATATCCGCCATTCCGCCGCCCGCGTTCTTGATAAGCGAGCCGACAATGATATCCGCGCCGAGCGAGCACGGCTCAACGGTTTCGGTAAATTCGCCGTAGCAGTTATCCACGATAAGATACACGCCCGCAAAACGGTGCACGAGCGCGGCAAGCTCGTCTATTTCCGCAACGGTGAGCGTGCGCCTGTCCCCATAGCCCTTGGAGCGCTGAACAAAAACGGCTTTTATGCTTTTATCCTCCGAAAGCACCCTTTCCGCCGCGGAAAGATCCAGCGTTTTGCCGCCGCACAGCGGAATATCGCGGTACTTCACGCCGAGGTCGGCAAGCGAGCCGTCCCCGACGCTTTCGCCGGAAAAGCCGATGACCGAATCGAGCGTATCATACGGCTTGCCGGTGACGGAAAAAAGCGTATCGCCCGGGCGGAGTACGCCGTACAGAGCAACGGCGAGCGCGTGCGTTCCGGAAATGAGCTGGGCGCGGGCAAAGCCCGCCTCGCACCCAAAGGCGGCAGCATAAAGCGTGTCGCAAAGGTCGCGGCCGTCGTCGTTATAGCCGTAACCGCAGCTCGGATTGAAGTGGCGTTCGGAAAGGCGGTGCTCGCGGAATACGTCAAGCACCTTTCCGGTATTGTAATAGGCGGTTTCATCCACGGCGCGGAACATCGGCGCAAGACGCGCTTCGCATTCCGCAGCAAGCTTCATTATTTCGGGGCTGAACATATAATTACATCCCCTGCTTTATAAACGCGGTCAGAAGGTCGGCGCACGCCTTCATATCGCCGGCATCGACGGTTTCGACCGGGGTATGCACATAGCGCGTGGGAAGCGAAATGCAGCACACCGCACTGCCCGCTCCGGCTATCTGCATTTGCGAGGTATCCGTTCCGCCGGCAAGCAGAACTTCGTACTGATAAGGGATATCGTTTTCCTTTGCAAGCTCGGTGAGCCGATCGACAACGGCGCTGCTGCATATGACGGAGCTGTCCTTTATCTTTATCGCCGCACCGCCGCCGAGCGTGACGGTAAGGTGGTTCGGATTGCCCACCGCGGGCGCGGGGGTGACATCAAGCGCGATCGAGTAATCCGGCATGACTGCAAACGAGCTCGGCTTCGCACCGCGGCAGCCGACCTCCTCCTGCACTGTAAATACAAAATAGGTGTCATACTTGGGCTTTCCGCAGTGCATGGCGGCGTATGCGTTTATCGCGCAGCAGACACGGTCGTCGTGCGCCTTTGCGGCAATGCGAGAACCGCCGAGCTTGCGCACAAGCGGTGCGACGGCGCAGAGATCGCCCACGGAAACACGCCTTTTTGCCTTTGCCGCGCTCGAAGCGCCGATATCGACAAAGAGCCTGCCGTTAGTGACATCGGCGAGCTTGGTTCCGTCCTCGATCACAAGAACGCCATTGACACCGCCTGCAAAACGCACGGTGTGGTAGCAGGAAGCAAGCGGATTTATGCCGCCCACCGGTGCAACGCGGAGCATACCGTTATCCTCGATCGCCACTACCATGAAGCCGATCTCATCCATATGCGATGCGGTCATGAGCTTTTTGCTGCTGTCGGCACCCTTTTTGAAAACGATCAGGTTGCCCATGGCATCCACGGTCATATCGTCCGCATAGGGGGCAAGGTCCTTCATTATGATATCGCGCAGCTCGGATTCCCTGCCGGAAACCGAAAAGGCGGAAAGATATTTTCTCATCAGATCAAACATTGTCAAGACTCCTTTCGTTTATCGCCGCCGCAAGATCGCGCACGGCATATATATCGTCCAGCCCGAGAACATCGGAAGCGGAATGGATGTACCTTGCGGGGGCGCTGAGCGCAAGCACCTTTGCCCCGCTTGCGGCGCGCTGGTAGGCGCCCGCCTCGTTACCGCCGGCAACGACATTTTTATACTGCCACTTTATGCCCCTCTCGTCCGCCGCCGAAACGCATTCCGCGATAAGAGCGCGGTCGTATATCGTGCTGCGGTCCATGAGCGAAATGACGGCGCCGCCGCCGACGCTGCACGCGCATTTGTTCTTCGGCACACCGGCTATATCACCGGCGGTCGTCGCTTCGAGTATGATACAGATATCCGGGCAAAGGTCGAACGCCGACTCCTTTGCGCCGTCGCAGCCGATCTCCTCGCAGGTGTTGAAGTGGAAATAGGTATCGTATTCGAGCTCGCTGTTTATCATTACGACAAGCGCCGCACAGCCGAACCGATCGTCCAGCGCCTTGGAGCAAACAAGCCCTTCGCCGAAATCCGAAAAGTTCGGTTCGAAGGTGCAGCAATCGCCCACGCGGACATATTTTTCCGCCTCCGCGCGGTCTGATGCGCCGATATCTATGCGCATTTTATCCAGCGGTTCGCATTTGCCGCGTTCGTCCGGCGTCTGCATATGGATCGCCTTGGAGGCAACGATGCCGTATACCCCGCTTCCGCAGAATACAACGCGCCTGCCGCTGACCACGCGCCTGTCCACGCCGCCGACCGCATCGAAATATATGTAGCCGTCATCGTCGATATATCTGACCATGAACCCGACTTCATCCATATGCGCGGCGAAAACGACCTTGTTTTTTCTGCGCTTTCTGCCCTTTTTGAAAACCGAAAGATTACCGCAGGGGCTGATCTTATATTCCGCACCGGAGGAAGCGATATCGCAGATTATCGCCTCGCGCACGGCATCCTCCATGCCGGAAGGGCCGAGTATATTGCAGTATTTTTCAAGAAGCTGTTTCATTGCATTCACCTCCCGCGGATATCGCCCGCAACGGCGGCAACAAGCCTTGCCGCGGCATAGGCATCACGCATATCGACGATCTCGCTCATCGTATGCATATTTTTCAGCGGAACCGAAACGAGCAGCGTGGGTATCCCGGCGCGGGTCGTCTGAACCGCATTGGAGTTTGTCCCCGTGCGGCCGGGCGCGGCGGAAAGCTGGTACGGTATCCCGTTTTCCTGCGCAAGCCGGAGCGCACGTTCGGTAAAGGCGCGGTTTGTCTGCGGAGAGAAGCATATATCGCAGCCGCCGCCCGCAACGACACCCCTGCGCCATTCGGGCGCATCCGGAACATATGCGTGAGTAACGTCCATGACTATCGCCATGTCCGGGTCGAGCCTGTGCGCCGTTGTCATCGCGCCCTTGTAGCCGGTTTCCTCGCCGCCGCTGAACTGAAATGCGATATCGCAGTTCAAAGCAGCCTTATCAAGCATCATAAGGCCGCGCAGTATCGCGGCGCCGCAGAGCCTGTCATCAAACGAAGCGCCGACAAGCTTTTCGCCCAGCAGGCGGTGAAGCTTTACCGGAAACCCGCAGGGTGTGCCGACACGGACAAGCTCCGAAAGAGTATCCTTATCAAGCCCGGTATCTATGCAGAGATCGGTGACCTCCGCCTTTTTTTCGCTTTCGCCCGGTTCCTGCAAATGCGGCGGTTTGGAGCCGAAAACCCCGCGTATAAGCTTTTTGCCGTAGATATTCACCTCGGAAGCAAAAAGTATCTTTGCGGCAATACCGCCCACCGGCGCGACTTTCAGAAAGCCGCCGTCGCAGATCTCCGTCACCACAAAGCCGACGGTATCCATGTGCGCATCGCAAAGCAGAAGCGGAGCGTTTTCCCTGCCGCAGCGCATTATTCCGTATACGCTTCCGACTTCCGTCCTGCCGATCTCATCGAACAGCCCGGTTTCCGAAAGCTCCTTTGTTATTCCGTCGAAGGCGGTCGACTCGAAGCCCGAAACCCCGGGGTAAGCCGTGAGCCTTTCGACAAGCGAATAAAGCTTTTCCATATAATATCCTCCGTTTTCAGAGTTGATTTACGATACTTTTGAAGACATTTCCGCGCTCGGCGAAATTTTTGAACATATCAAAGCTTGCCGAAGCGGGGGTGAGCACGACATTGTCGCCCGGGGCAGCGTGCTCGCGCGCGGAAAGCACCGCCGTGCGGAAATCATCCGCAACCGTGTAATCCTTAAACCCGGCATTATCGAGCGCCGCGGAGATCTTGCCCGCAGTCGCGCCGCAGAGCACGGCGAATTTCACCTTGCGGGTGAACAGCTCGCCGAGCGGTTCATAGGGGATATGCTTATCATACCCGCCGGATATCGCGATAACATTCCTCCCCGGAAAGCTTTCCAGGCAGGCGTGGGTGCGCGAGGGGCTGGAATCTATGGATGAATTGTAATACTTCACGCCGTCGAGCTCGCGGACAAATTCGATCCTGTGCTCCACGCCGCCGAATCCCCCTGCGACACGGCAAAGCGCCTCCTCCGAAACGGTGTCCTCCGTGGCGGCAAAGGCTTCGCAGTAATTATAGCGGTTGTGCCGCCCGACAATGCGTATATCGCTGTCCGGAAGGATAAGCCGGCCGGAACGGTAAATACCCTTTTCGTCGAAATAAACATCCGCTTCCCCGGCGCCGGAAACAAAACGCGTTTCGCATTTTGATTCCGATGCGAAGGTACGGCAGTATTTGTCGTCACCGTTCAGCACAAGCAGCCCGCCCGGCTTCTGAAACCGGAAAATATTCTTTTTTGAATCGACATATTCTTCCATGTCGCGATGCCAGTCCAAGTGGTTCGGCGCGATATTGGTGATAACGGCGACATCCGGGCTTTTGTCCAGCTTCATAAGCTGGAAGCTCGAAAGCTCGACAACGGCGCAATCATTCGGCGAAATGTTATCCAGCTCGGCAAAAAGGTTCGTGCCTATATTGCCGCCGAGAAACACCTTTTTGCCCGCGGCGCGCAGAAGCAGCGAAATAAGCGTGGTGGTTGTGGTTTTGCCGTCGCTCCCCGTGACGGCGTATATTTTGCAGGGGCAGAGCCGGAAGAATTCCTCCATTTCGCTCGTAACAAGCGTGCCGTTTGCGGCGGCAGAGGCTATCCCGGGAATATCGGGGCGCACGGCGGGGGAAAGAAACAGCAGCTCTTCCGTGATATCGTCCAGATAACGTTCCCCGCAGATAAAGCGAACGCCCTTTTCCGACAGGGTATTATAAAACGGCGCGGACGAAAGATCCTTTTTATCGCGCACGATGCATTCCGCGCCGGCGCTTGCAAAAAGCTCCACAACGGGCAGATTGCTCACGCCCATGCCGACAAAGCCTACCCGCCTTCCGCGGTATCGCGAAGTATATTTCAAAAGCAAGTATACCACCTTCCTTTCGGTGCATTTTATGCACTGCTCTACATTGTATAATACGAAGGTGCGAAAATCAAGTATTTGACAAAATAAAAAAGGCGTGATATAATCACCTGCGACCGTTCCGAGCGATCGCGCGGCGCCATGGCGAAAGCCCGCGCCGTGAGGAAAGTCCGAGCCCCACAGAGCAGGATAACAGATAACATCTGCCGAAGGCGACTTCAGGGCCAGTGCAACAGAAATAAACCGCCCGGCATTTTTTGCCGGGTAAGGATGGAAAGGCGAGGTAAGAGCTCACCGGCGTGCCGGAGACGGCACGGCCATGTAAACCCTATCCGGAGCAACACCGCGGCGGGGGCATATGCTTGCTCGGCAGCCCCCATGGAGGTGGCATGGAGGTCTGCGGCGACGCAGATCCAAGATAGATGATCGTTCATGACAGAACTCGGCTTACAGGAACGTGTCGCCGAAAAACTCTCTTCCGTTTTTTTGCGGGGAGTTTTTCTTTTTTTAAGGATTTTCTAAGGTGCGCGGTATATCCTGCTTTACGGTGGGAAAAGGTATATACCCTTGACAAAAATGCAAAAATAGTATATACTGACAATGCAGTGAAATATAAGGGGAAAATACATTGATACTACAGCTTGAAAACGCCCGCCAATCGCTCGGCGACCTGCGCGAAGGCATAAAGGATCTCGGCGAATCCATAGGTGTCGAAACGCTCGGGAAGGAAGTCGAAGAACTCGAAACCAAAACAATGGAACCGGGATTCTGGGACAAGCCCGCCGAATCGCAGAGTGTCCTGAAACAGTTAAAGCACAAAAAAAGCACGCTTGAGCATTACATCGCGCTGAAAAAGAGCTTTGACGATATCGAAACGCTTATAGATATCGCCATCGAGGAGGACGACGAAAGCCTTGTGGACGAAGTCCTGGGCGATCTTAATGCCGTTCGGACCGAATACGAAAAGCAAAAGATAGAAATACTCCTTTCCGGCGAATACGACGGCAGCAACGCCATCGTCTCCATCCACCCCGGCGCGGGCGGAACGGAAGCGCAGGATTGGGCGCAGATGCTGTTCAGAATGTATCAGCACTATGCCGAAAAGCACGATTACAAATTCAAGGTGCTCGATTATCTGGACGGCGACGAAGCCGGGATAAAGAGCGTTTCCTTCCTTGTGGAGGGCGAAAACGCTTACGGCCACCTCAAAAGCGAATCCGGCGTTCACCGTCTTGTGCGCGTTTCGCCTTTTGATGCGAGCGGGCGCAGGCACACGTCGTTTGCCTCCGTGGAGGTGCTCCCCGAATTCAACGACGAAATGACGATCGAAATCAACGATGCCGACCTTAAGATCGACGCTCACCGTGCAAGCGGTGCCGGCGGCCAGCACATAAACAAGACCGATTCCGCGATACGCATCACACACATCCCCACCGGCATAGTTGTCGGCTGCCAGACAGAACGCAGCCAGGTGCAGAACCGCGAAACGGCAATGCGAATGCTCAAAAGCAAGCTGCTCGAAATTAAGGAACGCGAGCATCTCGAAAAGATCGAGGATATAACCGGCACAAAGATGAACATCGAATGGGGCAGCCAGATACGTTCCTATGTTTTTATGCCCTATACGCTTGTCAAGGATAACCGCACCGGCTGCGAAACCGGCAACATACAGGCCGTGATGGACGGCGACCTTGATGAATTCATAAACGAATATCTTAAACTCAACTGCAAATAACATTCAAACGGAGGTATTACACCATGAAAAAACTCAAACCCATCCTGGCGGTATCGCTGCTTGTGCAGTCGCTTACCTTCTTTGTTCTTTCGCTTCTCAATATCGAAAAGAAAAAGAATCTTGCCAAGGCATTTGCCGCTATCGGCGTTGTAGGCGGCGCCGCGGGCGCGTATCTCCTTGCGACAGAGCTGAAATCCCGCAAGTGCTGCTGCGAAGACGGCGCCTGCGACGATTTCGACGAATTCGACGATCTTGACGATCTTGATGTCTGCGAGGACGATATCCTTTGCTCCTTCGAGGACGAAAACGCCGAAAAGGCAGAGGAAAACACCGAAAACGCTTAAAATCCGCCATGAAACCGATCGGGGTGCGACACCGCACCCCGATATTTTGATATTCAAAGACAATCAAACCGAAAGGACGTGTTACTATGTCTAAAGGTGCTCTCTCGGTCGATACCGAGCATCTGTTTCCCATTATCAAAAAATGGCTCTATTCCGAAAAGGATATCTTCATCCGCGAGGTCATATCCAATGCAACCGACGCGATAACCAAGCACAGGCACCTCGTTTCGCTCGGCGAAGCAGAGGAAAGCGCGGAAAAATACCGCATAACCGTCCGTGCCGACAAGGACGAACGCACCGTAACAGTGACGGATAACGGCATCGGCATGGATGCCGGCGAGGTGGAGCGTTATATAAACAATATCGCTCTTTCCGGTGCTGTCGAGTTTATTTCGAAATACGAAAGCAACGGCGGCAACGGGATAATCGGGCATTTCGGGCTGGGCTTCTATTCCATGTTCATTGTCGCGGACGAGGTCGAAATGTACACCCGTTCCTACCGCGGCGGCAAGGCTGTCCACTGGAAGTGCGACAGCGAGGGCAATTTCGAAAGCGAGGAATGCGAGCGCACCGAACGCGGCACCGAAATAATCATGCATATCGCCGAGGATGAGGTATCCTATCTCGATACCGAAAAACTCAGGGGCATTATCACACGCTACTGCGCCTTTATGCCTTACGATATCGTGCTTGTATCCGAAGGCGGCAAGGAAGAGGTGCTCAATGATACCGAACCGCTTTGGCAGCGCAGCCCCGCGGATATAACGGACGAGCAGTATAACGAGTTTTACAAAAAGGTCTTCGGCGATTACGAGGATCCTCTGTTCCATGTCCACATTGTCGCCGACTATCCGCTGAACTTCAAGGGTGTCTTCTTTATTCCGAAGCGCAAAAGCGGCTATGAATCGACGGAAAGCGTCATAAAGCTGTTCTATAATTCGGTATTCGTTGCGGATAATATAAAGGAAGCCTGCCCCGATTACCTTGTGAACCTGCACGGCGTGCTCGATTGTCCGGAGCTGCCGCTGAACGTTTCGCGTTCCTACCTGCAAAACGATGCTTATGTACGCAAGGTCGCCTCGCATATCGCGAAAAAGGTCGCGGACAGGATCAACTACCTCTTCAATAACGAACGCGAAACGCTCGAAAAGAACTGGCGTGACATGAAGCCCTATTTCGAATATGCCTGCATGCGCGACAAAAAGTTTGCGGAACGTGTCAACCCCTGCATTCTTATCGAAAAGGCGGGCGGGGGCTTCTGCACCGTTTCGGAATATCTCGGCGGCAAGGACGAAGGCACGGTATATTACACCACCGACCCTCAATCGCAGAGCTACTATCTCGATCTGTTCAGGGCAAAGGGCACGGATGTGCTCATATTCGATAATCTTATCGACAACAGCTATGCGCAGTATCTGGAAAGCGAAAACGGCAAGCTGAAATTCCGCCGTGTGGACAGCGGCGAAGAAGCCTCCGGCGATGCCGACGAAAAGCTCACCGCACTGTTCCGCAGGGCTTCCGGCAAGGAGGACCTCGAAACCGCATTTTCCGCCGGCGATGAAAACGGCGCCGCCGCGCTTATCGCTTTGCCGGAGGAAAGCCGCAGAATGGCGGATATGATGCGGATGTACAGCATATCCTCCGGGAACGATTCCTTCAAAATGCCGGCGCACGAGCGGCTGGATATCAATACGGCAAACCCGGTGATAAAGCAGCTTGCAACGCTCGATGAAAGCGATGCGCACGCGCTCGATATCGCAAAGCACATATACCTTTCCGCGCTTTTGCTTTCGCGCACGCTCACGGCGGAGGAAGCAAAGGAATTCATCCGGCTCAACAACGCGCTTGTGAAATAAGCAAACAACAAAGAAAGACTGCCCGCAAAAAGGCAGTCTTTTTTATCTGCGAAAATACAACGGAAAAGCCCCCCTCTCGAACGAACGGGGGCTTTTCTGGAGCTGGTGGTGAGGATTGAACTCACGACCTGTTGATTACGAATCAACTGCTCTACCACTGAGCCACACCAGCATTCCGCAGCCGAATTATCGGCGCGGGACACATTATAGCATTATTTTTTTCGCTTGTCAACCATTACTTTTGCACAGCGAAGCAAATCTTCCCTTTTGTTTTCGATATCGCCCGCGGCAGCGGCAAAAAGCAGCCCGTTCAGCACCGCCCCGATATCCGCACCGCGCACACCGAGCGCGCGGATATCCTTGCCGTTCACCGCAAGTGTATCCAAAGAAAGGCATACTCCGTTTTTGACAAGCGTATTTATCCTCTCCGCGGAGCATTCGGGGTAAAGAGCATCGCGGTAGACGGCTATGCTCTCCGCCGCTTCCCTGCCGAGCCGTGCCGCCGCGATCCGGAATTCGCGCTCGCCCGCGGGGAACGGGCGGCATCCGGCAAAAAGCGCGGCGCGCGTGCGGGTCGCCTTATCGGCTTTAAGAGCATAAAGCGCGTTTTCGGCTTCCGCACCGCACACGGCGGCAAAGCGCATGTCGGGGTCGGGCGGGAGCCTGCAGATATCCGGGATATCCGCCGCAAGAGGGCAGCGAACGGCGATTATTTCGCGGTATCGACATATTACATCATACGCCGCCGCGCCGCAAAGCAGCTTTTTCAGCTCCGAAAACACCCGCTCCGCCGAAACCGCCGTCAATTCTTCCCGCAGCTCAAATGCGGCACGGGCGGTTTCCGGCTCGATTTCAAACCCGAGCACCGAGGCAAACCTCAGCGCGCGGAGTATGCGGAGCGCATCCTCCGAAAACCGTTTGTGCGCGTTCCCTACAGCGCGTATTATACCGTTTTTTATATCCTCCGCGCCGGAAAACGGGTCGATCATTCCGCGCGTTGGCGAATAGGCGATGGCATTTACTGTAAAATCCCGCCGTGCAAGATCGGCTTTGATATCCTCCACGAAGCAAACGCTTTGCGGGTGACGCAGATCGGAATATTTTCCGTCCGTGCGGAAGGTCGTTACCTCATACGGAACACCGCCCGTGACAACGGTGACCGTACCGTGCTTCAACCCCGCCCCGGCGACTGCGCACCCGGCGAATATGCTCCGGACTCTTTCCGGTTTTGCGCTTGTCGCTATGTCGATATCGTTCGATGCACGGCCGAGCAGTCGGTCGCGCACGCAGCCGCCGACGGCATAAGCGCTTTCGCCGCAGCTTTCGAGCGCTTCGATTATGCGGCAGGCTTTTTCATCCCGTAAAAAATCCGTACTACCGCCTCCTTTTATCCGCTACGGCTGTATTTTAACATATCGCCCGCCGCATTTCAAGCCTTCATATTCCGCCGCGCGGGATAATAGACTTGTAACGGTGATGAAAATGAAAGGAACCGCCGCCTGTATAATCCTCTCCGTGCTGATGTGCCTTTTCGCGGTACAAGCCCGCCCGCGCGGGGAAAGCGTCCCCTCCGCGGCAAAGATAATCTCTGTTGCGAGGGTGTCCGCCGCAAGGGGCGAACAGCCCTCCGTACACACCGACGCCGGTGAAATGCGTGCGGTGTGGGTATCGCAGTTCGACCAGCACCCGATATACCGTTCCGGCGGGCGTATGCGCAGCGAGGAGGATATCCGCTCCATGATAAGCACCGTGCTTGATAATCTTGCCCGCGACGGCTTCAACACGATACTCCTGCAGATCCGCCCGAACGGCGACAGTATGTACGAAAGCGATATCTACCCCTGCTCCAAATATGTCGCGGGGGTATACGGCGGGAAAACGGAATGCGACCCTGTCGGGATATTCGTCACCCTTGCGCACGAATACGGAATGCGCATCCATGCCTGGATAAACCCCTTCCGGCTCTGCACGCGGGAGGAGCTGGAAGCCGGCGGTGCAGGGCAGCTTTTGCAATGGCTCGGAACGGACAGGATCAAGGAAGGCGGCGACGGGCTGCTTTATCTCGACCCGTGTTACCCGGAGGCGACGGAGCTTATAGCAAGCGGCGCAAAAGAAGCGCTGCAAAAATACCCGTTCGACGGACTGCATATCGACGATTACTTCTACCCAACCGAATTCGAGCTCGACGACAGTATCGGATACGCAAAAAGCGGGTTTGAAACGCTTGCCGATTTCCGCCGTGCGAACATCGACCGAACCGTAAAGGCATTATACGATGTTGCGCACGACGAAGGCGTTATATTCGGTGCGGCACCCGCGGGGAACCTGTATTCGCTTGCCGACGGCTGGTATGCGGATGTGCGCAAATGGTGCTCGCAGAGCGGTTATGTGGATTATATCATGCCGCAGCTCTATTTCGGCTTCAAAAACGCCTATTGCCCGTTCGAAAAAATACTCGACGATTGGGAAAGCGCCGTTACAAGCACGGATGTGAAACTGTATATCGGGCTTTCGGCAGCAAAGGCGGCGCTCGGGAGCGAGGGCAAGGCGGACGAATTTGCCGGCATCTCCGGCAAATACGAATGGTGCGACAACAAGGACGTTCTCGCGCGGGAGATCGCCTCCATACGCTCGCGCAGCATCGCAAAGGGCTTTTGCATATTCTGCTATTCCTCCATGTACGATCCCGTTACCGGGGAGGAAAACCGGCTGCTTTCGGAGGAAAAGTGCGCATTTTCGGTGCTCCTGCGCGGAGAAGACGGCTGAGAAGCAATATTGCAAATATTCAACGTTTTCGCTTGACATTCTATATAAAATATAGTAATATACGGGTAGTAACCCAAATTATACGAAAAGGAGAAAACCACCCATGAAGAAATTCCTCGCAATTCTTCTCGCAGCTCTGCTTGTGATACCTGCCGTGCTCGTGTTTTCCGCCTCTGCGGACGAAGTACTCGTATCCAAAGGCAAGAGCTATACCGTTTCCGGTACCGGCATAGGCAAGGACAAATACACTGCCAAGCTGACCGACGGCACCGCAACGGAAAAGCTCAGCTATGATGATAAATGGTTCGGACTTTATTATCAGACGAGTCCGGACGCCACGGGCATCAACGCTCCCGACGGTGTCGGTACCATTACCATCGACCTCGGCGAAGAGACTGCCAACATTGCTACCTACAAGGCGCACGTTGTCGTTAACCTCGGCAGCGGCATAGGCATTCCGAAAGCTGTTGAAGTTTCCGTTTCCAACGATAACAAAAACTTCACAAACGTCGGTAAGCTTTCCGCCCCCGCAGCCGAAACAAATATAGCGGAATGGATAACGCTCACCACCGAAAAGGGCGTTTCCGCACGCTATGTTCGCTTCACCTTCAAATTCGACCGTGAAAGCAAGGCCGTCTTTGTGTTCCTTGACGAGCTCGAAGTTTACACCGACGCTTCCAAGGAATCCGGCGAACCCACGCCTGCAGGCCCCTCCGTCACCGCGAAGGCGACTGTCGGCACCGTTGAATTCGATTCCGCGAAGCTCGCCAAGCTGATCGACGGCAAGCGCGCTCTCGATGCTTCCGCGTTCAGCCATGAAGATCTCGTAAGCTTCAAGAACACCGGCTTCGAACACGGCAAAGAAGAAGCTGTCGATGCGACGGTGGAATTCGTTTACGATCTCGGCGAAACCAAGAAGATCTCCTCCGTTTACATGGATTTCTTCAAGGATACCAACAGCATGATCGCCGCTCCCGACGTTGCATTCTATGCATCTGCCGATGGCGTTGAATATTACAGCATCACCAACGGCACCACCCTCAAGACCGATGCCGCACAGGAAACCAAAACCTTCACCGCCATCACCGAAAAGAGCGGCACGGGCTCTTCCAGATACTCCGTCGCCGCACGTTATGTCAAGGCTGTTGCTTCCTTCAAGAACGGCTGGATATTCGTTTCCGAATTCGGCATCGAGGAAACTCCGGCAGATTATACCGATGCTACCGTCGGCATTGCCGGCCCTTACACATACATCAAATCCACGATGACCGGGGATTGCGTTGCTGTCTTCACAAAGGCGGACGGCGAGCTTGATCTTGCCTCCGTGACCGACGGAAAACTCTTCAAAAATGCTCAGCTCATCTATGCCGAATACGACGAAACCGTAAAGGCATACAAGATCACCGACAGCGTTGTCAACCCCTGGCCGGACGGACATACCGGCACGCTTACCCTCGGCGATAACCAGATCCTTATCGCGATCGCTACCGGCGGTTATATCAACGACGGTGTGGCTTCCTCCACCCTCAAATGGCTTGCCCGCGGCATGAAGGAATCCAAGGGTTATGTTGTTCTCGGCGAAGACGAGCTTTACATTTACCCGATGAACCACAACTTCTCCGGCGAGCCCGCTCCCGTTAAGGAAACCATCACTGTTGACGGCAATGTTGACGACAACGGCTGGAAGG
>ERZ824600.3672-NODE-3672-length-14356-cov-11.889588_pt1 | contig 14356 bp, 12 predicted proteins | sample MGYA00519933_ERZ824600 | MGnify/ENA primary metagenome ERZ824600 (study PRJEB31778, sample SAMEA3449178) | human gut metagenome | biome: human gut; feature: human-associated habitat; material: faeces | place: United Kingdom | collected 2010/2012 ... | reverse complement strand
ATATAATTGGCTTCTACCAGCAGGCGCAGGTTGTCATAGATCTGGTAGGAACTCATGATGCCGAATTCAGCGGCGTAGTCCCGTTGCGTCAGGTAGATGCCGCCATTGGTGTTGACGTTATTGAAGTCCGAAGCCGTACCGTACAGGCTGCGGCCTGCATGGCCGGGGACGTCTAGCTCTCCTTTGACGTAGCGGGCCATCCGGGGGGCGTTTGTTCCGTTATAGAAATTGATGCGGATGGTGTGACTAAGCTTGTCGATGAAGCTCAGGTCACGGATACGCGCACCAAAGCCCCATGTGCCGGCCAGGGTGTACCCCAGCACGGCATCGCGGCCGATGGTCCAGGTCCCGAGCGTTCCGAAGCCGGAAAAGCCGCTGGTGCATTCGTTATTGTAGTCGAAGGACGGCAAGCGTTCAGACCCGTTCCTCGGGTTGTCGTCATCGCCGCTGCTGTACCAAGCATAGATACCGGGCGTGCCCCAGTCCAGCTTGTATTCGGCCAGCAGCGAGGCATACCAGCCGCTGCGGTCCAGAGCTTCTTCACCGGAATTGAAGGCGCCGTAGTTGGCGCTCCAGGCCAGCCGGAAGGGATCGGCAGCCGTGATCTCGCCGGTCAGGCCTGCCCAGAATGCCGTTCCGTATGCATAGGCCGAGGTACCATTGGCCTTGTGGGCAGGCAGGGCATACCACGAAGGCCCTATGCCCGAACCGTAGCCGCTGCCATAGTAATCATCGCCGGAGCGGAAGGCATTGCTGCCCACCATGCCCAGCATGGCCCAGGGGGTCAGGCGTACGCCTTCGAAGGTCAGGGGCAGCAGCAGGCCGAACACGTCCACGTTGTCCAGATAACGGTTCGTCCCATTTGTCCCGCCGCTCCAGTTATCATTGAACGGCCGCGCCCAGAACGCCGTCACGGCGGCATGATCGCCGAGAGGGGCGGAGACATTGATCCCTGCCACGTCGGCATCGAAGACCTGCGAAGCCTCGGAAGCATAGTCCGGCAGGAAGATGCGCTGGATGCCCATCCGGGTCTTGATGGCCGTGCCGGGGACGACCCAGTCCAGATAGCTGTGCTTGATCTTGACGATCTGCCCGTCGGCGCCCAGGGCCCCGCCGTTGCGGGCACGGCCCCAGGTGGCCCCGCCTATCTCGAAATAGACGCTGCCGGAAAGGGCATCGGACACCGCGGCATCCAGTTGCAGGCGCACGCGGTTCTTGGCCTCGAAACGGTCCTCGCCCCAGCGGCCCCAGCCCTGCACGTTTTTTCCTTCCCGGTCCTTGCGGACAAAGCTGCCGCCATCCCCGTATTCGAGCATGGCGATCCAGACCCCTTTGACACGAAAGTCCACGGCGTGGGCTTCGGGCGCGGTCATGAGTCCCCCCAGCAGGGCCCCGGCCAGCAATGCGCTTGCTACGCCATGCGGCTTGTTTTTCCTCATCTCTCCTCCTTTGAAATATGTGGCATGTTTTTAAAAAGCGTGCTACGATTTTTTTGGTAGCACGCTTTTTAAAAACATGCCACTAGTATGGGGAGGTCCCTGTGGAAAAAATGAGGATGGTCAAACTGCTTTCATGCTGGCTGCTGCTCTGCGGCCTGATCCTTCTGGCCGGCTGCCAGGATCGGGACGGGGAGAGGGTCGCCGCTCCGCGCACCGAGCTGGTCTACGCCAGCACCAAGGATATCCGGGACATCAATCCGCATCTGTATGTCGGTGAGATGGCGGCCCAGGGCATGGTCTTCGAGCCCCTGGTCATCAATACGGCGGAAGGGGTCCGGCCCTGGCTGGCCGAAAGCTGGGAGATATCGCCGGACGGCCGCGTCTACACCTTCCATCTGCGCCGCGGGGTGACGTTCAGCGACGGGACGCCCTTCGATGCCGAAGCCGTCCGCCTGAACATGGATGCCATCAAGCTGATGGGCGAAGCCGTGAAGAAGGCCAGCGAGCTGACCGCCGACCGCCAGTGCATCGGCGCGGCAAAGCTGGTGGTGTTCTGCAACGCACCCGAGGACAACCCCTTCATGGCCGGTGCATTCCACGGCCCCGGCGAGCCCGACTGTGAGATCCACGTCGGCGTTTCCGGCCCCGGCGCTGTGCGCGCCGCGCTGGCAAAGCTGCCCAAGGATGCTCCCATCGACGAGGTGGCGGAGCTGGTCAAGCGCACCGCCTTCAAGATCACCCGCGTGGGCCAGCTGGTGGCCAATCTGGCCTCCAAGGCTCTGGGCGTGCCCGCGGGCATCATCGACCTTTCGCTGGCCCCCACCCCTGCTGTGGGCGACAGCGTGGCCAACATTCTGGAAGAGATGGGCCTTGAGACCTGCGGCTGCTGCGGCACCACGGCCTGCCTGGCCCTGCTGAACGATGCTGTGAAGAAGGGCGGCGTGATGGCCTCCAACCATGTGGGCGGCCTCTCCGGTGCCTTTATCCCCGTCAGCGAGGACGACGGCATGATCCACGCCGCCGAGTGCGGCTGCCTGACCATCGAAAAGCTGGAAGCCATGACAGCTGTCTGCTCGGTGGGCATCGATATGGTCATCATCCCCGGCGATACCACCCCCGCTGTCATCAGCGCCCTGATTGCCGACGAAGCCGCCATTGGCATGGTGAACAGCAAGACCACCGCTGTCCGCGTCATTCCCGCCATCGGCCGAAAGGCAGGCGAGATCCTGGATTTCGGCGGTCTGCTGGGCTATGGCCCCATTATGCCGGTGAATCAGCGTGACCCCTCGGTGTTCATCAACCGCGGCGGCCGCCTGCCGGCTCCCATGCAGTCCCTGAAGAATTAAAAGGAACAACCCTCTCAGTCAATGCTTCGCATTGCCAGCTCCCCCGAAGGGGGAGCTTTTGCAATTGCCGATACCATCATCTTTGTTATGAAACTTGATATCGTTCCGAAAAAATATTGTATGCTTCCCATTGCCCGGGAACTCCGACGCAACATGACACCACAAGAAGCAAAATTGTGGTATCAATTTTTACGTTATTATCCCGTAAAAGTCTACAAGCAGCGGATTATCGAAGCTTTTATTGCGGATTTTTATTGTTCAAAAGCCATGCTTGTAATCGAAGTAGACGGCGTACAGCATTTTTCTGAGCAAGGGCAGGCTTACGATCGCGAACGGAGTGCAGTTTTTGCTGAATACGGCATTCAGGTTTTGCGTTTTTCCAATACGGAAGTTCAGTTAAATTTTGATGCTGTCTGTGCTGAAATTGATCGAAGCATCCAATCTCGTTTATGACGTATCCCTTCTGTACCCAAGCTCCCCCTTCGGGGGAGCTGTCGCCGCTGGCGACTGAGAGGGTTGCTTCCAGAATAAAATGTGTCAAACAGGCCCATTCTCTGGTTATCATTTCCAGAAAAGGGGCCTGTTTTTTATGCTGCCATTCTTTGCCCGCACGCTCACCCGCCGTGAGATGGCGCTGGGGTGCGCCGTGCTTTCCCTTGCGCTGCTTCTGAGCGCCCTGCCTGCTGCTCTGCGCTGGGGGCAGGCACAGCTGGACACCGGGGCTCTCCTCTGTGCCGACACCTTGCGCTTCCACATCCGGGCCGACAGCGATTCCCCTGCCGACCAGACCGTCAAGCTCGCCGTGCGGGATGCTGTTCTGGCCTACGCCGATGCCCGCTGCACCGCACAGGACAAGCCTGCCGCCCTGCGCTGGGCGGCAGAGAACCTGCCCGCGCTGGAGCTGACGGCCCGGGCTGTGCTGGCAAGACGAGGGATCTTTTCCACCGTTACGGTACAGCTGGTGGAAATGTACTTTGATACCACCCGCTATTCCACCGGCATCCTGCCCGCCGGGCGGTATCAGGCTCTGCGCATCGACCTGGGCGGCAACGCCCGCCACGGCAAAAACTGGTGGTGCGTGCTCTACCCGGGCCTGTGCCGCTCTGCCTGCGGCACCTACGCCCTGCCGGAGGAAAACGATCTGGTGTGTGGGTCGTATGTGGTGCGGTTCAAGTGTGTGGAGTGGTGGCAGCGGGTGACGGCGAGCCGGGAGGATAAAGTGCTGGTCGAAACAGCCTCGCCCTCTCAGGCGCGAAGCAAAGACGGAGAGGGCAAAAACGCTATGGCACACCTCCCCACAGCGCTGCATACGCTGTCGTGGAAGGAGTGTGACCACAATGGCGATCCCCGCTTATTATTCGTTGATCCAAAAGGGCTCCTACGGCCCGGACGAGGCCCTGGTGCAGACCTGGCTGAACGGCGTGCGTGACCAGTGCAGCTATTACCCCGCACTGACCATAGACGGCCGCTTTGGCACCAGGAGCGAAAACGCCGTGAAAGAATTCCAGCTCCGGAACAATATGAACATGGACGGCAAAGTCGGGGCCAACACCTGGAACGTCCTCTACGCAAAGTACACCGCAAAGCACGGGCTGGCGGTGCCCTATCCCGGTATCGTGATGCGCACCGGCATGTCCGGCGGCACCATCCGGCTCATCCAGCAGAAGCTCAACACGCTGGGGGAGAAGATCGGCACGGACGGAAAGTTCGGCTCCCGGACTGCCGCCGCTGTTCAGCGGTTCCAGCGCCGCAACGGCCTGAACGCTGACGGTGCTGTGGGTAAAGCCACCTGGGAGAAGCTGTTCCCCGCTAGTTAAAAATTTCAATCGGCTCCGGGCAAAAATGCGGTTAAGAGATCTTCACGCCGACAGGCGGGAATCTCCAGCATTTTTGTTCGGAGCCCTCTGCTTTGGGGTTACTAGGGGCGAGCAGCCCCTAGTTCGTGCCTCCCGCGCTTCGAAAGTAGCGGGTGCTTTTCTGGTTCTCTTTTGGCACGCAAAAGAGAACATTCCGTGGTATAATAGAGCCATCCTTTTAGAAAGGGGGCTTCCCCATGCGTTTTCTCCACCTCTCCGACCTGCACCTGGGCAAACGGGTCTGCGAGTTCTCCATGCTGGACGACCAGCGCTATATTTTAGAGCAGATCTTATCCCTGCTCGATTCCCACCCCGTGGATGCCGTGCTGCTGGCCGGTGACCTGTACGACAAACCCGTGCCGCCTGCCGAGGCGGTCCGCCTGCTGGACTGGTTCCTCACCGAGCTTTCCCACCGGGAGCTGCCGGTGTTCGCCATCTCGGGCAACCACGATTCCGCCGACCGGGTGGCCTTTGGCTCTGCCCTGCTGGCCGAAAGCAGAGTCTACGTCTCGCCGGTGTTTTCCGGGCCGCCGGAGCCCATCACCCTCACCGACGCACACGGCCCGGTCGATCTGTACTTACTGCCCTTTTTGAAGCCCGCCATGGTGCGGCACGTCTGGCCGGACGCGCCCATTGAGAGCTACAACGATGCCCTTGCCTGCGTGCTGGATCACTGTTCGCCTGACCCGGCCCGCCGCAGTGTGCTGGTGGCACACCAGTTCGTGGCAGGAGCTGCCTCCTGCGAGAGCGAGGAGCCCAGCGTGGGCGGCATCGACTGGGTGGATGCCGCCCTGTTCGACAAGTTCGACTATGTGGCGCTGGGGCATCTGCACAGCCCCCAGAAGGTGGGCCGGGGCACCCTGCGCTACTGCGGAACGCCGCTGAAGTATTCCTTCTCGGAGGCCAGCCAGCACAAGAGCGTGACCTTTGTGGAGCTGGGCGAAAAGGGCAGCGTGACCATTGCCGCCGAACCGCTGGTGCCCCGGCACGATCTGCGGGAGCTGCGCGGCAGCTACATGGAGCTGACTGACCGCCGCAATTGCGAGGGTACTGCCGTGGACGACTACCTGCACATCACCCTGACCGATGAGCAGGACATCCCCGAGGCACTGGCCCGCCTGCGGGTCATCTACCCCAACCTGATGCGGCTGGATTACGACAACCGCCGCACCCAGACCCGGCAGGAGCTGGATGCCCCCGCGAAGGCCGAGCAGAAAACACCGCTGGAGCACTTTGCAGATTTTTACCAGCTGCAGAACAACCAGCCCCTGACCCATGAGCAGGCGGCATTCTGCCAGCAGCTCATTGAAAGCATCTGGAAGGAGGAGGACGCATGAGACCGCTCAAGCTGACCCTCTCGGCCTTTGGCCCCTATGCAGGCACCACCACCCTGCCGCTGGAGCAATTGGGCAGAGGCGGGCTCTACCTTGTCACCGGTGACACCGGCGCGGGCAAGACCACCCTGTTCGATGCCATCACCTACGCCCTGTACGATCATTCCAGCGGCGGCGTGCGGGATGGGGCCATGCTCCGCAGCAAATACGCGGACCCCGGCACCCCCACCTTTGTGGAGCTGGAATTTGAGGTGCGGGGGCAGCGGTACACCGTCCGGCGCAACCCGGAGTATCTGCGCCCCAAGGCCCGGGGCGAGGGGTTTACCACTGAAAAGGCGGATGCCGCCCTGACCTATGCCGACGGCCGCCCGCCTGTGACCAAAGCCAAGGAGGTAACTTGCGCCGTCATTGATATCATCGGACTGGACTACAACCAGTTTTCTCAGATCGCCATGATCGCGCAGGGGCAGTTCACCCGCCTGCTCAACGCCACCACTGAGGAGCGGAGCAAGATTTTCCGGAAGCTGTTCCGCACCCAGCGCTACCAGAAACTGCAGGAAGCGCTGACCGAGGAGAACTCCGCCCTCACGGCCCGACGCGCCGCCCTGAATGCAAAGCTGGACGCAGTGCTTGCGGGCATCTCGTATGATGCCGCAGACCCGGAGGCCGAAGTGCTGGGGGCGCTCTCGGCGCAGATGCCGCCGGATGCAGTGACCACCCTGCTGGAGGGGCTGACCGCCCGGCAGGAAACCGCCGCCGCACAGGCCGCAGATGCGCTGGCTGCGCTGGACAGGCAATTGAGCACGTTACAGACCACGCTGGGCGCGGCAGAGCAGGCAGAGCGCCAGCGGCAGGAGGTTGCCGGAGAGCTGGCCAAGGCCCGTAGCACCGCCCAGCTGGAATCCGCCAAGGCCAACACCCGGCGCAAAACGCTGGAAGCGCTGGATGCGGCACTCACGGCCTCTGAAGCAGAGCTTGCCGCACTGGCCGATGCCGACACCCGCCGGGTAGAGCTGGAGGCAGAAGCGGCCCGCCTTGCCCAGCGGGAAACCGCACTGAACGAGCTGGCCCGGAGCCTGACAGAGTGCCAGCACCGGAACACCGCCGCACGCGCCGCGCAGGAGGCCTACCGGCAGGCGGCGGGCAGACAGACCGAGGCCCATTCTGCCCGGGACACGCTGGAACGGGCTTTTCTGGATGCGCAGGCGGGCCTGCTGGCTCAGACGCTGGAAGAGGGAGCCGCCTGCCCTGTCTGCGGCAGCACCCACCACCCGGCCAAAGCCCACCTGCCCCGCACCGCTCCCACCGAAGTGCAGGTGAACCAAGCCAAGCAGGCCGCCGCCCAGGCCGACAGCGCCGCACAGGAGGCCAGTGCCTCCGCGCGGGAAGCGCTGACGCGGGAGCAGGAGGGCCGTGCCCAGCTGCGGAAGGATGCCGAGGCGCTTCTGCCTGAGCGGTTCACTTCGCCCGAGGGGCCTGTGCCCCTGACCGTGAGCCTGCTCAAGACTGCGCTGGCCGAGGAGAACGATGCTCTGCACACTGTACAGGCTGACCTGAAGCAGCGCCAGACCAAGAACCATACCGACTGCCGCCGCAAAAAAGAGCTGGAAGCCCAGCGCAAAGCACAGGCAGAGCAGCGCACCGCTCTGGAAGCGCAGGTGACGGCAGCCCAGCAGGCTTCTGCCGCCGCCCAGGCTGCGGTGCAGACACTGGAAGCCCGGCAGGCTGCGGAGCATACCGCGCAGCCCCAGAAGATCGCAACGCTCAAGGCAGAGCAGAACGAGCTGCTGGCCCGGCGCAAAGCCCTTGCCGCACAGGAGAAAGACCTGAACGCCCGGCTGCTCCCCAACCGGAGGGCGCTGGCCGATCACCGGAAGCTTGCCGACCAGCGGGACGCGCTGGATGCCCGCTGGCAGTGGGTAAACGCGCTGGCCTCCACGGCAGGCGGCACCTTGAGCAGCAAGCAGAAGATCCGGCTGGAGGCCTACATCCAGATGAATTACCTCGACCGCATCCTTGTCCACGCCAACACCCGCCTGATGCAGATGACGGCGGGCCAGTACGAGCTGGAGCGCATCGGTGCCGAGAACCAGCGCAGCCAGTCGGGCCTTGACCTGGGAGTTATCGACCACTACAACGGCACCCGCCGCAGCGTCAAGACCCTGTCCGGCGGCGAGAGCTTCAAGGCCTCGCTGGCGCTGGCCCTGGGCCTTTCCGATGAAGTCCAGAGCACCGCAGGCGGCATCCGGCTGGACACCCTCTTCCTCGATGAGGGCTTCGGCTCGCTGGATGAGGAATCGCTGGAGCAAGCCATCCGGGTGCTCTCCGGCCTGACCGAAGGCGACCGACTGGTGGGCATCATCTCCCATGTCGCCGCTCTGAAGGACCGCATCGACCGGCAGGTGGTCGTGCATAAGGAGCGGAGCGGTGGCAGCTGGGTGGAGATTGTGACGTAACCCCACCGACAAAGCCTATCGGCTTTGCCACCTCCCCTGGTAGGGGAGGCCTTGGCAGAGCGGTTCAGCCTGCGCACAAAGGGGAACTCACCAAACTCCATGCAACGCCAGAGGCCCCACTACTAGGGGGGCTGGCAATGCGAAGCATTGACTGAGGGGTTTCACCCCTTTCCCGCATAAACGACCACACCTCCGCACACATTAAGTGCGGAGGTGTTTCTTATGTCCCACAAGCAAAAGCATGTCGGCCCCACATCCAGCCGGGTGAGCCCGCCGCTGGGGGCACTGCCCAGCCAGCCGGACAGCCCGGAGGTGCAGCTGCCGCCGCCGGAACCGGATCTGCCGCCGCCGGAACCGGATCTGCCGCCGCCGGAACCGGATCTGCCGCCGATGCAGGCGGTCCCCATGACGGACGGCACACCGGCAGCCTGTATGCAGAAAAACGCCAAGGAATTTCTGGCAGGAAATACACCCGGCGTAATGGCGCAGTATGCCCCCGGGCTGTTCAGCACGGAGCAGAAGCAAAACAGCCGCCAGCCCGCACCGGATGACCCGGAGGCGGTAAAAGAACTGGTTCGCCTGCGGGAAGAGGAGCCTTATGGTTGACCCCCCTCCGTCACGCTCCGCGCGCCATCGCCCCTCACCGGGGAGCCCTTGGCAGAACGTGCCATTTTACGGATATCACTTGCGGCTCCTGCAAGTAAATTCAAAATTTTCAAATTATTTTTCAATTACCTGTTGAAATCTTCGCCGCGTTCTTATATTATGATAACAAACAAAGCAAAGGCAGGTAAGGAAACATGGCAGAAATCAAATACGAAGTGGTCCAGCGCATTGCAGTGCTGTCTCAGCGTCCCCGCGGCTGGGAGCGCCAGCTCAACCTCATCAGCTGGAATGACGGCGAACCCAAGTACGACATCCGCGATTGGTCCCCGGACGGCACCCGCATGGGCAAGGGCATTTCCCTGAGCGGCGAAGAGCTGGCCATCCTCAAGGGCATTCTGGAAGATCTGGAGCTGTAAGATGGACTACCGTGAGGAGTTTTTGCAGATCTGGCATCAGCATGTCTCCCGCCCGGGCAGCGAAAAGCTGCTGGACTGGCTGGACAACAAGACGGATTTCTTCTCGGCTCCGGCCTCCACCCGGTTCCACGGGGCCTGTGACGGCGGGCTGTGCATGCACAGCCTGAACGTCTACCATGCCCTCCACGACGGCTTTTTCACCGAGGGCGAGAGTGAGGAGAGCTATGCCATCTGTGCTCTGCTGCACGATCTGTGCAAGGCCAACTACTACAAAAAGGGCACCCGCAATGTAAAGAACGATGCCACCGGCCAGTGGGAAAAGGTGCCCAGCTACAGCGTGGAGGATCTGTTCCCCTATGGCCACGGCGAAAAGAGCGTGTTCCTGATCGAGCGGTTTATGAAGCTGAAGGTCGAGGAAGCGGTGGCCATCCGCTGGCACATGGGCGGCTTTGACGATGCAGCCAAAGGCGGCTGCTTTGCCATCTCGGAGGCCTACGACAAATATCCGCTTGCCGTCAAGCTCCACATTGCCGACCTGAAGGCCACCTACCTCATGGAACACCGCACCAGCGCCGTGCGGTAACATCCCCAAGATGCAAAAAAGACGATGCACAGCGTTTGTGCATCGTCTTTTTGTTATACAGTCATTAAGCTTTCCAGCTGATGTACCAGATCCACCGCCTGATGGTCGAGCGCCGTGGTGGGCTTCCAGTCCGGCTGCTCAAAGGGGCAGCGTTCCTCCTCCGGTTCCGGCGGTACGGCCTGCGGGGCAGGCTCCTGCTCCGGTGCGCTCTGCTCCGGTACAGCATCCGGCTGGGGCTGCTCTGCCTTGGGGGCATCCGCCGCCGGGTGGAACACGATCACCGGCAGGCCGGGCTGTTCCAGCACCTTGGGCTGCGGGGGTACGGGCGGCAGCAGGCTGTTTGCCCGCGCCTGCTCACACAGAGCTTCCAGCTCAGCGTTCTCCTGCCGCAGTGCCACCATCTCCCGCTCACAGGCGTAAAGCCGGGTCTGGTAACGGCGGATCTCCGCATTGGCAGCGGCAAGACGGCGGTTCAACAGCTCCGCCTGAGCGGGCTGGCTCGGGAGCCGTCTCCCGGTTTCCGGTTCGACCTGCGCCATCTTTTCCTCCACTTCCTGCACCCTGCGCAGAGCGCGGCGGTATTCACGGGCAGCGGCGGCACAATAACGCTCCACACAGCGCAGCACACTGGTCCTGCGGCAGCTCAGCCATTCGGTGCGCAGCCAGATGTCGTTTGGTACCATCTCTGCTCCTCCCGCTCACGCGCGCAAGAGACCACGCCCCCTCCCGGGCGGTTCACACTGTAACTTACAAACTTACTTGCGCTTATTCAGGATCGCCAGCAGCTCATCGTAGTAACGGTTGTCGCTGCTTTCTTCCTCCACCGGCTTTGTTGCAGCGCTGTTTGCGGCGGCTGCAGGCTGCTGCTTTGCGGCACCCGCGCCGGACACATCAGAGCTGAACACTGCGCTGGGGGTGGAAGCACCGGCACCGGCGGCGTTGTTCAGGCTGCTGCGCAGGCCATCGGCGGCCTTGTTGTCAAAGCCGGTGGCCACAACGGTAACGCGCATCTCATCGGACAGGTTCTCATCGAACGCAGTACCCCAGATGATGTTTGCATCGGGGTGAGCGCTCTGGGTGATAAGGCCGGCAGCGGTCTCGACATCCTCCAGGCCGATATCGGGGCTGGAGGTGATGTTGATGATCACGCCGTGTGCACCGGCAATGCTGGTTTCCAGCAGCGGAGAGGAGATCGCAGCCTTGGCGGCGTTCTCTGCCTTACCTGCGCCCTTGGCGCTGCCCACGCCCATGTGGGCGTAACCGGCATCCTTCATAATGGAGCGCACGTCGGCGAAGTCCAGGTTGATGAAGGCGGGCACATTGATCAGAGCGGAGATGGACTCCACGCCCTGACGCAGCACATTATCGGCGGCCTGGAAGGCGTTCATCAGGGTGATCTTTTCCTGGCTGATCATCTTCAGGCGCTCATTCGGGATAACGATCAGGCTGTCAACGTGCATGAGCAGGTTTGCAATGCCCTGCTCTGCCAGGCCCATCTTGCGCTTGCCCTCAAAGGAGAAGGGCTTGGTGACGATGCCCACGGTCAGGATGCCCAGATCATGTGCCACCTCAGCCACAACGGGAGCCGCACCCGTGCCGGTGCCGCCGCCCATACCGGCGGTGATAAAGACCATCTGAGAGCCCTTCAGGGCATTTGCGATCTCGTCCTTGCTTTCCTCGGCAGCACGCTGGCCGATTTCGGGATCAGCGCCCGCGCCGCGGCCCTTGGTGAGCTTGGAGCCCAGCTGCACCTTGGTGGCAGCATGGTTCTTGGCCAGCGCCTGCTGGTCGGTGTTCATTGCAATAAATTCTACGCCCTGCAGACCGTCGCTGACCATGCGGTTGACTGCGTTGCCGCCGCCGCCGCCCACGCCAATGACCTTGATCGTCGTAACGTTTTCATCCATTTCTTCGTCGAGCATGAGTGCCATAACTTTTGTCCTCCATCGGATATGTTATCGTAAACCTGCGCTTTTCGCACAAGAAGAGTTCGATACTATACTTATATAACTGTATCGTATCATCTTTTTGTCCCGATTGCAAGACAAATTTGTTTTTTTGCAGAGGTTTTTTTCGCCGACCCGTTTCCCGGGGCCGATTCCCGCCGAATTTGCGCCCCCAAACCGGCCAAAATCTCTGTAAATCCGGCATAGCCCCGGTCGATATGCGCCGGGTGGATGATGACCGTGGTTCCCCGGGCCGCAAGCCCCGCCAGCACCAGGGCCGCCCCGCCCCGCAGGTCGGGAGCCTCCACCACGGTGCCGCGCAAAAGGCCGCCCGGTGCAATGGTCAGCACCCTGCCCGCCGTTTCGGCCTGTGCGCCCAGGCGGCAAAAACCCTCGGCACAGCCGAACCGGCGCTCAAAGATCACGTCCTCAATGCTGCTCTCGCTGTCGGCACAGAGCATTGCCGCCGCCAGCAGCGGGGCAGCATCGGTGGCAAGGGCCGGATAGGCTCCGGTGAACACCCGGCCTGCCCCGTGCAGCCGCCCAAAGCGGGAAATTCGCACCGTATCCCCTGCCGGTTCCACCCGGCACCCCATTTGTCCCAGAATTTCCAGCACCGGCGCATAGAGCGCAGGGGCGCAGCCGGTCAGTTCCACCCGGCCGCCCGCCGCCGCACAGCCGCAGGCCAGCGTGGAAGCAAAAATGCGGTCGGGCAGGGGCGAAAAACAACACCCGGAAAGGCCCCGCCGCCCTTCGATGCGGATCGTGGAGCTGCCTGCCCCCTCGATGCAGCCGCCGCACCGGTTCAGAAAAGCGGCAAGGTCGGCGATCTCCGGTTCCCGGGCCGCCCCCCGCAGGATGGTCCTGCCTCTGGCACAGGCAGCGGCCAGCAGAAGCGTCTCGGTGGCCCCTACGCTGGGGAAACGCAGGGTGATCTCGGCCCCGTGCAGGCCGGAGGGAGCTGTCAGCACCAGCCGCCCCTCCCCAGCTTCCAGCTCCACCGCCCCCATTTTTGCCAGCCCCGCCAGATGCAGGTCGATGGGCCGGGCCCCGATGCGGCACCCGCCGGGCAGGCTGGTCTCGGCGCGGCCCAGCCTTGCCAGCAGCGGCGCGCAGAACAGAATGGAGGCCCGCATTTGTCCCGCTGTTTGCCCCGGCAGGGTGCTGTTGGCAGGCGGACCGGAGAGTACCGCATCACTGCCCTCCCACCGGGCGGAACAGCCCACGCCCCGCAAAAGCGCCATGCAATGTTCCACGTCCGCAAGGCGGGGCACAGCCTGGAGCCGCACCTCTCCCGTGCAGAGCAGCGATGCCGCAAAAAGCGGCAGAACGCTGTTTTTCGCTGCCGGAATTTTTACGCTTCCGTTCAGCGGGCGGCCCCCTGTCACCACGATCCGTTCCTCCATGTCCGTGCCCCCATTCTGCAAAAGATACCCCACCGTATGCAAAATAGGGCCGGAGTGTGAGGCGGACAAGTTTGTTTTGTAATTTATAGCATCCTCGCCCTCTCAGGCGCTTCGCGCCAGCACCGGGTTGCGGCTCCCAGCATCCGCTTCGCGCAAACCCTTGCGCTTGCGTCCTGCTGGCCGCGGCCCCAACAACTCCTCCCTCATTCCGCCGCAGGCGGTGGTCGTCGTCGTTGCTCCCAAAGGGAGAGCCTTTGGCAATTCGACTTTATGTTTTCTATTCCGTCAGGTCTCACCTCTTGATACGGATAGGACAATACCCATCTCTCCCAACAACATCATCAGGCTCGTTCCTCCGGAGGAGAAAAAGGGCAGGCTGATGCCGGTGTTGGGGATGGTATTGGTGACCACGGCCACATTGAGGACAGCCTGCAGGGCCACCTGCACGGTAAAGCCCACCACCAGCAGCGCCCCAAAACGGTCGGGAGCATGGGCGGCAATGGTAATGCCCCGCCAGAGCAGCAGCACGAACAGCAGCACCACGGCGCAGGCCCCCACAAAGCCCAGTTCCTCGCAGACGATGGAGAAGATGAAGTCGTTCTGGGGTTCGGGCACAAACAGATGCTTTTGGCGGCTGTTCCCCAGCCCCAGCCCGGTGGCCCCGCCTGAACCAATGGCGTACAAGCTCTGGATGGTCTGGTGGCCGTCCCCCAGCGGGTCGGCAAAAGGGTCCTGCCAGGAGCGCAGACGGTCGGCGGCGTAGGGCACAAGGTCCGGCATAACGACCACCGCCGCCCCGATGGCGGCCGCCCCGCCCAGGCCCGCCAGCACGAACCACCGCAGACCTGTGCCGCCCACGAACATCAGCACTGCCCCGATGCCCAGGATCAGCAAAGTGCCCGAAAGATGGGGTTCCAGCAGCATCAGCGCCGCCACCACCCCCAGCACCAGCACAAAGGGCAGCACCC